>Ga0065711_1027309_pt1 | contig 51037 bp, 42 predicted proteins | sample Hoacrofraction12_FD_59098 | JGI IMG/M metagenome (GOLD analysis project Ga0065711, IMG submission 59098) | Hoatzin crop microbial communities from Cojedes, Venezuela - Epithelial fraction 12 v2 (version 2) | ecosystem: Host-associated > Birds > Digestive system > Esophagus > Crop | place... | reverse complement strand
CGCCTGGACAAGATCCTGTGCAGCCTGCTGTAGGTGACCCTGCTTCGGCAGGGGGGTTGGACTAGATGACCCACAGAGGTCCCTTCCAACCCCTACTATTCTGTGATTCTGTGATTCTGTGATTCTGTGAAAGGAAGGACCATCTAGGGGAAAGCCTGTGATCAGTGCAAACATTGTGTCCCCTGAATTAGAGGTCTCCACCACTTCTTCCTGGGATGCTCTCCTCCACCTATTCCTGTTGCCTCTTCCTCCAGACCTTTTAAGAAGCTCCGGTGGACACAGATGTTGCTCTACAGGGACAGGAGCTGTCCTGACCCTCCTGCATAATTTGTGTGTCCAGAACAGTTTTCCAGCTCTACAAGGTCCCAGAGCAGTGCCAGCAGCAGTCTGCTGAAGCTTTTGCTCTTGCATGGTTCCTTCTGTTTCGCTCTTCACACTTTTGTGCTTCCACGCCTCCCTCCCTTTCAGGTTTCTACTTGATCTTGAAGCCGGGGATCCTACAGTGAAGGGAGAAGTGTTGATTGAACTGGCTACTGGAGACACCCTAGACGAACAAAAATGACCCACAGCAAGGAGGGCTGATACTGATGATACCGAACCCCCTACCTCCTTTCCTTCCTCTCCACAACAAAGGAAAATAGGCAGATAGGTAATATATAAATGCTGCAACACCAGCTTTGGAGGGGCATCAAAGGTAGTTCAGTGATCATTACCACCACCTCGACAGCAAGTCTGACTGGGGCACCATCCCTGGTACAGGCTGTAGAGGAGGAGGGTGCTGGAGCCTTCCTCCACCTCTGCAGCATCACATCCCGCTCGAGGAAGAGCTGAGGCTGGGGAGGGAGCCAGTCTTCCTTAGCGCTTTCAGAGCTGTGCAGACCCAGGCCCAGGAGCTGAAGGACCAGTATGATCGCCCAGTGCTTTTGGTAGCTCTTCATGTTGCACTGTAGATATGGGGAAACACAGTGCTGCCGCGACATGGGGTTCCACCCGTCTGAAGATAGTGTGCAGAAGGCCCATAGCAGGCATGTATCGCCAGTCGCCCCAGTGCCTCATAGCCTGAGAGGATCAGCAAGGCTGCAATCCCTCCTTTCTTCTGCTCCATCCCTCCTGCTTCTCTGCAGCAGTCGAGCCAAGTCCCATTCTCACCTGAAGGCAAGTAAGAGCTTTCTTTGCAACCAACTCAAAATGCGGTGACAGAAATAACTCTTCTCTAATCCTCCTTCTCTGAGAGGGACTGAATGTCCTCTTTTCAGCAGGGAGACTGCAGTCTGACTGCCTCTGCCTTGCCTAACCCTGTACTTCAACGTGTTTTTTGCTCTATTTTGATTCCTTTTCCTTTTCACCTCCTAGAAGTTTCTGCTGTTGCCGTGGCCTTTGAAATACGCCTACCTGCCTTCAAATGGGCCTCATTTCCACTTCTTGAACTGCTAAAAGTTTTAGTAGTGACCTGCTAAGCCAAGATTTTATTAACATCACACAGCGACAGAACTAAGGGATGGTCTTGCACTCAGCACATCGCCATCAGAACCTCTGGGTTGAGAGGGTGATGAGCATTTGGCACTTGTATACTCAGAAGAAGTTGTCCTGACACACTGGGTGCTAAAAATAAGTATACAGTTGTAGCTGGTCACCAGAACACTGCCAGGCTCTCTGTATACTCCGGAGGGAGAGACAGGAATCTCCAGAGGATAATTCAACCTCCTTAAGAGAAGTATTGTTTTCTGTTTGTTTCCATTTTCTCAGTCTCATCTTACCTACCTTCCTAAACATTTCTGCAGAGTTTAAATTTTGTTCAAGGTGACACTTAAGGTAAAATATCCATGCAAATTAGATTGGTTCTGGATCGTTAGATTCCTTCCCAATTTCTGGGCATTTTCGGAAGTGCCAACACCTGATGAACAAACCACTGTTATCCTTGCTGTTGCAGACTTGTCTTCTCCCGAGATGTAAGCAAACAGCTGACATGATTCTACACCAGTTAAACAACATCATTTCACAGATAATTTACACTAAGGGAAAGCATATCAACAGGTGTTTTAATACCTGGGAGTATAATCTGCAGTTTGGGAGAGCAAGAAGTCTGGGAAGTGGCATAAGCAAGATGCCATTTAATGCAGCTAAAGTGAAGTTTACACTGACTTTTGGGCTTAAATGAATTGAATAATCAAATTTTGGCACCAGGCTACTTTTCTAGGTGCCACGTTATTCCCAGGCTGCTGACACCTATCCGTGTCCTCCCGCATCCAAGGCCTCAGCAGCTGCTCCCTGGGCATGCCCAGCGCAAGTGAAGTGTACAACTGTCAGCAGTGTTTTAGCACAGTGCAATGTCTGCGCTCAGAAACTTACTAACAAAGCTGCTATTCATCTTCTGAGTGACATTCTAGCAGTCATAGCTTTCACCTGGGGAAAAAAAACTATTTTCTTGACTTCTTTTTTCCCCTCATCCCCAAAACCTGCACCCACAGCTCCTGTATGCAGGAAAGCTTTAAACTGCTGCAGTAGGAGGATGTTGCAGGTGAAAAAACGGGGGCTATAAGGTTGGGAGACAAGGCCCAAGGCTTGGGACTGTGAATGATGGAGGTCTTCAACTGCCTGAGTTTGGAGAGAGACAGATGAGTAAACGCCTGTCTTGGCAGGGCTGTGGGGGCAAGAGCCTTGCCCTGTCGCCTTAGGGGGTTGTGCTGTCCCTCTGTGGTCCATGGTGATAAGGACCGTGTGGCCAACAGCAGGGAATTCTCTCCTGGTAAGGCAATTTGCAGTACATCCTCAGTTATCTCAGGTGAAAATGAAACGTCTCCCAAGAGGACACAGCTTTGCCTACCTTATTAATTACTGCATGGGGAAGTGCTTCGGGCAGCTTCATATAACATACAATGGGCAGTTTCATATAGCATCGAAGCTAAATCAGTGACCAGGATCCCACTGTCCGTGTCTGCAAAGAGCCAGCTGCCACATCCATATGCACGGAGTTGTTGCGGTATTGCGTTTCGCGGACCCAAGGAACACGCAAACATTGGCCACAGATAGAAGATCTCAGGACACGAGGTCACATAAATCTGAGCGGCACAAAGAAAGCTCGTCAACCGAGCCAGACTGCTGCAACGGACCTACAGTTCCTGACATTTACTATTCTGGGACAAAGCAGCCCTAAATGCTCCATTTAAACTCCGTGTTTGAAAGGCTGCTATTTAAATCCAGACAGATGCTGCCAAAGCCAACACCAGTGACACAAAGGCACATGGGTGCCTGGCATTTTCCCACGTGGCGCTCCAGTTATGCCCTCGGAATACACGAAACCCAGCGTCCCATTTACCAGAAATGGTCTGGAAGGGCTCAATCGCCCGTGACTATTTGTGGAAGAGGCCTCTGGACTCAAAGCCTCCTCCCAAAACCCAGCCCACAGAAATCAGCTCATCCCCAAAACGGGGTGCGCCAGCCACATTGCTAATGAATGCGGCTGTCAGAGTTGCCTCTTGCCCTGCTAAATTGCCTGTGAACATGGACGTTTTGCTTTGTGGGCTCGGGGAGGCACCCAAGGAAGTTGTGACCCCGCTTGTGTCCCCCCTTGCTCGGGGAGCGCATGCAGAGAGCAGAGCTCGTGGCGCTGGGAAGCTGCAGCATCAGCCCCTGTCGCGGGGACTGGACTGGATCCCACAACAGCAACACAGTTCCTGCCTCGAGGTTTGCAGAACAATAGTCCTTTCAATCAGTGATTAAACCGGTATCTTTGCAAACTCCAGTTATTTCTGGTTTGCATTTGGCATGGGTAACAGTTTGTTGCCCTTTTTCTTAGAAGCCAGTTTTAGAATAAGTGTTTTCATCTTACTGAGCTCTTTTCAGTGAATTATTTTGTTCTTGCTGAACTGATGCCCCAGATTGTCTGAAAGCAGTTTGATTTCTATTCCGTTATTAATATGCCTAAGTAAGTTTTGCAAACAAAGGGAAGATGGGTAAAGGCACTTTCAAACTGGTGAATTGATTGTGGTCTCCTTCCACCTTCAATCTTCAACTGTTGCAGCACAAAAACTAATCTTCCCTGTGAAATTGAAACATGAGAATCTAATGTTGTTTATGAGATTGTTATCAAAAAAGGAGGAGGTGATGACCGAGGTCAAAGAAGGCACAGGCTCTCCCCCTTATCCTAGCAGGACACAACTCAGGCATGAGGAGGAGGAAAGGATCACCACTGAACTGTACAGCCTAAAAATAACTAAGTCAGAGAAAGGCCTGGAAATCTTTTGACCCCTAAGGAGCTCAAGTCTTGTAGTAAGAGAGAGAAAAATTAAAGGGCAATAGATACTGGACAGACCCTGCCGAGCACGGTGGGAGTGGAGAGGCAGGGGCATTCCCGTTGCTGATGCTGGCCGTGCTCACAGGGACAGGGACACGAGGGGTGGCTGGGACAGGGAGAGCACCGGGCTCTCTCTGGCGTGGGCGCTGCCTTCTCCCTTTGCACCATGGCACCGGGCAGGAGCAAGTCCCAGTAACATCCAGAAGGCTGGTGTTAGGGAGTGCCAGATACTCACATGTCTGCAGTGGTAGCTGATGCCTCAGCAGCCAGATGACTTTTAAAAACAGTGTGGAGGGGAAGAGCCAGGCAGATGCTCTCTGGCTTCCATGCCAGTCGTTCAGCTGCAGGCTCAGGAGAGGCTGATTCAGCCTGAACTTGGTCTTCTATCCAGTGAAAGAAGAGCAGGCTATATAGACTAGATCCAGGGCTTTGTGCTGTAGAAGTAAATCAAATTAAGTTCAAGTAGTTGCTGAGATTCAGAAGATGAGCCCAGGCTGAAGTAGGCTTTTTTATTTAATTTTTTTATTTAATGAAAATACGAAGTAAAGGAAGGTGGGCTTTTTCGATGCTTGGTAGCACTTTTCTTTCTGTTCCTGGAAGGCTCTCATCTGTGCGAGTGCTGTTTCCCAGGGGTGGAGGTGTGCAGCAAGGCACAGAAAAGCTTTCAGGGCCATTCACTGCAACGCTGTAGATCTGACAGACCCAGAAGGAAACCTGTGCAAAGGAGAGCCCACAGCTATTGGTTGCTAAAGGTAAATGCACAAGAGAAAACTACTGAGTAAAGGGGTTTTTGTGAGATGAGCAACCTCAAGCAGTAGCCTGGGGCGGCAAGTGTCCCACCTTGGGAAGTGCCAGGTCCTGGCACCAAAACCCACTGACGCCTCTGGTCTCTGAGCGATGCCTAGACCCTCACCAGCAAACATCCCAATGCCTGTGCGTCCCACTTATACACCCCCACTGCTTCCCAGAAGCCCTTTTCTAAACACTTACCCTCCTTAGCCAAGAAAACAGCTGGGTAAGGAGCCATACCTCTGAGCAGCCCAGCTAGGGAGGTGTCCTGTCCCCAACGCTGCTGGCGCTGTGGGTTGTCCCTAATGCCTCCACGTGGGAAGGAGCCAGACTAGGCAGCATCCAGGACAGCAACGGCCCTGTAGAAGATTACTTTAGAGTTTGCAAAACCATTAAGCTTTGGTCAAACTCAGCCAGTACCAAACTTTGATGGGACCAGAACTGCATCCTGCTGGCGATGGCAACTAACCTGTATTTATAGGTTAGTTATATTTATAGGTTATTCCGCACCTTGAAAAGCGCAAAATAATGTATGAACACAAGGTCTTGTTATTCAAACCGATCTGGTCCGCATTTCTCCAACATAGCCAATTTTTTTTTCCCAAAAGTATTTAGACATCAGCTTGCTATTACCACAAAACAGGAAGGTTTAACAGTGGCTAGAATAGGCTCCCTTGGTTCGCTTACAGCCATCCTGGCTGTGGCATCCTTGTAATAGACAACATAATTTAAATTAGTGGGAAGACATAAACACAAGTTTGATTTTCTTCTAAAAGGCTGCGTGCATTCCAAGCAACTTTTAAGAGCACTTCCAACACTAGCTTTTAGAAGAATCTTTATCACACTGACATTAAAAGATTAGAATTTAAAAAGAGTTCCTAGAGAAGCCTAAAAATATACTAAAAAGGAAGAAACATGTTAGAAGGAGAAGAAAGGGTCCGTTGTGAACATGGCAATGTCTGTTTCTAAAAATGGTAGAAGAGAGTGACGTTCTCCACAACCTGATAAGACGCTTCTTCCTCGATGCAATATGATTTGAGAAATGGAAACCATCCGAAATGAATTTCATCTGGCTGGATTAAATGAGCTCCGCAGGAAGTTCTGTTTTCAGTCACTTAACGGCAGGGATTACTCAGCGTGCGTGTTCCCAGCAGATCCTTTTGCATAAGCCTTGATTACCTTACAGCAGGAAAGCCTTCTCACCCCAGCAGTCACTCTGCCCAAGGGGCACGGTGCACTTATAAAAATGCATAATAATAAGCAATTACAGCATCATGATGTAGAATTCTTGATAGCTGAATCTGTAGTTTATTGATGGGATCAGATTAGATGCTTAGTGCCTGCCTAGGTGAAGGAGATTTTTTTTTTGCTAATGAAACTCCAGGTAAATCCTGCAAGTGCCTCAGGAAGCCTTCAGGCAAATTTGACTCTGCTCCTGGCACTACTCTTCTCCCTCTGGGCCCTGTTCAGCAAAGTACATAAGTTCATAAATATATGCCCAAAGCTAAGCAGGTAGGTAATGATAGCTCTGAAAATGAACAGGGGGGTTGTGCTTTTCTGAGGTATCTGTCTTGCTTGTGCCCAGGGTAGATGGTCTCCTGCGAATGAGGGAGCTGAGCTCTGAGGAGGTGTGAGAGGCACAGATGTTTTTCGACAGTGCAGCCAGGGAGTTTGCATCACGAGGACTTCACCAGGGCAGACCTGTGAACTTGGGGGATGAATGCATGCTCTTGGTACCTCTTCTGCTTCCAAATCTCTTCTGCTGACATCTGAGTGATGGAGAAGAAAGCCTCCATTGAGTATGAAGAAGACTTTCAAACAGGAGAGAAATTCATCCAGCTGCATCTTCCCACAGTCTATATGCTGGAGACTTCCATGCATGCACCATCCAACAGAAGTGACAGTGACAACACTTACCTCCTCCCAGCCAGTTTCAAGGCAGAAACAAGCATATCCAAACCATCCCTGGTGAAGACTGACCTAACGCACTCTTTAGATCACCAGTGGAAGAAGTTCAGGAGCTCCCTGGGTCACTTCTTCCACTGCCTCACCACTGTGCGGTTAGAAATTTGTTCCTAATATCTCATCCAAATGTTGTTTGCAGCAGCTTCCATCAAATAAGTTTTGCCCGGTGCTGCCAGACAAACAGAAAAAGCTGCTTGCTGTCCTCCCTGCCACATTAAGAGAGACTGCTGCCAGCTCCTCTCCCCTCAGTCCTCTCTTTCCCAGAGTAACTTGTCTGCCATTCCTCCCGACTCAGATTTCTTAAACCTCTATCAAGGCTGCCCGTCTCGGACAGTAGCCAACCTTTCTCAAACTGGATTTAGCACACAGACCCAAGACTCATCAACCAAGAGCAGAGCAAAATCACAGCCTGTGACGTTCTTACCAATACAACCCTGAATACATTTTCCCTTTTATTTAACATTTCGTCTTCTATCTAACATAAACTCGTGCTTGGAGATGGGTTTGGGGTTGGGTTTTTTTCTGGGGGGGAGAGGGGTAATACTGTTTTGCTGCCTGCTTTGTATTGGCACTTTTGATCGCCCCTTCCAAAATTCAACATTTTACTGCGTTTGTTGGTTGTGCTTCTCGCCTAACTAACAGATTGATCTGAGTCCTGCTGCATCCCTCAAGTAGGTTTGCAAACTTCCCTTCAGGGGCTTCATCCCTCCACAAATGAAAGTGCATCATCTACTTCATTGTCTGAACTGGAAGTGAAAAACCAATTGACTAAAATCTCTGCAAACTTTTGTAAGGAAAAATTCATTGCAGAGTGAACTGTTGACAGCTTGCCTTTGGGAGCCATTTGTCTAGCAGCTCAGCACCTACCTTGTCATGATTTAATCTCATTCAAATTCTCTTAGATTGTCTATAAGAACATCATCTGGACATGACAAAAGCATTTCTGAAGTCAGGAGGCAACATATCAGCTATTTTTCTCCAGTTCACGGGACCAGTTATCCTGTCAAAGACAGGAGTCAAACTGGACTCACATGACTAGTTTTTGAAAAATCTGCTTTTGATATGTTTGCATTTTATCATGCTGATGCTTATAAAGTTGTAAATAATTCACACAGAAATCTTCTGGGTACCAAAGTAAGTCTGACCAGTCTGTCTTCTCTCCATCCACATCCTTCTCTCTTTCCTTCTGTTGTTTGCTCTTCTCCAGCTTGCTGGGATCTCCTCCTCCACCCTTGTTGTGCACTCAAAGATAATTACTAACATTTCAAGGAGTGCTTCAGCTGGTCCCTCAGTTACCTTAGGGTGACTGTGATCTGTCCCTCACGGCTTATCTAATTTCTCTAATTCATGCCTTAGATTTAAAACATTTAGCTGGTCTAAACATTTCAACAGTGAGGAAATTATGGGGAAATACCAAATAATGGTTATTATGCATTTATTATCAGTCTGCTGACTCAGGAGAAGTAATGGATCTTTTATGTCCCATTACTTTCAAAGATACTTTCAAACAGAGATAAATATATTAGATAGATTAAGTCTAATGATAACAGTATGTTTATAACCCTGTTTTCAAAATAACATTTTTGCTACAAGTAATGAAAGATCAAGTTTGAATTTCTTATTTATATAGCTGTGACTCCTTCAAAGGCTACCCTTTATCTTTTATAAGGCCAAAATCTGCTGTAGTTTTCCTTTTAAATCCAACTAGTTTTTTAACCCAGTGGTAATGGAAGTTCATAATTTTGTTTCTTTCTCAAATCACTCATACTGTTGCCATGGAAATAATTCTGTATGGAGATGGGTCAAGAGAAAATAATCTATCAGAGAAGATTGCTACTTGAAAAGCACATAAATTATAATAATTTAATCAAAAGCATAAAGTAGTCAATCTAAAAACCTATGAAATATAATAATTCAATACAACTGCCTGATCTTTCTCTCCTGTCCATATCTTCTACACTGTTGTTAAAAATCCATTACTAATTAATCTGCTAATACTGTTTTCCAGGACACAGCCCAGTTGGCCACTGAAAGTATTCTGCAAAGGACATGAGAAAGGATTGCTATTCGATAAAATAAAGAGCATTGTTCTTGCACTTGCTTGTCACTTCAAGATAAATGTGATTTCTCCTGGATATAGAATCCTCTGTCTTCCCCCTTTCCACGCTGCCGTACTGCTGTGGGAAGGCCTGCGACACTTAATCCCTGTCTTGGATGTGGCACCACATCCGTTGTGAGTATTTTATCTCCAGAAACCTGGTCCCAAGCTCAGTGGAAAAAAAAAAGAATCTTTGGAAAGAAAACCTTGCTTTTTTTGAAGTTAGGAGTGGTCGTAGATACTAGCTGAATTGTAAACAATTTTCCTGTTGAAATAGTTTTTTGTCTTAAAGTAAGGAAATCCCTTAGTAATATCATCAAGGAAAGACCTGATTATTTGGGGGTAAAGTGAACACATCCCAGAAGTTTCAATTTACTTTACTTTTGTTCTTGTCATTAATTCTCCCATGAACACTTGTGGTGTACCTGCCACGTCTGTGCCTGTAAGCTGTATTAATAAAGATTTTTCCCTGGGCCTTCTCCTGAGAGGTCACGTTGTCCTTCTCTTCATCCATCTCACTATCTGTTCTCTGCATAATATTTTACCTGTGACAAGCTACTTTTTTATCTGAGGGCTACCCAGTGCCCTTCACCCAAGGCTGTTCAAGGTGTTATGTTTGAAATGACCCACAATAAGAGGCTGGCAAACATTCCTCCTCTTTCACAGACAGCTAAACAAGAATGGATTTGTTGAGTAGTTTGCTCCTGGCTGTTGATCCCACTCCGCCAGAAGTGGAGAAAAATCCAAAGCACACAGCTCCAGTGTTATCCTCCAATTCAGCCCCAGTTCATGGGGTGACCCATGACTGTGTGAGACCTTTTTTTGCCCAAAAACTTTGGAGAAATGTGAAAGGAGAATAAAACTTGAACAAGGTTACAATGTATTGAAGAAGAAAAATGACACAAATAAGACCACGTGTCCCAGAACAGTGGGATTAACCAAAAAGATCTGAAGGCTTATGATTAACGCTATTAACAGAGCAGAAGGGATTTTTCCTTGCAGGAATGATATGGGGAAAAGTATAAACTAAAAATAGTGGAGTAGCAGAGTTATTAGGCCATTGTTTATCTGGTTTTAAAGCAGAGAAGGACAGGCTCTTACCTAAACTGGTGACAAGATTTCTAGGGAGAGAGAAGCAGGAAAATAAGGAAGTCTCTAAGACAAATCCTAAAATAGCTTGTGAAGACTTCAAGCCTCTTGGTACTGGGAAGGCATTAAGTGCAGACAACATCTGCCTGAGGGTGCAAAGGGAAGCAGGGGTGGGACAGGGAGAGGTCCAGCAGATTTTTTTCTGAGGTCGCACATCCCCTTACACTGGGGACAGACCAAGTAAACCCGGACAAGGCAAAGGCTCCAGCAGCTGCCAAGGCTGTTCAACAGCAGCAGTGAAGAATATCCAAGTTTGCAGCAACACGTTGGGAAGGGCTGGAGAAAGCAGGGGTTTTGATACAAGAAAGCAGATCCAGGTTTTCTGCATCCCTTCTCGGCAGCCCCCAGCTCTCCCCATTAAAGGTGTGGGAACACCAGAAAATCGCCTCAGGCAGAGGTACCTAAGCTTTGGCAGTATGGATATGCTTTTCCTCTTTGCTTTCCTTCCTCCCCCTAGCAGAGGGTGGTGAATGACAGCTCACAAACGTACACTCCATCTCAGTAAAGTATCCGAATTTAGGAAAAACCCTGGGCATTTCTTTCAGTCTCACTGAAGTTAAAGGAAGCAGACAGATGCTGTAAGAGTTTTATACAACTACGACTCCCAAATTAGATTCAAATTAATTTAGCTGTTGACTTTTTAATCAAAGCATTTCTGAATTAATCAAAGAAGAGATTTGCTACTAATGTAAATTTACCAGTCAGTTTCACATTTTTTCAGATGATTCCTTATTCTGACATGCCAAGTCTGAATATTGATGGTCAGGTTTAATAACAGGTTGCCTAAAGGATGTCTTACTGTTCTTATTCACCAATTGGTTTTGGCTCTCGAGTAGAATAATAAAAAAGAATAGTATAAGAAGTGCCGTAAGAAATTCAGATCAGTGATTCTCTTGTGCTAAAATTCTAAAATACTAAACCACTTCTGACCTCCAAATAATTAATTGCTATGAACAATCAATTTAATAAGCCTACAGAACAAATATCACAACACAAGTGATGTGGTATTCTTGTGGAGTGATACATCCTCCAAATAATTCATATGTTCATGTATCTTGCTGAAAATTGTCACATAAAATTCAGCATTTCGGGTAGGAAGGGAGCCTTGTCCTCAGAGGCTTTGGGGTTTTCTTCCTTATTGACCTACCAGTGTAAAGGCATATCGTTGTAAAAGAGCACTATTGATTTTCAGAAGCTCTTTGGAAAAGCGGTATCTTGGCTTCGTTAAAAATTGAGCAGCATAGTACAGCAATACATCTGGAAGAGAGCAAGACGGTCTGCATTTAGCCTCCAACTGAGTAAAGAAACAAGACAAAACCCCAGTAAATGGTGTAGAAATCCAGCTGGGACTTGGAATTTCGGTCTTAGTCAAGTTTAGACCCGTGGGTCTGAAGATATCTCCGCAGCTGCTGCCTCTCTGTGGAGGTACTTGGACTGCACGGGCAACTCAGGATCTCACTCCAGATTTTCTGAACAACCAAAGGTCCTCCACTGAATGCCTAGATATATGAGTTCAGCTGGGCTAAGCCCACTTTAAACCTAAACTGGCTCATTCCTACTGTTTTTTGGCACCTTCAGGAGTTAGGCAGAGCCTGAGAGATCAGTTCTCCATGGCTTTCTAGAAGTCTGTTGTGTTTAAACTGCTCTGGTGCAGTGTCTGGGACTTAGGAGATATCAGCTGAGCTCTGGGATGGCAACTTTGTTCCTCTGTGACCTGAAGGTTCTTGATGTTTATTGTCCTGTCTGAAGGATAAGGCCGTACAAATGCTACATAAACCTCAGAGGTAAAGAACAAAGTAAAAGTCTCAGATAGGGTTTCTGAAAGTTTTAAAACTTTTTCCATCAGGCCATTCCCAGCAGGCAGAAAAATCCTGGCTGAAGAGTAAAGGTTCCTGAAATGAAGAGCATAAAAAGATGTCTTTTATTATCGTGCTTCAAAGTGCAGATCATGACCATTAAGTCATCCAGGACTACAAGTTCCAGACCTCCTTTCCCCCCGCCTCTTTCATCTAACCAGCAGAGGAAAAGGCCGTAACAACTTCAGCGTTTAGCACAAGCTAACGCACCTTTCTCTAGAACAAAACATAGCCCCTCCAGCATCCCCCCCAGCTGACCCCCAGCCCTCCGTCAGCTCATTTCAGCGTCTGCGCGACGTGCACAGTGACAGACCGGAGACAGCAGTACTTGTGAGCTGTCTCCTCGCTGACCTTTAGAGAAGAGCAGGCTTCCCCGCCGCTGCTCCCCAGAAAGGAAGAGGTCTGCACTCCAGACGTGCCCGAGCCAGGGACTGAGCTGCAGCTTGTGGCTTCGCTTTCCCAGTGCACTGGGATTTTTCGCCAGCTGTGGTCTGGAGGCTGGGAGCGAGCCCCCCTCCCGTCTGCACAGAGCCGTGCTGGTGTCATTGCTCGGGCTTCTGACGTGTGAAGCTGAAAATGTGAGTGTCTGCTGTCCCCAGGCTCTGCCACGGGGTGCCAGGCTGCTGGAAACCGTCCTGCCTGCCACGAAGGGGTGGGAAACACATCTGGTCCCTCAAAAATCAGCATGTAGGTGTCCTTCTGCCACCCCACCCGGCAGCTGGGACAATCCCAGGGGCTGACACATGGCTCATGGACATCCCTGCTGGCATCCCCAGGAACCATATACATACGCTGCTCCATGTGGCATGGCTGTAGGATCCCACTGGGTGCCAGGCACCCCGAATGCACACATCCACACCTGCACTGTGGGTGTCAGTGTCCCCGACCCCGTCCTGCCCTCTGGTACGCCTTCAAACTGAAACTCCTGTGGTCTTTCTCTCCAGGGAGTTGCTGTCCCTCTCTTCTGCTTTGCTCTCATGAAGTTCACTGGAAATTAGCACTTTAGAACCCATGCCTCTGCCCCAAATTTGGCTGAAGCTGCTGAACAAATGTGTCAAAAAGGTACACTGTGGTCCCATGGGGAGTAAGAGAAACAAAAAATAATGGGTATGTCACTGCTGTGCAGAAAATGTGTCTTTGCCCATATGGCAGGCAGGAATGTGCCTGAGGCAAAGCAGCAAGTTGAGGAGCTGGGAAGGGTCATCTCAGTGCTTGTCCTCAGCCCGTCACACAGCAGTGAGCAGGTTCATGGCAGCCTGAATGGGTCTCTCGCTTCTCCTGCTCCCTCCACTGCCTCCCCTTCCTGTCCTCACCCCAGCTCTGGGGCACGTTAGGCTGCTCGGTACCCTCACCCAACAAAGCAGGCAAACAGGTTGCGATGGCACTAACACTCCAAAACGGCTCAGGCAGGCTGCAGTGAAAGCTGGAGTCTGGGTCTGCAGGAGAAGGTCATGGTGAGGGCCGGCAGTTGAAGGGGTGGGGGACACCCCCACAACTGTGAGAAGCAGGAGGGGACCTCGGGCACCAGCATCTCTCATATGGGTGTACGCAACAAGCGTCCTCGCTGGTCTCAAAATCAGTGCTGCTACCCAAGCGGCACAAAGCAGAGTGTGAGACAGTTTCCCGCTTTTTGCAGCAACCGTCTTTCCACTCTAAATGAGAGTTAATTTGATTTCTGGCTTCAGTTAAGACTACGGCCTGTTGGGCTTAGTAGCAGGAGGTCACATATAGAAATGCAGAGGAGCGTAGATGAAGTATAAACTATCCAGTCTAATATATTAGCATATTTTTGAGTAATGAATGGCCATTGCCTTGTGAACAGCTTGCTGCTACAACACTTTTCTGCAGCAGCAAGTATATAATATGAGCTATTTTATAGCCGCTTATTCAGGCTTTTTTGAGCCTCCTGCGTTCATGTGTGGTTCCCCAGTAATGTGGAGTAAGCTGTACATCACATTCAAGGCTGAGTTGAACTGGTGGCTCTGTGAGGTGATGGGCATCTTCTGAATGCCTCCAGCTCTCCTTCAAGTGAGCAGAGCGGGTTTTCACAGAATCACAGAATCACAGAATAGTAGGGCTTGAAATTTCTTGAATTGGGGAGCCCAGAACTGGACAGAGTACTCCAGATGAGGCCTCACTAGGGCAGTGTAGAGGGGAAGGAGAACCACCCTCGACCTGTTGGCCACACTCTTCTTGATGCATCCCAGAATGCCATTGGCCTTCTTGGCAGCCAGGGCACACTGCTGGCTCATGGTTAACCTGTCGTCCACCAGGACACCCAAGTCACTCTCCACAGAGCTGCTCTCCAGGAGGTCTGCCCCAAGCCTGTACTGATGCATGGGGTTGTTCCTCCCCAGGTGCAGGACCCTGCATTTGCCCTTGTTGAACTTCATTAGGTTCCTCTCTGCCCAACTTTCCAGCCTGTCCAGGTCACGCTGAATGGCAGCACCGCCTGCTGGTGTATCCACCACACCTCCCAGTTTTGTGCCATCAGCAAACTTGCTGAGGGTACATTCTAACTATTCATCCAGGTCATTGATGAAGAAGTTGAACAAGGCTGGGCCCATTACTGACCCCTGGGGGACACCACTAGTTACCGGCCTCCCACTAGACTCAGTGCCGCTGATGACAACCCTCTGAGCTCTGCCATTCAGCCAGTTCTCAATCCACCCCACCAACCACTCATCCAGCCCATACTTCCTGAGCTTCCCTAGGAACCTTCCCTAGGTTTTGCACGCCCTGGGCGCGCTGAGGCTCGGTGCATGGATGTGGTCGGCCAAGGCTGGTGCTGCCCGCCTCGTCGGGGCACAGCAGGGCCGTGCAGCGGCTCCCTGCCTCCCCGCCTTGTGCTTGGAGCCGTCGACTGTGCCGGGGCATGGGGAGGGGAGGCTGGTCCAGCAGCACAGCCATCTCCCACCCCGCAGGGCTTGCGATTAACACGTGTGGCCGGGGAGGGCAGATGGAGGCATGGAGCATGCAGACTGCCCAAGGACATCCCTGCTGTCAGCACGGTGACTGCCAAGCACCAGCTGGCTTGCCACTCTCAGACTACTTGTCACCAGGAGGTGACGGGGTTGGTAACGCCAGGCAGCTGGCCCTGCGCCGGGGCTGGCAGCTCTGCAGCCTCCATCGTGCTTTGAAGGAAAGTAACTGGTGAGGAAAGCGCGTGTACCGGCAGCGATACCACAACGGCTGCCCACAAAGAGCTTCTTAACGCTGTGGAGCCAGTCAAAAAGGCAGCACGCCAAAGCTCTGCCACTGCGGTGAGACATTTCAGGGCAGGACGGAGCAGGACGACGTTCCCTGGGAGATGCTCAGGGTTGCTTGGGACATGAGCTGGATGAGGCTAGGGCTACGAGGTGCCACGGGACGCTGCCACAGCCATGCTCCCACCCTGCATGGCCAAGCCGAGGCAGCTTCGTAGTCTGGGACACAGCAAGACTTTGGGTGCAGGAATGCTGCCAGTGGCATGAAGGAGAAAGAAAAGATGCTTGCTGGTTTAGGCGTCTGTGTCTGACACCACGTGGCTGGCAAGGAAGGCACCTCCACCACCCTTTGCTTTTGGTCGTCTTCACTGACGTGTTTGGGATTGCCAGGAGCAGAGCTATGGCAAAAGCAGAGAGGTCTCTGGTGAGCTCTGTGCTACTACTGCCCAGAGGCTGAAACAATGTCTAGTCTTGTCAGGATCATCCCCAAACATGCTGCAGATGTTAGAAATAGGAAAGGAGAGAAAATATCATGGGTGGATAATGCAGGAGTGGAGCTTTACGTCAGGATGCAGAAGTGCAGGTCCTTTGCAGCAGTGCTGGTGCTCCCCAGCAGACCTTGCTGGTGCAGCACTACATGCGAGGCTTTTATAGGCCATTTTTCCAAAAAGCTTTCCCAAACATACCTCTGATATGCTCCAAGGCCAGTGATGGCCACATCTGCAGGCTGGTAGGTACTGGGCAGAGTTTTTCTGTGGCTGCACCTTCATCTTTATGGCACAAAGGAGGGAAACAGCCCTCACACGAAAAAAAAGGCATTATTTCCATTTAAAGGCAGGCCTAAAGAATGCGAGACAATTCGTGTCTGGCCACAAGGCAACTCATTCGAGACAAAAAGGAAAGCTGTATCAGTGCAACTTTCCCAGACAGACAAGCCATAACTCAGAGCACCCTTTCGCCGTCTCCTGCAAGGAGCTTCCCTTTAGCTGCTGCAATCTCCGCTCATTCATTTCCCCCCCTCCCTCTCCTCCACTTCTTTCATTACCCATTACAAGACCTATTCATGGACATCCCATGAAATGTCCCATTTGTCGAGGGGGTTGCAAAGCTTGCTTTCGCTTCCAGCTACTGGACCTTTTGAGCCAGGGGCCCAGTCCTAGGTAATAAACATCGCCTTTGTCAAAATGAAGCAGAGTTTAAGTACCAGAGAACAGTGTCTGTCTGCTAGATAGCGGCTGGTCTGGCCTTAGCCAGCTATTGAGATGTCTTTGTGCCGTGTTGCCATAGCTACCCTCCAGCTAAATAGGGAAAGAGCTCCTTTGTCCCAGATTAAGGCCAGCAGACTTTTGGAGCTGAGCCTGCCAGAGACTCTGGGGAAGGAGCTTGTCTGCAGCTGCTGGGACTTTTGCATTGCTGTTGTGTGTGCATCAGGCTGGGCAGAAAATGAGACAGGGGACTGCTTGAAATAAATTGATTTTATGCACACATGTATGTATGTATATGTACATATATATATATATATACACAAAAACGGCCATAGAATGGTGGTGGTGAACAGGTTTTCCAACAAAAGAGGTGAAACTTGAAGTAAAGAGGACTTGAAATAAATCAAGTAGGAGCCCTCGCAGCAATTGACACGGCCCCCAAGGATGACGACAAAATCTCTTGAAAGGGGAACGCAGGTCTTGACCAAATAGGGTATTTCCAGATGATGCTGCCAGAAAACTCACTTCAAACTAGCAGGCACTGTCCTTTCTCCTGCCTTGTGCCAAGCAGTGTCTGTGCTGGCCCTGCAAGTCCTCACATACCCATCTCTGCAAACCCATCAGTGCCGGGGATGGGGGGACGCGTGTGCCTCTGCAGCCACTGCTGCACGGGCAGTAAAGTGTGGCCAGACAAGATCAGCAGGGCAAGCACAGCAGCTGAGGACTCAGGAGGGACTGCAAAACCCCCACGGAGAAACAAGGAGGCATTTGCCTGAATGCCAAATAAGAAGGGGACTAACGCAGAACTGTTTTTTTTTCCTGCCTCATCTGGAACTTTAGCTCAGTAAAGCAAGGCTGAGTGTTGCCACGCTGCACAGTAGTGCTGTAGACCATCACGGGCAGGGTAATATCCCGGTGAGTAGTGAACATTTGCATCTTGTGCTTGCCATTTTGTGTGTGCACTGCAACGCCACGGGCAGCCGTTGCTTTCTTCCGGAGGGCACTGAACGAGGGGAGGTTGCACAGCTCATTTACTCCAGTTGCAAGGCCAGGGTTTCCAGAGAGGTAATGAGCAGCCTCAGGATCAACAGGCCTGATCTAGCTCCAGCTCTGAGTTCTGTTTCTGCCCACCACAGACTTCCTAAAACAATCCCATTTCTTGAGGGTCCTCAAGCAACATGGAGAATTTCAGACTCCCTGAGGCTGGGGTATGCGAGTAACACAGACTGTTTGGGGACTGACTTCACAAGAATTCAGAGAAAAAGGGCTGGATATATTCAGCACAAATTTTGGATGACATGTAAAACAATTTTGAAGGAAGGACTGAAGACATGGATGTAAAGGAAAAAATATGATAAAAATATAACAGGGCTTTACCAAGGTCACTTGAGTCAGGCTAACTTGATAGCTTTTGGTGATAAGAAAAGAAAAAAAATAGGAGAGCAAACAAAGCACTCCATGGGCTTTTCTAGACATGGGAAATGCTTTAGATCTAATCTGTCTGGACTTCAGCAACACTTTTGATAAAAGAGTCCCATGGGAAATTATTGTTTGTGTTGGAAGAAGCAGGGACTGGTATTCGAGATGAAGGTCTGTCAGGAAACAGCCAAGAACAAACACAACAGGTTCTTCTGAAAGGAAAATGATAGGAGTGGGGGGACATAATGGGTGAAATTCCTTGGAGCCAGTTTTAGTTATTTTTCTTATGGAAAAAATAGTAAGCAAGGGCTGATGATATCTGCAGACGATACACAGTTGGGAGGCATCGCTGAACTGGGAATACCGTAAAGGAAAAGCATGCAGTGTTTGAGACCTGGAACAGTGGACCCGGAGCGAGGAATTCAAAGTGCCTGTCATGCACTAGAGCTCCCTCTACACTAATTAATTAAGTGGAGCCAGAGCGGGTTTATGAACTGCCCTTTGACCACTGGCGAGGATAAATGTTTATGTGCTTCCTGGCACTGTTTGACCGGGGCCGACCAGCTCCCTGCTAGACAATGCCCAGGCACGGTTTGGGGATTAGCGCCGGCCGCGGACTGCTTCCAAGAGGCTCTTTGGATGAGGTCACTCTGCTGTACAGATTATGAGAGCTGAGCTGCGTGGATGCGAGCCATGCCATGCCGTCAGGCGCTGGCTTGCTGTACTGGCCTGCTGTAGATGTGGCCTAAGGAATTGCACTGTATTGCTGTAAAGTGAGTGCACCGATCAACCACAAAATGGCTGGGAGCACCCGTGCAACGCGCTTGCACGAGACAGCAAATACAGTCACAGCTTGCATCAGGAGAAGGATTTCTGAAAGAGTGAAGGCATGTTTTTGCCGCTTTACAACCTTTTCTGGAAAAACCGTGTGTAATCACTGCCTCCCCTAGCCCAGAGTCATCCCAATGGGTGCAGGGCTGGCACGCAAAGAAGAAAATGTTGGAGGGAGAAGCAAACCTGTCCAACAAGAAGGAATTGAATGAATTTGGCCAGCTTAGTCTGGCAAAACAAAAGCTGAGAAGCAATTCACTTGTGCTGTCTGTTAATACGTCAAGGGGGCAAACACCAAAGAAAGGAAAAAACACGTAAACTAAAGGCAACTGTTGGCACCAGTACAGATGTGTATCAGTCAGCCACAAATAACTTTAGGCTGGAAACTAAAAGTAGTATTCTAATCACTAGAGGAGAGTGCTTCACCTGAAACCTTGCAGGAGGAGCACTGGAGGCAGGAATGAAACTTGGTGTTAGGAGGCGATGACTGCACACCTGGGACTACGTGTGACACAGCGGCTTGTGACAGCGGAGACTGGCCCCACTGACCCACGAGGGCCCCCAGTCCGGCTCCTTCTCTTCCTAAATAATTCATAGGAAAGCCTGCCGATGATGACCACAAGAAGCGATGCTGAGCCTGATTGTTCCCACCGTCCATCGAGCTCTTCCATCGACCACAGCCCCTGTGTACATTAGATGAGGCAGGGCTGCTAATGGGAGCCGGCGCTGCGATATGCACCACTGCCAAGTGCTGGGCTTGCCCCTGGATTGCTGCTTGAGTATATTGCTTCCTGAAAGACTTGGCCTCACGCACGTTATTAAAAATGAAAGCAAGTGAGAAAACGTAATACAAATAGTAAAAAAAAAGAGGTTCCATAGCACGTGTAATAAATTGCAACCTGAAGATGGTTTAGAAGGCAAGAAATTGTGATAATTGCTCTGGCTAATAACTGCACATCCAATGTACTACTTTTTGCTTTTTCCATGCTTGCTTGTCTCAGCTATTGGTAGTGTTTTGTCTACTGAACCCGTGCTTTTCAAACTGTGATCTACAGATCCTGGAAGATGCTTGGGCCACTTGTGAGCAGTTGTGCAAAAACTAATTAAGAAAAAGAAATCTGTCATAGGAGCCCTACATTTGCTGTACAGAAGTCTCTGTCGCAGAGCGGTCCAAACCCTGAGCCAGCGGAGTTCAGCTGTCCCCCAGGCTGTGTGCGAGCGGGACTGTGTTTATTCAGTGTCCAGCACAACCGGATTCTAACTCATCCAGCCTCTGCAGACACATCTGTAGGCATACCCTGTCTCTAGTGTAACCCAGAGGTGCAGGGCCTGCCCTCAGTGTTTCCATGGTACAAAATCTGTATACAGCACACAAAGCCTGCAGCTGGACAGAAAATACATACCCGTGTGAGAGAAGTCAGAGAAGGGTCTTTGCGTGTCGAAAGGGAGCAAAGCCAAATTATTGTGCCCGGCAGTACCTCCTGGGCTCTGGCAGTGGGAGATGTCTCTTAGGGATTAGGGGAGTGGGGGAAAGGCGGCAGAAAGCAGCTGCTCTGTGTCAGTGCTGCTTTGGACATTTGCCTTTCTGGCCAAGTCATTCAGCCCCTGTATGCAATAGCCATAACACTGCATAGTTGAGTTTGTATCTGTTGTTAAGTCATGACCTGACAACCTAAAAGGCAAAATCAGCAGCACCATTCAAATCCTCCAGTAGGAGCGTCGGTAGCTCTGAGACGTCTCCTGAGACACAATTTACAAACCCCTCTTGCTTTTTAGGCATCAGCTGCAAAGTTTGAATACAGATCCAGGGTTATTTGGATCCAAGAGCTTGAATCTATTTCTAATATTTGCAATTTGAAGCCAAGTGCATGTGCCAACTTCCTTTTTTTTTAAAACTGCCAATTGGTTACTGGTGATACAGGAATAGAGAGGGAAAGGAAACCAACGATTCAGGCCTGGGGCTCAGGTGAAGCAAGTAGATATCCCTGCTGTATCTCAGACAGAGACAAATAATTTAAACTCTTTTTTAGCTATACCCTGGGCCATTGGGAGGAAAAACATGTTTAAAATCATGGGAGGTTCAGGCTACGGTGATGGGAACCTTATAAACAGGCTCCACAACTACAAGGGGTTTTTAAGCATGATTGATTTCAAAAGCATAAAGGCTCCTAAATACTTCAGTAGCTCTGGGGATGACAGCTTACATATATGTTAAGTGTATTTCTTCAGCTGTGTATCTCCACCACAAAAGGAGTTACCCCCCTTCACTGGAGGACAGCAGAGAGGCAGAGGCATTGCCCTGGCCACCCACATTGGAGCAGAGGATTGCAATAGTCATGTAGCTTGGATTAAAGGAAGTGCTGCTCCGCCATCGCGGTTGATTGCCTGGAGAAGTTGTGGAGCCTCAGTCTTTGGAGACATTCAAACCCTGACTGAAGATGGCCCTGAGTGACCTGCTGTGGCTGACGCTGCGCTGAGCAGGGGTTTGGACTAGACGATCTGCAGAGATGCCTTCCAACCTCAGCCCTTCTGTGACTCTGTGATATATGCACACACATACATATGTATAAATATACATATACACACACATCCTCAGGGCTCAGACGTGCAGCTGAGTTGCAGAAGCTCAGTGAATTACCGTCCATCAGCTGAAGCCAGTGGAGCTCACGCACCCACCTGCATACATCTGCATGTGCAACACAGAGCAAATCTAATTTACTGAGGTTTAAAATCCGTTGTGTTACTTCTCTCCAGAGACGGCCCGGCAGGGCACATCCCAACTGCAGCAGCGCAGTCACCGTGGCTCAGCTGGCACCGGTGACCTGTGGAGTTGTCATAAGCTGAGCAGGTTTCTAAGCCTTGCAGGTAAGTAGATTCAACTATGGTGATCTGTGTTCACTGGAGCAATGAGAAGAGATGGTGACAGCTTGGTCAGCTTTAACTTGATACAGATTCAAATGCATTCAAGAAAACAAAACATAGGCATGTTCTGCCACTTGCCGGAGCATATTTCATTAGTAACTCTTGTGACACCTTTCTCTAGGCCTTTAGAGGAAAAATGATTTATAAAACTCTGATGAATAAATAAATAAAACTTTTTTAAGATACACAAAAATGTATCTTTGAGTAATAATCCAGTAATGCACGAAGCACTGTTGCCAGCAGTAAAAGCTCCTAATCTTGGTTGACTAGCGATTTAAAGAAAAAAAAAAGCTCTTTGAGAAAATTGCTCTTTAGCGGTAGAGTATCAGGAGCCAGACTCACCACTGAGCTCCATCTGCTTTGTATCATGCTGTGACGCAAGTGCAGATCTGAGCATCACCGGGACCACGCGGAGCAGCTGGAGTAGACAGGGAAGGCTGGGCCAGCAAGCCTGCACCAATTCTTCAGGGTTTTATGCCTTCTGGGTGGGGTGTTGTTTGGTCTGTTTCTCATGGCTGCTCTTCAGATTACCACAACACCAGCCTCCCGAATGCCAAATCTGCTCAACTGTGGGATGGCACAGTGACTGGCCTGACCTCTCAGCGGAGGAATTTTTCTGCTTACAGGATAGTGAAGGGAGACCCTGCTATGGGGTTTCCATCCTCAACCAGGAGTCATATCCCCCCTTTTACAGAATCACAGAATGGCAGGGGTTGGAAGGGACCTCTGTGGGTCATCTAGTCCAACGCCCCTGCCAAAGAAGGGTCACCTACAGCAGGCTGCACAGGACCTTGTCCAGGCGGGTCTTGAATACCTCCAGAGAAGGAGATACCACTTGGCTCCCTATGCAGGAAAAAATCCCATCACTTCTTTTTCTCCAGCCACTTTTTGCCTGTCTCAGAGACCAGAATATCTCTGAGGACAGAATATCTTTTGCCAGGCTCATACAGTGCCCAGACCCCACAGGGCTTGTACTGTAAGTAGTAAAGGAAGATGCTTGCTAGGAATTTGAGCAGTATCACCTGCCTCTAGCAAGCAACATTGCTGGTGCTGTCTGCAGAAAGCTTGTATACATAACCTTCTGGGAGGAGACATTTAGTCAATAAACTTGGTGTGGAAAGTAAAATGGAGGCAGGAGCAAGGAATGAGAGCTCTTTTAATCATTGTCATTGATTTTCTGAAATGTCTTTGTGTCTGTTCGTAAGAGGGATGCAGTGACATCCTATGTTTATTCGATGTCAGCTCTGGGTGGGAGGAGATGGCCATGCCAATTAAGAAGCTTAATTATAGCAGCAACATTTCTGTTCCAGAGGTGGGGGCCTGTCATCTGCTCAGTTTATTTTCATGAATAAGTCATTAAAGCAGGAGCTGCTGAGGACTTATTTGTACAGCTCAGGACTGTAGTGCATCTTCCTTGGCTGCTGGAAATCATTGCAGATCCAATATCAAGGCCTTGAGGTGAAACTCAAGAATACGAGTCTGAACAGATCAGAATTATGTCTGTGATATTTTACTGCAGTATTGCAATCTCCCAACAGCAGGGACGTGCTGCTACAGTCTATAGCAAGATTAATATAACTGAGTTTCATACACATGCCACACCCAATAGATCTTCAGAAGCACCCAGTTCCCACTGTTAGTCTTGTTGCTTACTGTGGCGCTTACCTCTGTTGATCATGTTGCTGTGACAGAGAGAAGAGGTGCCTTTCACCTCTGGGCCACAGCTGGCTGACGGTCCGTCTGCGTGTGATGTGGTCCAGTTCCTCACTGAACAGATGTGACCAAACTCAGATGGTGCTACGAGGGAGGAATCAGAAATGACAGCTTATGACCTTGCTAATGGCTACCTCATAGATTAATTCCACATTCAGATGAACAAGCTCCACTCTGAGTGCAGGCTGCTTTGAACCCCCTCTGGAGGCTACATCACTCCGCCTGATTCACTGCCTTGAAGCTAGTGAGTTCTGTCATAGCTGGTAGAGGAACACTGGTCTGCAACTTAAAGTGTTAATGTGTTGATGCAGGGAGGTGAACTCATGAGCCACAAAAAAACTCTGCTAGAGATTTGTTAGCACTTTGTGACTATTCTGCTGCTTTCTGAAGTAACTGAGTTATCCGTACTGAAGGACAAAGCTCGTCCCTGGGACCAGGTGAGACCTGAGTCAGCATTTGAGTGCTACTCATCATCTCTGTGGGCTCATCCAACCAGCCTGCTTCTTTCACAGTTAAGAGACCCATGGCTCTTCCAAACCAGACTACAGATGAGAAGAGACTGGCATTAAAAGAGAGCAACTACAGAAGAAGCAAAGCTGCTTTGTTTCCAGGAGCAATAGCCAGTCTGGCTTTGTGGGGATTTGGCATAAGCACAACAGGCAGAAAGGCTGTCACCATTTCAGTGTTGTTGGCTTACAGATCCTGATGCTTCAGCATGGTTTCTTGAATGTCTACTATACTCCGCAGAGGAAGAACAATAATTTTGTGGAGTTGAAGGGATCCCCCCATAAAATGTCAGTCCAAAGCAATTTAACATGCTTATAGACGCAGATAAGACGAACCTCATGGGTCTGTGCTGGCACATGCACCGATTTGTACGGGTACACATCCGTGTCTGTGCATGCAAGTATTCACGCACACTACACAGTCCATTAAGTCAAAATTAAGTAGTTTGGAAGCTGGCCTAGTCATTGCCTTGACAGTGATGCTAAGGAAATATTTAAACATTGGAGGGGACTCAAAAAACCTTACGAAAATTAAGATGGAGACTGGAAGGGATGCCCACTCTCTGGAATGACAGGAAGAACCAAACAGCTGAGGTTTCCAAAGCTAATTTGGGGTGACAACTACATGACTCCCACAAAAATAAATGAGAGTTATATGGCTGAATCTTCTGGTCCATTCCTGTTTTTCTCCATTACAGCTACGGCTGAATCCCTGAGCCTGCTCTGAAAAACTGATCCAAGTGTCCAGGCTAGTCAGACGATAGCAGAAAGGCTCTGTGTTGCAGATTGAATAACGCTGGGGTTGGAGACCCAAAACTCAAGCTGAATCAAACAGGTATAGCTGGAAGCAGTGAGGTGAAACTGAAAAAAGAGAATCTGCAGATTAAATGTCAGAACTGCTTTTTCTAAAGCCAAGGTCTATTAGCCTGGGGGACATCGTCCAAAGAAAGTTGTGGAATCCCCATTAGCCGTCTCTTTTGAAACCTTAGCTATACCAATAACACTCAATAACACATTTTTTGGAACAAACTTATGCTGGCAGAGAAACAGGAGGTGAATTAATAGATCCTTTCTGGCTCTGATTTTTATGACTCTTCACACTGAATCCTAATACAAGAGGTTATCTTTATAGCAGGCAATGAAAGATTTTCCCTGTAGATTACCACTTGAAAAGTACATGCTGCACATCTTTAAAGTACAGGACATTTTATACTTTCATTTGATTTCAAGTGGCTGGAGTACTCTATAGCCAGCTTCAAGTTAATATTTTAGCAAGAATCAATGGCACAATTAAACTTTATGGATGTCTCTCATCAGCAGTTCCACGTGACCAATTTTACAACATGGTGGTACTTGGATAAATCATTTTATATTTATGGATAGCTCATAAAAAAGAGCAGGATGAGGACTTAGCCACAAGGGATGATGGAGTAATTACACTGAGTGGTACAGTTTTAAACATAAATGCAATTTGTTATTAGTGCTATGAACTGAAATGTGTTTGACTTAAAGGGACAGTGCTATGTCATTAAAAAAGCCTCATGATTGGGCCTGATGCTTGGTTTAGCCAGTCTCATACTTCACCTCCAGAGGGATGATCTCTCCTAGATTTCTGTCTCCATTGGCTCGGAATTTCAAGATGTGGAAACTGGTCTGATTGTTAGAACCATTCTGGGATGGTTTCTTTGTCCCAGTGGAAATTGCAACTGGACATGGATATCATATTTTAGTGCACAAGTCAGGCATTGTAACAGACGGCTTTATTCCCTTCTGAAAAACTGATTGCCTCTGAGGGATCCCAATTGCTCACATGCCAGTCCAGGATGGTCTGGTCTGAGCAGCTTGTTCTTCCTTCACCGGTGACCCCTCTGCAATCCCACAGCTACCTGCAGGACCTTTTCTGAGCCCTTCGGAGGGAAAACCTTTCCCAGTAGGTTGGGCCCTTGTTCCTCCAGCTGGTTTCCTGGTGTTGAGCAGCATACGCAGAGCTCACCTGTAGAGCAGCTTAGCCCAATGGGAGCTACCCGGGGTTGAGAAAGTGCTTGCTAAAACCACCCACACCAAGGGGTGTCTTCAAAAGAGAAACAGCCTTCCTTGCAACTGGCCCGTACAGTGCCTGGAAAAGCAAGTGGGTTTGAGGAACCACAGCTGCTTTGCCGGTGCTGGAGTTTGGGTCAGAGAGGGACGTGATCCCCAAGGGGAAACAATGCCCAATGAGGTGTGTAGGCTGAGTTCCTGACCCCCAGGTCTCCCTCTCTGCATGGGGAGACTTGTGTCCCAACCGCAGTGCAGATGTTGCACCACCTCTTCCAGTCCAGCTTCCCAGGTATTTTTACCATGGACTAGCCTGCAGCACAGGCAGACACAGCCTTTGATTCCCGGGAGAAACAGTCATCCTGCCATGTAATTGTAGAGCAACAGCTTATTCCTGATTAATGGCTGTATAAATTAATTTTGAAAAATAGATGAGGAGAAATTAAAAATGAGCAAGCTGAACATCACTGGCACAAGTCACTGCCTTTTACTGCGACAAATGCTGCGCAATCCATGCAAGGTTCTTCTCCAGTTTACTCCTACTGCTTCGTCATTGCTTCCTTTAAAAAAAAAGGTGACAGTTCTGATGACTGCCTATCTTTTGATGAGCGTCTTTCTTAAGACACAAGTAAACATAGATTTTTCTCTCTGCCTAAGACACAGCCCTGCTATCCTTTTGCCCACAGTGCAAGGTTTTTCATGGAGCCATGCTGGCAAAACTGCAATTACAAAGGGCTGCAAAACAGGTGACAGATCACGTTGCAGATCTTGAAGCAAGTGAGGAGATGGAAGATGGAGGAAGAAACAGGTTGAAAAGGAAAAGCAGGGAGGAGGAAGGGAAAGGATGAATATTTAATGTTATAATTTGCTACACTGGAGTAGCCGTCTCAGTTAATAAAAGCTGTAGTGCAGAACCATGATTTAACAAATTCTTTGTAAACTTGATGTGCTCCTTGCATGTGTGCTTGTTTGGAGAAGAGGGGTCTCCAGGTTGTCGCTGGCCGAAGCACAGACACCTCTAAACTGAACACTTGCCTACTTGGTGCTATCGAAAGAGCATACTGCTATCAGGGAGCAGGTTTGATGTATTGAGTCCTTCGATTTTTGAATGAAAAGCACAAAAACCCCTGAGCTGTACCTTTGAAGAGGCAGAGCTCGGGCCCCAGCAGGAACGGGCACAGGGTGGTGGGGCGGAACTGGTCCGACCACCACCCGCGGGAGCTGAGCAGAGCACCATCTCCTCCACAGGCACTGCCAGCCACTGACAGAAGCAAATAAGAGAAAACAGTCATATTTGGGCTCCTTTGGACATAATCTGGAAGCACTAGCAGGATCTATGTTACAAGTGTAAATAATACCATCAATATTCCAGCATTTTTTCCTAACATGATCCTTCCTCTCTTTGGGAAAGATATTAATTTCACATACTTGTACTCTGATAGGACAGCTGTGTCCTGGGCTGTGCTGCCCACTGTTTATACCAGCTGGCCATTGGCAGCCTGCAGCCTTGCTGTGGTGCATGTCAGTCTTTTGAAAGCTACAGATAAACTCATTGTAAAATTTATCTGAATTTATTTAAGCACAAAATAACCTGTCAGAAAGAGTATGAGTTTTCTCTGACCTTCACCTGATACACAGCTACAAGCCTGGCAGTATGTGAATATATTTAAATCTGGAGTGTAAACACAGACAGCCTTGCTGTGCTCCCCTTTTAAAAGACTGTTCAGGTTTCAGAAACCAACCTTGGAATAAAGAAGTTTGTTCAACCAATTCATTGTGTTTCCTTCCTAACTAACTGCTGCTAGTCTGCTCGGAGGAAAGGTGGAGGAAAGGTGCCCCTTCTTCTGTTCACTGGAGGTTGCTGCATCAAGGCTCAAAGCTGCCTGCAGGGAAAATGATCACTTATGAGCTCAGATATGCTTAAAGTCGTATTTTGCCAAGCAAAATGCATCGCTACTGTCGTGCCAGGGACCCTCTCACTTTGCACATCTTTAAACATCCAGAAAGGACTTAATTACTGAGAGGCTCATATTCTGTTGGGGAGGTTGCAAATGTTCTTGGTTGGATTTTTTTGTTTCATAAAAAAGGCTTTTTCCTTAACCTCCTCATGAGACTGAATCTTCCCTGGCAGCTTTAAAGCACAGGGTTAGTGGCTTTACTTTCTGTCACACAAATTCTTCAGTTCCATCTCCAAATACTTCTTGTTCATTTGGAAACATGTTGAGTTTGCAATCTGTTTCCAAGGACTACCCGGTCCCCAGTGGCAGTTTTACAGGCTCCTCAAAACAATGATACTCAGTGTCACACAACACTGAGTATGAGGAAGAAAATAGATGCCCATAAGGAACCTAAAATCCCCAAATCTGAATTGCTCTGGCTAGTTTCAGCAAAGTCAGGGACTGAGCAGACAAGTAGCTGGAGCTGCCTTCTTACTCCTGAGCTTCTGCTCTCTGGCCAGGTGCTAGATTACTTCTCTGGGCATTGGCACAGGGAGATTTGTCCCACCACTGGTCTCTCCTGACACATCAGCTCTTGTTCGGGATCCCTCAAAACAAGGACACCATTTGTTAGAATTTTATTAGGATGGTGTATCCCGACAGAAGCACATCTCTCAAGAAGCTGGAAAGGACAGTGGCTGGTGCACCTCACTCTTGCGGTGGTACCTCACCCAAGTTCTGACCATGAGGAAATGCTGTCACTTGGTTGATAGCTTGGTGGCCTGAAGCAGGGGGCTGATCTTCATAGTCACTGACGAAGAAAGTAAATTGTTTCCCTTCAGACAGGATGGTCTCACTCCAGACTGTTGCTTTGCTGATTCAGTAATTAGGCCTTCGTCTTAAGCCACCATCCTCTTCATCATTATCTGGACAGAGGAGAAGTCAGCCATCTGTGCAGTCTGCCGAGCTGCCTTCCTGAGCAGTGAGAACCTGCTCTGGAGTGACGTCCTGGATGGAAAGGGGAATCCTTTGGCTTGTCTGGAGTCCAAATGGAGGGCAGGAGTACGGAGAAGGGAATCATTTCCAGTTTGGTGATTATTTTGAGATTTCGAAAAGAGAAAGGCAGATCAAAATAGCCTGTAGTAGTAGTTAGTGAAACAATTGCCTGAGCCATGGCATTTCCAGTGTAATCTTTGCTCTGAATAAAGGAAACAGAGACCCCAACCCACTCTCTGATTTTCTGAGTGAACAGTGTATTCGTTCAGGAGTGACTGACTACCAAGCCTACTGTGGAGTTACACATCTTTATTTGACCAAAACTAATCCACTGCCATTAAGAACTTCTATTTCAAAAAGCTGATATGCAGCAGTTAAAGAACGAGAGTTGAAAAATTCTCAAACAGCTCCAGACTGGATCTTCGCTCTTCCAAATATCAGGATACTGTGATAAACTGGAGCCTCTTGGTATAATTTGTAATGTCTTAGACGCCTCTGGTTTAGAACAAAAAGCATTCCTTGAGATTAAATAGCAGCACTTTGTCAATATTTTTGAGTTTCTACTTAGTGAATACAAGGATTAGTTCAATGATCCAGCCAGCTCAGATCATTGCCAATAAGAACATTATAAATACAATACTAAGAAGACTTTCATTTTTTTCAACTTTTGACCTCAAGGTAGAAATTGCAGTAAAGCATGAACACAGCTGGACAGCAATGGAGGCCTGAGTTATTTTCCTGCTTAACGTCAGCTGAGATGTGTGTGTTTGTAATACCTCTTGTGGGGATGCATTAAGCAGAAGAGTTAACTAGTGTCAACTGGTGATAATGCTTAGTGCTTCCTCTTGGGAGAGCCCTAGAAATGGGTTGGGTAAACACCGCGTAGACTGCATACACTATGGCATGTTTGCTGAGGGGCCCTTAAACTGGTGATGCACAGGCAGTCTGGATAAACTGGTCTTGTCTGAAACAACAGGTGCTTACTCCAGCCAAATGTGAATTTGTTTCTTCTAGATGAGTTAAAGGCACTGGCAAAATTGGTGAGTTATTAGGTTAGACCTCGGCAACAACTTTGCAGATGTTTCTGAATTCCAGCTGACTCCTGTTATCCTGGGAAGATAAACAGCAGGTGAATGATACAAATAGCTGATGAGTCACGGAAGTATTTTTCATACAGTTTTGAAGAGGTCAAATATGCAGTTTTTCTAAATGGGTCATTCCATTGTACTTTGCCTTGTGCCAAGCACTTTCATCAGTTTATTTTTACCTGACTTTTTTTTTAATATATTGGAAGGTGTTAGATCATAATCTCAGCATGTCTGGAACATAAAGGTCATGTTAACCCTTTGTTCCCAGGAGAACATAGGAACAAGCCAGAGAAGCCTCTTGTGGGTGGGCAGGATGGAGGTTTCGACACATCTCCATGGGACTCATGGTTTGTACAACCATTATTAGTGCTTAGAGTAGGTCTCAGCTAAGGCCAAATTTCATGAAGTTTTGTACACCGATACAAAGCAAGAAAAGAGCTTTGGCCCAGGTCCTCCTTGGAAACTCTGTGCTCAAATTACACATCTGACAACCTTATGGAGCTGCCCTGCAGCCTAAGTAGATGATGCACAGTTTGGCACAGGAATCATGACTCAATTTTATGGCTTACAAACTGATAAAAAGAAATTCAATGGCTTAGGCAAGGTTAAGCAAGAAGTCTCTCAAGCCATGATCCACACAATCAAAAGTTCAATTGCTGAGTGTGAGCAACGGATAGGGAAGGGAGATGTCTGGAGGACAGTGTAGAGGAATAGGACAAATGAGAAGTTGAGCTGATGGGACTGAGGTTGGCTGGAGAAATGGGGTGGGAACAGAGGGATACAGAGGGTGGCTTGGCTAGGACCGGAGCGCCTCAGGGGTGACAGAAGGGGTTTGTCACCAGTCCCGAGCCCGCACACCTCAGAGTGCCTTGCGCGTACACCAAAGCAGTGCAGACTTTGACTAAAGCCAGGCACATCAAAGTGGAGGGAGGCAACTGAGAGCCTCATCCCTAGCTAATTGCCCCAAGCCTCATTAATCTCTTGTCTGTAGCCTCCCAGTGAAGGACAATACCTGACTATCAGAGTGTTTTAAACCCACTTCTTTGTGGTTATGAGTTTATTTAAAATTTATTTATTTATGTAAATATGTTTCTTTATAAATTATTCATTACTAATATTATATTTTATTATTTTTTGTTTAGAAATTATTTATAAATTTATTTATTTACATAAATTCCTTCTCAAGGCAGAGGCAATTTTTTAAGGAAAGGCAATTTACTGCTCCCTCCCTTGACACTGGGTACCGACTGAGCCATTGAACGTACGGGGTAAATCCACCCCGAAGGGCAGGTGAATGGAGCTGCGCTTTTCCTGCACAGACCTGTGATATGTGTAATCAACTGGGGCTGACACTGCTTAATCAGAGCTGGCAGGAAGGTCATTTAGCAGTGTGTCCTTGACACGAGTATCTCCCCTCCATGGTTATCATGAAGCCCAGATTTGCTGGTTTTCAGGATGTGCAATATGATTCAGACATGGAATATGATTCTTTTGGGCCTTCCCTATGGGAATATGTGTCTGCAGAAGGGGGAAGCTGGATCTCAGCCTACTCAGTACATGTATTATTGATCTTGAGCAGGGAGGTTTTATGTGCTGGATGGGGGGATGTGAAGCTAAGGAAAGGGGATTTCTTTTACGGTGGTTGCTGCTTTCGCATGGATGTTGATCCAGCAAAAACACTGCTGTGGGTTTATAAATTACAAGTGTCCAAAAGGAAGGACTGGTAAAACCTCCCTTTATACTCGTGGCAGTATTTGTTACAGAAAGATGGATTGGTTGCTCCTTTTGACATGAGCGATGAGGCCAGAATTTTCCCTTGTTATAATTGATCATGTAAGCCGACAATAGGAGAAGACACTTCTCCAGCAGATCTATATTCCTCCTCTGCAGCACTGCAGTTTGTTATTAGCTGTAAGAGCGTTTAAGGAGAAGCTCTTAGCCACATGCCTGAAGCTGCTCTGCACGTTGTGCACCCCTATCAGCCCGCTCCCCGGGCTACCCAGACCTCTGGCATCCAAAGGTTAACTTCACCATTGTATCTCCGTGGTTATTTTTGTGCAGCCTGTTTATCTTCAGTCCCCAGGTCATTAATAAACATCCTCTTTCAAATACTTTGGACATCTGGAATATGGCTTGCTTGTCCTCTGAGACAATGATATGCTTTTAGGCTGGTAAGGGAAGGATGAAGACTAAAGCTCCCCTTCTTTGGAAAAACACAATCTAAACTGTCTTCTCTTTCACTCCGATGAATTCAGCCATCAGGTGGGACTGCAGTCTGCAGGAGCATTTAAGCAGGTATCTAACTTTCACACATATACACAGCCCCACTGGTATCACCTCCCTGTCACCATCACTGCAAAATGTTATATTTGCACCCTGAGCACAGGCAGAGTCGTTTGGAAACAAGCAACATCTGCTCCTATTATGCAAGACTAATTACTAATAAATTTGCAGCAGGGTAATGAATCTGGTAATTTTCATCTCTCTTTACTTCCACTAATACTTGCTTACAAAGAACCAAAAAACTCTTTTTCCCTTTTTTGTTTAAAGAAAAATAGCCAACACAAGAAGTTCTTCAGATGAGAGTTAGGAGAAATACAGAATGGTTTTATGGGCCTATTCTGCTCATGGGAGTCAGCTGCAGGGCTCCAAGAGGGGGATTTATCTGGCCCACTTTACACTTCTACTTGAACCAAATCCTAAAAGTGTCTTTTTCTGCGTAGTAACCAGAGAGGGAATTTACAGTCCCTAATTCAGACAGAGCAGGCATCAAGAGTTAGGTGAAATGAATGCCTCCCTCCAGGCTTCGGTAGGATGTGGTCAGAGCACTGCAGTCACTTTTGTGCTTTGAATAAAACTGGACTTATGTGTGCTGTAGCATCTGCTGTGATTAGTGAGGTGGTGGGACAAGGCTCCGGGTGCTCTAAAACCTGAATTGTCCCTGGGAGGTATGGATCTGTCTGCTCACTCTAAAGCAAACCCTACACAGCTCAGCACGCATGACTTTTTAGAACAACAACCTCCTGATGGGCTTCACTTTGCAGGACAGGTCACAATATTTAACTTAGGTGGAAGATACCGAAATATAGCCCCACGATCTGTAGCCAGGAGCTGGGTCTGGGTCTTTTCTCCAGTGCCTTGTAGAGGAGGCTGGAAACTCCTGTGTGTGTGTGCACTTGCTCTTTGCAACCCAACAAGTCGTGCATCCTGGGCTGACCACATCGGACATTCGAACTGAGCAGGCATGGACCTACCTTCAACATTGCACCTCATTTTCTACCTATACTAGCTTTTGCTAGAAGCATTTAATGAGGCTTGTAGATGTCTCCAAAATACCAGACTGCCTGTGTAGGACCAGCAGCTAGCAAAGCATCTGACTAATCATCTATTGACCATTCATTAGCCCCTGACCAACTGTGAAGATTGAAACCTCCCAGTGTGTGCTCTGCAGACGTCTGCCATTGCTGGGGAAATGTGCTGCAAAACTAACTTGCTTTTTGGGCCACCCTCCACCCCCCCAGGCCAAGCGGGAGAGGAGAAAAGCCTCTTTGTGAGCCGTCTCCCACTGACCCCTCCTGGCACAGTGTCGCCTTAGAAGAGCGGTGTTTTATAGATTGCAGTGGTTGCTTTTCATCACTCCTCTTTGAGAAGACCCTCTCTCCCACAGAAGTAAGGCAGAAAAGTCATGCCTGGAGCTGGAGTGGGGTTAGGGGTCAGCAGGCAGCGCTGGCTGACTCAGGGCTGAGGAATGTGCAACCAGACCCTGCTACTGTGATGGGCACAGTCCTCCCATGCCTGCCCGGCATCCAGCGATCCCCTTTCAGGATGAGCACCCTGGTGTCGCCTTTGCTGACTGGAGCCACTTCTGCAGCACGCTGCAGACCAGAAATGGCTCCCAATGCTTTCCCAATGTTGTTTCACAATGTGTGGTGGAAATGGAAGAGGCACTGATCTTGGGTAGCCTCTTAGTCAGGCACATACCCCCACCCCAGAGTGAGTGATGGGAACAGAGGCTGCAGATGTCTTCGCTGAAAAGGCACAATGAGACCAGCTAGTTCAGCCAGAGGCAATCTGTTCGCAGCAGTCTGTAGCTCATCCTGGCCTCTCATCCCTTCCAATCTTGCTGCCAGAGGTTGCTGCCACCTCGGTTTTGCCAGATTCCTTTGCCTGGCTGTGCAAAATGCCCCAGGTTTAAAGAACCCTGTCAACCTTCCAGAGAGGGGCTGCTCTGTGCTCCCCGCATGGGAGAAATTCCTGGAGATGATGATGAAAGTCTTGGCTGGATCAGAAATAAGGTCTTTCTTCCCACAGCTTTTTGCCAGATTGCATCTTTGTTTACTGCCCCAAAACCAGAGAAGTATTAGCAAAAATTATTTGCTGATAATGCCACCAAGGCTTGGCTAGTTCCCCTACCCTGTAGGAACTATTTGTGGGAAATGCACACAGCAAATGCCAACATTAACCCAAGCGGCACAACAGATGATGTAAAAGGATGTTTTATTGCCTTTGATTCTCAGAGATACCCTGAAATTCTCAGGCTTGCCCAGGGCCTCTTGAAAGCAGCACTGTGAAGCAGGGGCTCACTGAAACATGGAGCCTGCAGCGGCAGCTGTCTGTGCGGGACCAGCTGTGGCTCTCAAGGTGGGAACGAAGGGAGGGTGGCAGTGCATTGCTGAGCACATAGGGAAAGGAGCTGATGTGATTTTGAGTGTTCAGGGTTGCGCTATATCACCCTTTTTGTCTGCCTTATCAGTGCTCCTAAACCCATTGGTCTGTCCTTGAAGAATGTGCATATAAATCCAGAACACGTTTACTCTGGGGAGTCAGCTGATATCGAACTAAAATGGTCTATATATGGTCAGGAAGGTTCTTATGCCAGAATGTCTACACAACCAAAATATGCCTGGCTGGTGCTCCTCACAGCCTCAGAGATGCTGTGAGGTGCTGAAGCAAATTAGCCAAGGGCAGCATCTCCCCCCCGCGAAGCACTGCCCTGTCCAAACTGTGCTTGGTGTTCATGCGAGAGGCAGGCACGTGGGTGCAGCACAGCCTCCTCCTCTCCCACCTTGTGCTCTGGGTCTGCACCCCGTCTTCAGAAGCAGTGTCTCCTGTCGGGTCTGCTGCTGACTTCAGCCCTCCCTGCAGAGGCACATGCAAGAGGTGCAATTTCAGCCCAACTCCACTGCATGAGAATTGCAAACCCTTTCTTGTTTTCTGTGTATACCCTTATGCATTTGAACAGAAGAGTCAGCTCCACCACCTCTGTAAGACCAGATATCTCTGTATTTTTTCTGCTGTGAGCGTGGCTTGTCCAGGATTTATCTCAGTTCCTAATGTGTTTACAATGAGATAACTCTTGGCACACTCTTTTCCAATTACCTAGACAGGATCTATCACTCTAGAGATGGCAAATGAAATGCAGAATCTCAATAAAGAGTATGCATTTCCATGGCATCCGTATAAGAAAAGCCATTTGTCAGAGGATGCATTTGTTTTCAATGTTTCAAACTATTTCAGACTTCATGGATCAAGGTTTACTGAGCAAAATTGCGTTTGCTGGTGATTGTTCGGGTACATTTGAGACAGATGAGTTTGTACTGGCTTGCTAGGGAGCAAGTCTTCTTTGTATAGCAATGTATCATCAAGCCACACAATTTATGGTCTTTCGGCAGTCCTGTTCTGCAAAAGCTTTGAGCCTTACGGGAAATGCACAACTCCCGTGTAACCTGATTCCCTGCAGAAACTGATAACCCCCCTCCTTCAGACCAGGCACTTCAGCTGAAGTCTTGACCATCTTCTATTCAGGATTGCAGGACACTCCTCTCAAGATCTATGTTGTTAATTAAAGGCTCTCAGTCAAATTCCAGCTTTACATTCCTGTGCCGTGTCCATGGCCTCTGCATTTCCGCTTTGGGCAGCTCTGCAGCACTGCCATGCACCCAGAAATGCCACATGGCTGCATCTCAATTGTAGGGGAGAGATGACATTCCGTGAAAAATTTCCACAGGATAATAGCATCAGAGAAAACCAGCCTGAAAGGGAATTCGAGAGGTCCCTCACCCCAAGACAGGATCAGCTGTACTGAATCTAATCCTGACAGGTGCTTCTCTCATCTGTCCTTAAAAAAAGACAGTGGTGTGAAGACGGTGCAGCTTCCCTTGGGCATCCAGCTCAGTGCTTCTTTATTCTTAAATTGAGAAAGGTTTTCATAATTTCTAATGAAAATCCTTTTGCTGCAGTTAAAGTCCATAATATTTGACCCCTTTCCAGGGACAAATACAGATTATTCCTGTCCTTTCCAAGGGCACTTTTGCCTTGAGACATTTATCTTTCCCTGGCAGTCATCTGTCCCCCAGCTGATGTTCCCCAAGTCCTTTAACTCCACAAACCTCATCTTCTGTATCTTAAAACATTCATGATTCTCCCTTCTAAAGCTTCTCCATCTTCTCTACATCCTTCTTCAAGTGCAGTGACCAAGCTGCACATGAGGCCCCAGCCAAATCCTGACAAATGCCAATGCTCCAGCTGTCATTGGGATCAGTCCGTGAAGAGCAAGGTGACCAAGGGATGAGACTGGTGAAAGTTGTCACCATGATCATTAGGGCCACAAAAATAATCAGAGGGCTGGAACACCTCTCCTGTGAGGAAAGACAGAGAGTTGGGATTGTTCAGCCTGGAGAAGAGAAGGCTTCAGGGAGACCTTATTGTACTCTTGCTGTACTTAAAGGGGGCTTATAAGAAAGATGGGGACAGGCTTTTTAGCAAGGCCTGTTGCGGTAGGACAAGGGGTAATGGTTTTAAACTAAAAGAGGGTAGTTTTAGACTGGATATAAGGAAGGCATTCTTTATGGTGAGGGTGGTGAAACACTGGATCAGGTTGCCCAGAGAGGTGGTAGATGCTCATCCCTGGGAACATTCAACGTCAGGTTGGTTGGGTCTCTGAGCAACCTGATGTAGCTGAAGATGTCCGTGCCCATGGTAGGGGGGTTGAAGTAGATGGCCTTTTAAAGGTCCCTTCCAACCCAAACTATTCTATGATTCTATGATTCTGTGGTCAAGAAGGAGCACGCTGCCTGCACACTTGCACGTGTGAATAAATACCCTCAGCATGTGAGTCACGAGTACATTTGTCATGTGGATCAATTGGCTGCAGTTTCTGGTACCTCCCTCACCTTGCTCTTTAGATGTTCAGATTTAACAAATTAAAACCAGCACTGAGACATCTGAGATTGTGACTAAGCCATGGGAATCCAGGTTTCAGCAGGCTTTTACCAGTTTTGCAGATGTTACACTGGACTGAGACTGTTTGGGCAAGGAAGGTCCTTAACAGCTTCTGCAAAGTCTTTGCATGTCTCTTAAGAATGAGCCATGCCTTCATATCCAGCTCTAGGCTCAGAAACACAGACTGGTTCTTGGGGACCCTGAAATGTCACTCTGCCTCTCTGCCTTGGTACTCCCATCCTGCTCCCAAACAAAAGGAAGAATTGTTTGCTAGACATATTAGCCTTGACTAATGAAAAGAAACCCATGTAGCATTGACTAATGAAGAGTCATCCGTGCTACCAGAAGGTGATCCATGCCAGGGGAACACACAAGAAGAAGAATGTGCACTAAGTCAGTTCAGGAAACTGATCCATCAGAAGACACCTTTTTTTTTCTTTTCCTCTGCAATAGTTTTAAATTAGATCTGTTCCCTGATGGTACAACTGCATGAGCCCTAAAATGTCACAGGTAGCCTGGTGGGAATGAGTGGCCAGAGCCAGGGGAGGGAAGGTGAGGATTTCTTGTCCCTTTTAATAATGACTGTAATTTTCTATCCCTTTTAACATAGGTTAATGCTGACTACATTTTGCAGTTTGGGTGATTCCCACCCAAACTGCCTGCTACATCCTCTGAACACTTCGACATCCCATCCTGTGTTGAAAAATTGGGAGCACATTTCTACAAGATATACAAGTGTCTCCCTACTCATTTAACGTGTGTGAACACCTGCAAATGCCCCGCTCTTCCAACACACAGAGGCACAGAAAAGCGACAGTTTTTCTTTTTGTTTTCAGAGGATTAAAGGATCTACAAGTCCGGGTAATTTCAGCCATATTTTTTAAAAATCAGCCAAATTTTTTGACACATATGCAAAGCAAAAAAAAAAAAAAACGTATCTGAAAAAAGCACATTTTTGTATGTGCCTTTTTTCAATTATGCATTAGCTAAGGCCTCAGAGTAGGCAAAATTTCCCTTTAAGAATCTGAATGCTAATATGTTTAAACACAAAAGAACCCTCACCGTTGTGCTTGTTAAACTTCAGTCTTGACTACACCAGTGTAATGAATTTATTAAGACATGACAGAACTAATTGCATTAAGAGCACAGGCTCCATGCTGTCTGACTATACAATAATTGCCATTTCATTCTGCTGGGTTAGGCTGTTCATGGACTTTTTCTTCCTAAATTGTTACCTTCTTACATAGCCTACAAGAAAAGCGCACATTTTTGGTGGAGCGCATCAGGTAGCTATCAGCAGGGAGAATTAATTATCCTACTTTAAGCAGTGACTGCCAATAATTTAAGTGCCGAAGCCCTTTAAATGCTGACTCTGTGCTTAGGTTTCACATGAGTCCCTTGGCCCTCCTGCTTTGAAATGTTGGATGACAGCCAGCAAGAGATGCTTCTCCTTTCCCGTGCTTGGGCATGTGCCTCAGCCAGGATCTTTATCTGCAGCCGAGCAGGATCCAGCCAACAACCTTCCCATTATCCCAAGGCAAAGGATGAAAATTCAGTCTTAGGGCTCAGGTGAACTTTGGCATGATGAGGTTCTGTGTCATTAGCTGAGGGACACTTGTCATCGTGCTCACCCTAAGAAGAGTAGTTGCGAACCAAAGTTCCCCAGAAGTGGGGAATTTTGAGATCCAGAACTGCAGCCTGCAACTCCCGCCTCACCCTGGGGCATCTAAACTCCACCAATCCCCTTGTGTTTTAGCTTCTGAGTTTCTTCAGCATCTAAAAGTGAGCTGGCACAAGAGGTGCTCTGGTCTTGACAGAGTCAAGTGCATGGATGTGCAATTCCTGCCTTAGCCCCAGGGGCTCCAGGACCAGCCTAAGTAGCTGATTGAGGGACTATTTCAATTTCCAGAGACACTCCAGGAGTTATCATGAAGTATTAAAATCCTAGCGTAGGCAAGACTGTTTTAAATGGCTAATCAGCTTAGGGGAAGCCTATGAAGGAGTGGGGAGTTGCAGGCAACACCTGCTAACAGAATGACAGGCCTTGCTGATACCTTAAAAACACCCATATTTCCTCGAGGCTTTGACTGACAAACTTTTGTGAGTCTCATTCATGCTGTTCAGATATTGCAGTTTCATCTAAAGAGCAAACAAAACACTGCCAGAGCTTGTTTTCTGTTCTTGAGGGCAGCCAACATGGTCTGGTCAAGTCCAGACCACCGATCACTGCTAGCCTTCAAAACAGGAGAGGATGGTCCTGGGCCCATGCTGACCCTGAGGTGCCAGGAGTTGTTTGAAAAGGACAAGTTAACCACAGATAAACCTGAACTAGGGTTTTTTTGCAATGTAAGAGTACAGCTAGTGCAGCTGCAGTGCCCAGGTCAAAGGCTTGATATTGAAATTTACTGGCAGAGACTACCGTGCATTTTCCCAACACCTCTGGCAGGAACTCTGGGATCCTACCCAACCCCATCCTTACCACCACTTCAAAAGGAGAGGCCACGGCGTGGTCCAGACTGTGGCCCACTTTCATTTGGGGACAATAGGGACGTCTTGTCCTGTGGCTCCAGCACTTGTCAGTCAATTTAATGTGATAATCTGCTTGTCCTAAGAGACCCGCTTGTGCCTTGTCTCTGAGTAAGTCTACCCTCCAAAGCCTGATCAGCTCATATAGCAGGTAAACACACCTTTGAAGGTACTGTACTTTTCCTATCAGAAACCGCCCCCAAACGAACCATGTTTTCTCAGTGACTCAGGAAAGAAGGCCATTAATTTTAGGTCCCTAAAAATAATCTTGACCTCTGCGTGCTTGCAGCTCTAGCTCTGCTTGCAGGGTGCGGTGCAATGTGACTCTTCTGCAGTGCCTGGTGTGCTCAGGGGCAAAGCATCACTGCCTTGCCCGTATCTGGCTGGCTTTGGTGTCCCGCTCCTCTATAGGCCTTAGTCATGACATTTGTCTTTGCTGCCATTTCACTGCACTTTCCTTCATGATTTAGCCCTAATGAAATTAATCTTGTGCAGGAGGGTAGAAAGTGAAGTCATTAAAAGTGGACGATCATCTATTATAGCTGGAGAGGCCAAGCAGAGGGTTAGGGAAGGTTTATGTTGCACAGAGAGGTGGTGGATGCCCCATCCCTGGAAACATTCAAGGTCATGTTGGACTGGGCTCTGAGCAAACAGATCTAGTGGCAGATGTCCCTGCTCACTGCAGGGGGGTTGGACTAGATGGCCCTTAAAGGTCCCTTCTGACCCAAGCTATTCTATGATTCTATGTTGCCTTAGCTACAGCAGCAACAGGATGCCAAAGGCCACTGGAGCAAACGGTCTTCTGATCTTTCCCTTATTTTGGGTTGGTTTATTTCTTCCTTTAACCTTTTCTTTCCTGGTTGCTTCACTATGTATTGCTTAGCAACTTTCAGAGTTTTATGCTTTGAGATTGCACAACTACGTGAGTGTTGGCATGGGACTGTTATCGAACTGCTGGGAATTTATGTTCAAGCAAAGAGATTTCTGGGGAGTAGCAAGAAGTCCGCTTACACATCAGTGGCTATATAGTCATCAGACTTCACCAGTTGGCCTGGGATGTTTCTGAGAGAGAAATGAACACTGCTAATTTCAGTGGGTGAATATTCTTTTCCATTAAGAGCACTGAAATAACTTTTGTAGTAATTTATTTGCTTAGTTTGGCCTAGGGGAAAACACGGAATTTCTAGCCTTTAGTTATTTATCACTGTCCAAAATTCAGACTGAAAAAAAAAAAAATCTTAAGTCTCCAAGAAAATATCTACAAACATTGCATTTCATTTAGTCATTGAGTGTTTGATTCATCTCATTTAGCATTAGATACCTACAGTGTAGATATCAACATCTGAGCCAATTTCCCTGCGCTCCTCTTACAATGTAGAGAGGCAAATAGGTGTTTTCATGCTATGATTCATCAGATTTCAGACCCTCATTTTCGGACTGCCTACTTACAGCTCTTCACTGGACGTAAGAGGATTCAAGACAACTGGGACTAGATTCAGCCACCTCCTTATTACAGTCTAGCACCCTTGCAGATTCAGTAATGTACCCTTGCTAGTTTCTACCTTCTACTCCAAAAGGGTCTGCTGTAGGTGTTGTGCAATGTCTGGCCAGTCCTGTGTGGTTATCTCAGACTGCCCAGAACTCCTCAAATGGCACCAGGCACCAATTAATATGCAACTGAATCTCTAGTTTGGGCTGTGGTTGCTCAGACTACACATCGGCCACTTGAGCACCCTTTGAGTCTGACCACAACATTCAGATAATCCAGATGCTTAAATGTTTGTTGCAGTAGATGGCACAGCTGTCACCCCCCAACAATGACCTGCTTTGATTTAGGATCGACATTAAACTTCATTTTCTCTTGGTGGCACAGTGCTTTATGGGAGTTAGAGTCTATGAGGCTGCACTTGAGTTTGTCTGGCTTCAGTTTCCAGCCACCACTTCTTGTCATGTCTTTCTCCATTAGATTTAAAAAGCTCTTTAACATTTTAACGTTTTTATTGACTGTAACTGGGTTGCCACTAAATCTTCTTTTCCTATATAAATCAAACAGGTCACTTCTTCTGCTTGCTCTAGGTGACCCTGCTTTGGCAGGGGGTTTGAACTAGATGACCCACAGATGTCCCTTCCAACCCCCAGCATTCTGTGATTCTGTGATTCTTTAGCTCTCTTAACATATTTTGTCAGGTCTCCAAAGTTTCGGGGTTTTTTTGCGTCTTCTGAATATTTGCTTCATTTCGCCTAATCTCTCTAGTAATGCACATGCGCAGATGCAGGTCTCCTTCTATTAGGCATTTCAAATGTGCACGTCTAAGTCTGACCACACCATGCAAAGCAGCTTTCAGTCAATGGAGGCAAACAAGCCTCTCCAGGGGGCAATGTATCCATCTTTAACATTTATATTTGAATGAAATGAACGACCATCTGGAGGAGGCTGTATCAGTCATGAAGGCAGCTGAGAGAACAGCGAGGCAGATGGGAAAAACATGGGAAACAAAGTCTGCCAGGAAGGCGTTTTTGGGTGCAGATCCCCCCATCACTCAGCTTCCACCAGGGTTAAAACAGGAAACCCCAGCGGAGGTTGGACCCCAGTTTTCTTATGTGATCAGGGTACACCCAGATAGTTTCCTCCATGACATGGGCTGGTGTCTCTAAAACTGAATTTCAATGGGACAGTAAACCTGGATTTGGGGAGTGTTAGTGCTGGACCAAAAAATGTGATAGAGACACATTCTTTGCAAATTTCTGCAAAAAAAAAAGAAAATTGCAGTAGATTTGCAAAAATGCAAAATGCCAACAAGGTCCAAATGCATTCCATCAGCTTTTCCCTCATCCAAAGCTTGTCGACATTTTACTTCAGCGGCCTGTCTAAATCTGACCGGGGCACTCCGGCTAACGTGAGGGTGTGCTCACAGTGCACTGGAGCCAGCTGCGCATGGGCTGACGCTGCCTGTCAAGACACTGAGCCAAGGTTCCAGGAGCGCAGGAGTGAACGTCGGCAGAGTCAGGCCGCAAGCACCAGGAAGCCGGCCAACAGGCCATTTACACAGCTTTGTGCCCGTGTTCTATATACAGGAAAGAACAGTAACTGTGCCATCGCAGACAGCACGCGTGGTACAAGGTAATGACAGGTCCCAGGGAGCGGTTAGAGATGCGCACCTCCCTGCCCCTCCCCAAATCTTCCTTCCAGGTGAGCATTACCAACAGGGAGACTGATGCCAGCACCTGGGGTATTGGGGCATCCTGCCGATACTGCCTATGTTCAGTGTCCTGGCACCACGGTGACAACGTGCACGTAGCATTAGCACTTCGAGGGATGAAAATAATAGTGTGGCTGACGACAGCGATACAATGGCAGGATGATAATTTTGCTTTGTGCCTGTTTTAGCTACATTCTCTCTGTTTGCTATCACGGAGGAAAATACCTATTACCCCCTGTAGGGAGGATAGATTACTTCATGCTGCATCAGTCACTCTGCCACCAGTAACAGGATGGCACAAACTCATTTCCCAGAGGTCTCCAAACTGCTTCCAGAGAATAATGACTTTCAGTTGCTACTAGTCCACATCAACTCTGAAGCAGTGACCTAGAGGCAAAAAGACTGAGTCACATTACAAATCCCTTCAGCTTTCAGGTGTGCCTCCATTTGTTCTCTAACTCCGAAAGATTTAATTAATACCGATTATCATTTTTCATGGCACCTGTCATTTGCGCAAAAATTGGTCTGGAGACCAATTTCCAAGAATTCCTCTTTAAGGATTTTTCTAGTGATGCGTATTAGCGCTCTCCCTGTCAATATTTTTTCTTCTGTTCTAAAGTTTCAGGAATAACGTCAAACCACTCATTACAAAAGTAAACTTCCTTAATTGAAAAGTGGCATTCTCACACGGAAGAGAAGGCATGTATATAAAAATACCCAGTAATGCAGCATCAAAGAGCAAGACTTCAAAGACAAAAAGAAGGAGTTGTGATGCCGTATCAGGATTTCTAGATTCCCTCAGATTCTCACATTCCATTTTTGTTACTTTTTATTTTGTGGTTGAACTGAAACATCCACTCCTTGTTGTTGAGTTTTATTTTAATTTCTGTCCATCCTCAGTGTCTGAGATCAGACTTGCCTCTCATTTATACTGTTGTATGGAGAAGTCTCACTGAAACTGCTGAGATAAAGCCAAAAAAATGCAAAGAATCAGGTACCCCTGCTGTGCGAAATTATGTCAAGTGTTCTTTCCCCAGCAGACAGACTCTGTTCATGGTCACGTTATACTCACAGCACTAAAACTGTGATCAGAACCTGCCTTTGACAGGTTTAGCATACATGATACTTACCCACAGGATTAGCTCTTGGTGACAGTGACACATCTTGCAGGCACAAGAGAGGGCCACAGAAATGTGGAAAATGAGAAATTTTGCGTCAGAATAACCAAGCAGTTCACAAATAAGCAGGTTTTGCTGTGTAAAAAGTGAATGTAATACATTGTGTTACCACTATGCAAATCTAGATGAAAAAAAGGATTAGATTTTCCCATTACATTGACAGCTAATGTTCCAACCAGACTGAGGGTTTAGAAAGGATCACAGAATCACAGAATCACAGAATGTTCGGGGTTGGAAGGGACCTCTGTGGGTCATTTAGTCCAACCCTCCTGCCGAAGCAGGGTCACCTACAGCAGGCTGCACAGGAAATGGATGCTGCCACTTTGGTGCGTGCAGTTGGCAGTTGGCTCTGGTATGGATGGGAGAAGCTGTGTGTTGACGTCAAAGGAGTAACAAAACTTCACTCAGGAAGCCCTTTGGGTTTAGCAAAGTCATCGCTTGATCTTGCAATCCTATCCCCAGTGGTTTTAATAATCACCAAATAGCAAGTGAAAAGCTTAATCCTCTGATCAGCACAAATCCACTAGAGGGAAATCAATTTAGGGAAATCTCTGTAGAGGCAAATGAGCCATTCTCTTCCTGCATGGCCTGTGAAAAGAGCTGCAAAAAATACCTTAATGCTTCAGGAAGGATAGGGAGAAAGGTCAGAGCAGACAAATAATAACCAGCAACCATAGTCTCTGCAGAAGAAACACCAACAGCATCCAAGCAGTAACCAGTCATTCACATTTAAAGGTAATGAATGCACCAGAAAAGGACCTGAACACTTACTTCCAAGATGTTTGGTAGGATTCACTTCTCTACCTGGCATGTCTACAACATAAATGTCTGTTCCTGGGCCAGCTACCATGGTTTCCTTCTGCAGATTGTCCATCCACAGCGCTAGACCATCTCAGCTGCTAGAGCAGTCCCCAGTGTTATTTTGACCTGGGCCACCTAGTTCTCTCCCAAAGTCGCGGTGGGCTCAGGTCAGGGTGGTAGCAGTCACTTTGGGGCAACCTCACTACTTCTGAGGGCAAGAGTATTTAATGCCATTCCTTGATGCTCATCTTCAGTGCCAGAGAATGATCCCTGGCACTTTAGTTTTCTAGTGCAGACATAGCCTGGACATCTGCATCAGTGCTAGCTGCTTCAGGTTCTCTTTACAGCCAGTGGAAAGAGGCACTTTCAGGGAGCTGTTAGGATTAGGATAAGGAAAAATGCATCCTGAAGTGCCTGTGTTTCTCCATTGACTATAAAAGCGGTCTAGACACTTAGCTCATAGGCAGAAATTTACAGTGTGAACATCTGGAGTCAGTCAGACAAATCCCACCTCTCCTGTCAAAAGTTTACAAACTTCTTCCATAAAGACACCATTAGTGAGGGCTGCATCTGTAGCACACTTGCAGACAAAGTTATTTTCCCTGATTTGTTTACCAAATATTTCAAGTAGAAATTTACTTCTCTAATCTAATGAACAACAAAAAAAAGGACTGTGGCAAGGGTTATGAAAGTGCATAGTTAAATACAATGCTGAAATTAGAGAGAATGCAAAGCTTAGTCAAACAAATGGAAATAGTTTTCTGAGGTTATCATAATCTGCTTTAGAAAATGGCTGCAAGTGTTGCTCACTGGAAAACAGACCAAGCTCTCAAAAACTGTGCTGGTAGGATAGTCTCTGCCTGACAGACTAGGTGACCTACTACATCTCTTCCATCTGATGTGAAGCTGGAGTGACGCAAATAAAAACTGCCTGATCCAATATGAAACCTGCCCATAAAAAGTGAATTTGTCAAAATGAAGTGAGCACAATTGAATCAGTGCACTGAATTTACACCAGATCAGCATGTTGCATGTCTGGCTGCAGTGTTTCTGGTAAGACATGTACTTGCAGCTTTTCTGTGCTCTCTGGGATGCTTCCACTGAAACACTCAATGGTTCAATGAGGGGAAAATTAGACCAAAAAACCATTTGAAAATCCCATCCTTAATTCTATTTTAAATGTACAAAATGACATGAAGTTTAGCCTCAAGCACAAATGAAAAACTTGACTGTTGTTGATATCTGGGTGTAAATAGGTGCAGCTAAGCTAATGCTGCCCTGTATTTTATCACCTTCACACCTTTATTTACTGCAGACAGCACTTTAAACACTCCTGCGGTTGAAATCTTCTTTGCGTGCTGAGTATGGGCATGAGTCAGTGTTGATTCAGTGAATGGCAGTGTTTTTGTAACTTGAAGCTTCTTCCTTGTGGTGAATAATTTGCAGCAGTAGTCCTTTTATGAGGTGAACAGATACTAAAATACTTACGCAGCTCATGAACCAGTGCAGGGATGGACTTCATGGCCTTGACCACTATCTGCCTTCGTGAGTGGTAGAGCTGGGATGGGAGGCTCCCCTTGTTTCCAGTGGCCAGGGAGGGCATGGTGCAGATGACTGTGAACCACCTCCTCCACTGGTACAACCTGGTTGTAGCTGGTCATTTTGTTCGGGCAACCTGCACCTATTTTGTGGACCTACTCCAGCATAACATACCCATCAGCGAGAGAGCCTGCGGCCCTTGTTTTTCCGAGCGTGAGGAATTAATGACAGATAAGCATTACATCTGGGTTCCCGGATGACCTCATCGAGGTCCCCGTTAGATGGTGCTGGGTTCCCCTCTGGCACCAGCAGTGGCCACGTGTCTTGTTTTCTTTCCAAACACAGGAAATCTCCCACCTCGGGATTCTCTCGGACAGGATGGATGATTCACTTGGTGCTCCCCTGCCCCTTCCTCAGGCTACAGCTGGGGGCTTTAAATAGAAAATTGCCTCAGACAGATTGCGCACCAGGGAAACCCTTTTATGACCCAGAACATACTCCCAGCACAGTATCTGTTTCATTGTCAGAGGCACAGACTTCCTGAGCTCTGTTCCCTCTTCCCAGCCTCCGGCTGCCTGACGTCGGCAGTATTTCCTTGCATGCCTGGGATGCTTGAAATTGTTGGGGCTTAGCTGGGAAACAGAGAGGATTTGGGGAAACAAGGGTAAGATTCAGTTTTCTTTCCGATAGGAGGAATTTGCTACCGGAGGCTGCTTTGTTATGCACTGGCTGTGTTTTCTCTCCCTGTTTTGCCACAGCTCATTTGACCACTCAGGCTGCTGCAGTCTCTGAAGCAGATGTTTCCTGCCCAAATCCTGCTCTGTAAGAACTGGTGAGGTAGAATATGCCCCGGGAAAGATGTGACTACTTAGTTTTGAGCTGATGTGTCTGTAAAATACCTGGAAGCAAGAGACTGCAGAGGTAGCAGGACAAGTGCTGCCCCGCGGTGCAAACGCCTCTGGCGTGGGCACAGAGCTGGGCAGGGGGTGCGGCCTGTTGTCTTCCCTCCACCACCAAGAGCCCTCAGGCTTTGTATGGAGCCTTAGGGAGGATCTGTAGTCTCAGGGTCAGGAGGCTTCATCTCCTGGAGAGTAATAGACCAATATTTTGCCTACATCGCTTACTGTCTAGGACCAGAGCACAGACCCCGAGCCTTCTATACTGTTAGGATATTAGCTCCATTGTTGTCACGATTTTTGTCCTCAGACCATCTAACACTCCCACAAGCAACTCCTGGTCAGGGCGTGAGCTATGGACTATTCCCACCAGGCAGATTCTCTGTGTCTGTCCTGTATTTAGGACAAGAGTGTAGCCATGAGCCATTCCAGGGCAGGTGGCCTCACGACGTCCCACTCTGCACGACGGAGCTGAACACACACCTAGCTGGGAAAGGAGTGGGGCTGGTGAGCTACTGACCACGTAGAGCAGCAGTGATGGCATGCACGCGAGACATGGAGAGGTACTAGCGGCAACAGAGCTATGCCCGAGACGGAAAAGGGCTAATTCAGGCCACAAGGCTGGGATCAAAATCAGTGCTTTAGAAATGAGAGAAGCAGCTTCGAATTTCCACCCAGCTGGCTGTCACATCATGGAGCAGTGCGTCTGGCCAGCAGCAGGTAGATAGAACACAGCCAGACAAGAGGTCTCAATTACTCATCTATTAAGAATATCTTCCACAAATGCAGATTTCTAGCGTAACATGCAGATGAAAACCAATCTCAGGATGAAGGCTGGAGAAACAGCCTGGCCTGACTCTAACTCCGTGTCCTCTGCAGCTTTGATCACTCTTATAACTGCAATAATCAAAGCCCAGTTACAGCCCTGGCAGCAATCGTACCAGAGGAAGACCGAAGGACAAACACATCTGCAAGAAGCGGGCACTGATCCAGACCAGCAAAAGGTCTGCTGTAATAATTCCATAAGGATGTTTTTCAGTGATAATGGGGAAGAATGATGGCTGGGGACACAAAGAAGTCGGTCTAGCAAAAAGTCTGTCCCTGGGGAGGGGTTTCTTGGAGCCTGCTGGACCTCAGTCCCAGAGGACCACACTTCAAGATGATCATGTGTAAAAAGAGTTGCTTAAGGGATGACTGCTGTTCTCTTTTTCCAGCCAGGTTTGTGAAGAGGTCTAATCTCTTGGATTAATTGATCAAAATCCTCAGCCCACCACAGGTCCAGCAATACTATTGCCACCACACAGGCACCATTGACCACTGCCTACACATCTCAGAGGAGAATGAAAGCAGCCTAAACAGCAGGATCTGCTTCTAGCAGTCTGAGACACTTCCTCTCCTTACAGTTCCTGCCTTGCTTGTAGCATCAGACCCTGGCAATCACACAGCTTTGACTGTTTGGTCAAATCTGCCACCTCCTAGATGCTGGCTGTCTTGCTGCCCCTACCTCACTTCCCAGGAAGGATGCCCTGGAGCCCCAGTCCCCTGCCTCTGCCCTGCCACCCTCCCAAGAAGGGAAAAGCACGCAGTAGGTCAAGCCCGATAGTGAGAAGGAGCAATGTGCTCAAACAGCCTAGTTCTCTCATGCTGTCACCAGTAACAAGAAGAGAGGTGTGGGAAACCTGCAGCACTTCCGTTAAGTAAGCAGAACAAAGCAGAGCAGATTTCTGTATGGGAGCCACTTTGCATTGGAAATATTTTTTTCTGTGTCCTGGCTGTTTGTTCTGATTCATGACCTGCTTTCCCTCCTATTGCCTCTTTCTTTCCTGTATCTCCCTTTTCAACTTTCTCCCTCCACCACTGATGAAAGTGTGGCTCTCTCATTGTTTGTGCTGCCTGAAGTGTCATCTTCCTTTCATCAGTCCATCACAGACATTTCAGCTCTGACTCATCAGCACAGACCCATCAGCAGCACCACGGGGACTCACACTCAGGTAGTGCCAAGGCAGTATGAGTGTTAGCTTAGTTAATCAGAATTAGGAAATAAACCATTGGGCAAGAGATGACCGAGACAATATTTTCCATGCAAGCAATGTTTTCCACCATCAGTTTCTCAGATAAAAGCAGGAATTGCTTCCAAACAGACTGTAGGGCACAGGTCAACAAAAATGATCTGTTCATAATTTTTGCTGTCAAAACAGTATATGTATGTAGATCTCAAACAGCCTTGTAATCCGTGGTTATCTCTTCTATGATTGTTCTCCAGCTGAGACCTTAAATGGCTTCTCAGATCGTGCCACTGTGCAGTGGACATGTTCCAGCTCCTTAGCACTCTGTTTGGTGACTAAAGCCATGTCCTTCCATGCCACCACTCCTAGCCAGCTCTGTGACCTGGGCAGGGTGTGGAGCAGCATCCTTCCCTCTCTGCTTCAGCCATGGGAAATGCACAGCTTGGGATCTCTCTTAGACTGGCGTGTCAGGGTAACTTTGGGAACCTGAGTGCAGTTTTGGGAGGAAGGGGAAGGGATCCCGTCTCTGACTAGTTAACTTGGTGGCACCATGGTATTAAAATGTTTGCTAATGACATGCTAAGCCAAAAGTTGCGGTGTGGGATGATTGTTCAGGGACAGCAGCAAGATACATTTCAAAGGTGAGCTGTAGTGGGAGCCCTGACCTCCTGGCTGGCACCAGACATGTACACAACACGATGGTCTTGTTTCTTGGAGCCCCTGTTGCCAACCCCTATGTGTCCAAGTCATGTTACTGCACAGGCATTGACATCATCTTCTATGGCAGCATAACACGAGGTGACATTAACGGAACCCATCGGGGAAGCAAGAAGGAAGGGGACAACGTGCTGTTTACATGTTACAGATTACATATGACAGCACAAGGGAACCAGCTTGGCCATCATATTACACAGCGGGGTGTTTTCAGGTCCAGGGAAGATGGTCCAGCACCTAGTCTTGACCGTGGCAATACTCACCAGCAGCTGCCTTCAGAGCACTGTCAGTGATACTGCTGCTAATATTACTATAGTCATCGGTAGTCATTACTAGAGTTCAGGAAAGTACAAAATAGAGGGAAAGTCGTCAGAACGTGTGTGTCCATGAACAGATGTCGAGATCAACCTGCTAACATCATGCATGGAAAGTGACAGCAGACTGTGCTGTTTTTCCATCGCAGGCTGCCATGCACACAGCGAACTTGGTCCTGGGACAGGGGCAGGTTGTGGCAGTGCTAAGAGCTGCCCAGCAGCTCTGCTCCATCACAAATAACCAAATATGTGCTGTTATCTGGGACATGTGTAAGGAAGTTTATCCCCCTTTCACCGCCCTATTGTGGAAGCAGGGCAAGTCCCAGCTGGAGAGATGGTTTGTGTCCAGGAAAGCGAGCTCAAACCAGAGATGTGGGGCTGGTTTTTGTTCACTCTCCTGGCTTGGTGGTACAGGAAGGGCATTTCAACCTCTTTCACCTCCTCAGGCATCACTGGGGATGGAGCTTGGACCAGCTCTGCTGGCTTCTGCCTGCCTGGCAAGCCAAAGACAACATGATTAAGGGACAGGCTCACACGGGTGACATTACGGTGGGTGTATACTACAGGCCACCTGACCAGGAGGAGGAGGTTGATGAGGCCTTCTACAGGCAGCTGCAAGCAGCCTCACAGTCAC
>Ga0065711_1027308_pt1 | contig 51047 bp, 35 predicted proteins | sample Hoacrofraction12_FD_59098 | JGI IMG/M metagenome (GOLD analysis project Ga0065711, IMG submission 59098) | Hoatzin crop microbial communities from Cojedes, Venezuela - Epithelial fraction 12 v2 (version 2) | ecosystem: Host-associated > Birds > Digestive system > Esophagus > Crop | place... | reverse complement strand
TTCCCTTCCCTTCCCTTCCCTTCCCTTCCCTTCCCTTCCTTTCCCTTCCCTTCTTCATTTCCACCACCACCTGCTCTCTAGCTTTGCATTTGCTCTGCTTAGCATGGGGATTTTTGAGGATGCCACACAATACATGACATGTCTTCACAGTGCGTGAAATCCCAAAGGCACCTCTGGTGTCACAGCTATGCAAGCAGCTGCCTGGGATAAGGCACCAGGAGCCAAACAAGTCAATCAGTCACCCACGTGTGTGTATGTGTGTGTTGGTTTGCATCTTTGCTTTGTATTTTGCAGGGCAAAAGGCAAACGCACTCCCCTTAGTTCATAGTTCCTAGAAAGAAGCCTAAATCACAACCTCAGCCTGTCTTCTTCATGACAACACAGGCATTAGGTCATCAGCCTCATCCTGCCAATAATTGTTAACTGCCCACAAACCCTGCTGAAACAGGTTGGAGAGCTGTAGGAGCTAAATCCTCCTCCAGGGTTTGGAACAAGTTTCACAGGACAGCTCAAAGCCTCAGCAGCTGGAACAGTGGTACGATGTCATGTGCTGCAGAAGAAGTGCTAATGCTTGTCCATAATGGATTTTCTGGGATGTGTTTTGTGTTTCCTCCACCTGCTGCCCCTCTCTTGTGGAGTCCTCCCTTCCTTGGGGTTTTGTCTTCAGAACTTAAGATGTCTGTTTGCGGCAAGCAGAGCTTGGCTGACCTTATCTTTTTTCACCTTACCTCCTTGTCTCATCCTGACACGAAAGCTCAGCAGCTCCCAGGAGTGAGATGCACGGTCTGGGGAGAAGAAAGACAGGCACAGCCTCCTCTAAGGCTGTTAAGCTAACCAGCTAATTAATAGCTTGCTGATTGCAGCCTTAGAAGAAGTACAGTCAAAGGAGGACACAGTGTATATCTCCTCTGCCTTAAGAGATGGTTGTAAATTAATTTACATATTACACAAAGCAGGATTACTTGACTTGATACATTATGTAATTACCCGGACCAGCTGGTGGGGAGGAATCATAACCAAAACCGAGCTCCTGCTCCACTGCACAGATGGGATTTCTCTCCCCATACCCACACATTCAGTCCTGATCCCGACGTTTTGTCTACGTACACAACGTGGGTATATTAAATGACGTGACTTTCCTGCCAAACATATACAACCTCCTAGAAGTTTACACTTGAGAGGAGAGAAGAATAAAGGTCTGCACTGTATCTAATCAGGCATCCTTCCAAGCACGTGCTCTCAGACAGTCTTGGGGGTAGGGAACAGAGGTTAAATGGTTGGAGCTTAGGAAACCTGACTCCTCTCTCCTGCTTGGGCCACAAATTTCCTGAGAAAGTTTGGTTTCTCGCCTCATTTTTTTCCCCTAAAAACACAAAAAAGTGTCAGATACTTTGTCCAAAATGCCCATATACCACTAAAAACTGTCTGGGATCCTAGGTCCTTAGAATAACTCAGTGAGAGTCTGGTACCTTAAACTATATGTAGTCACTTAAGACCAGATTAAAAGCCAACCACACACACGTAAGTGAGGTGACAAAGCATGTCTGTGGTCAAACAGGGATCTAAACCCGGGGCTCTAGTTAATGCTCAACTTCTTGCTAAAACGTCTGCCTGTGCCTCCGTTTCCCGAGCTATCAAACAGGGTGAAAAGGACTCCACTCTCTCACAGGCACGAGGCAAAGCTAAACACATCAGATACCGCATTGATGTATACAGGTTGAGGGACTGGTAGGAGTAACAAGAATCACAAATTAGAAGCTAAAATTACTTTTAATGGCAAAATAAGCCACAGTACAAGTAGGGCCAAATCTCTTCAAAGTTCAGTTGCATCCAGGCCTGGATTGCAATGAGGGCTCTGACAGAAACTTTTTGGGGACAGTCCACTATGGCAACTAGCAGCGAAATGAAAACTGAACTTGCTCCCATGTTAGAGTTGAAGGCCAGCAGACTACCAGATCACTTAGTCTGACCCCCTGTAAAGTGTAAGCTTTAATGTGTCACCCAGTGTTTCCTCTCAAGCCTTACAGCTTGAGACTGACTAAAGCAGAACCTCCAGAAAGTCTCAGCTTAATCAGCTGAAGGAGACCCTACCACCGGTCCCAAAGGTCAGGGCCCCTTCGGGTGAGTGGGGAGGAGGCCTGGCTCAGGTCACTGCACTTCTCACCGGAGGTGGAGGAGGAGGCGATTGCCTCCGCTTTCCATAGGAAGTCGCACGCTGGGTTTTGCAGCCCCGCTCACATCAGTGCCTACGTTGTCTTTGTCACGGCAACGGCAAGGGAGATCCGTCAGACAGGCGTGCGCAGAGGGCTCCCGATCGCGGCATCCCGCAGCGGGGCCGGAGCAGCACGACTGGTCCGGGAGAGCACACAGACTGCGTCAGCCTTCGGAGAGGAACCACGTACAGCCCCGGCGAGGCAGGCTGCACGCTTCTGCGGCAGGAAAAGAAAGCGAGAGTTGGGCTGTACGACACGGCTGATGTCACGATTGACTGATAAGGGTTCGAGGAATCCCCCTCCCTCTCCCGACGGCTCAGCACCCCTCCTGCCAGCTCACTCCCTCCCCCTTTGCTTCCCCCATCCCCAAATCACTTCCCCTGCTGGGACCAGTGCAAACGGTGCCAGTGCTGTGCTCTGGAGCTGATCCAGGTTTGCACACACGAAAATCCACCCAAACCCAAACCACAGCCTGTTTTTTTTAGCCGGGCTTTTTTCAGCCCCAGCAGCAAAACAGAGAGTGAAATGGCACGTCATGGTGGAGCTGCTGAGACCGAAAGTGGGACCGAAACCTCCTCCCATCCCTGCTCATCCCTGTCCCCATCTCCGCTCCTGGAAGAAGTTCCCATTGCCTGCTTTGTGTTGGCTTTGGGGCTCATAACACCAGCTTCAGTTTATTAATCCAGCAGAAAATTATCTGTTTTGACTTGCTAGGTTATTTCTTATTTCTTTGGAACGCTCTGTGAACCCAGGTTAAACCACTCTGTGATGTCCTAAACCCCCCCTCCAGTGATTTCAGTGGTTGGGGTCACAGCAGAGGCCACCCACAGCTGCCCTGCACAGGGGGGGACAGCACGCAGCAGCGGGTGGGCAGGATGAGAGCAGGGCTCAGGGTGGGGGGACTCGCTTAAACCGGCTTCATCTCCCAAGGAAAGAGTGGCAAACAGCAGCCTGGACGCAACACCAGCCATAAGGATCCCAAATGAGCCTTTGTTTTTTGCAGCTAATAAAGTGTGTTTTGGTCTAAACAACAGAAGAAAACCGGCCAGACCTAGAAGAGCACAGACAACACAGCAAAGCAACCTGATTTCTAAAAAGCTACTTAAATTACTGCCTAAATTTGTGCATTTACTTGCTGCATGTGGCTTTCTCAGGAAGTTAGTGATTCTCTTGGTATTTGACTCCAGGGACCTTTGCCAATCTTCAAATTTTCACCAAAATTGACCTCTATTTCACTTCTAAGACTACCAAAGCGCAGAGTCGGTGGGGAAAAGGCCTGAAAATCTTTATGCTTGGGAGCCACGTTAAACAATTGACAAGATGACCCACAGGGGTACCTGCATTTTTCATGGTTCCCAATGCAACAGTAAAATATTTTTAGTAAAAGTTTTTCAGAAAGATTAAAGATAAAGTTTGTGACTGACAGTTAAACAACCAACCAGGCCGACTGCTTTTCATGGTTTGCTCCAGTCGCGAAAGGAGGGCTGCACACACACAGCTGGGAGTTGTGCCCTGGCCGTTTTGCACAGGGGAAGCACCAGCTGCCCTGATTTCCCTGCTGCAGCTCTGCTGCCCACAAATTTCCTGTGGCCCAGCTGGGCTGACAGAGCAATGATGTCTCCCAGTTGTCTGACCACCCCTCTGGGTTATTTCTGAAATGGAGAGCTAAACGTACTCAGCCTCTGCAACACGTTCACGTGGTTGTCACATCTCTGCTCCAGCAGAGCACATGACATGTACCTGCAGTGGATCACTGCTAGCCTGGGCCTGCAGCCACCCCATGGGTACCACGCTGGGATGCCCACTAATACACATTTCCATCTGCTACAGGTGCATTCAGGTTCTGAAAAAAAAAGTTAAAATTGGGTGTCCCAGGAAAAGCCCTAACTTTCCACGGATCTTGGTACCTGATTCTTGCTTTGGCTTCTTTTGTACTGCAGGAGGCCTTTTGCCCTCCTCCCCCAAACACCATAATGCCTTCTTCATTATAAGGTGGAGACCTCTCTGCAAAACCCTGGTGTTAGTTTGCTTTAGTCCCATTGATAATCATTGAATAATTAAAAAATAAACCTGAAGAATGTTGAGTGCTTCTTTCTCCCTCCTGTCCCTCCCAATTATACACCACTTTGATAAGATCATTAGTAAACATTTAACATCTGATTTTCATGTTTGTTGTTGCTGTTGCTGCAATATTTTTGCCTTTTAAAATTCCAGAACTTGGCTTTTCAAGAGTGACTGAAGTTGTGTGGGAGAGAAGTTTGCATCCTTGCCAGGGCCCCGAGGATATGCTTTATATCTGGACTGCTTAAAATCTCCCTCACCATCAAGGCTCCTGTTGCAGCTACCAGAATTTCTGTTCTGTTATTGTGTAGGACCTTCTATTCTGTCATTGTGTATGGCCTTCTTAGTCTAGAAAGGTCACTCTAAGACAGAGCGGTATTGCTTTCTTTCTTTTCCTGTTGGAAAACTGTGTTTTGTAACTTTAGTTCAAATGTTTCTTCTGCACTTGAGATGTGTGAACTGGGACCAAATTTCCTATGTAGCCCAGACCAGAAAATTTCACCAAGTGGCTAATAACAAAATAAGAAGAGAGGATATAGGATGCAAGTTGCTGTGACTTTGAGGAGCTCCTGCTTGCTCTTTATTCTAAACACTAGGAAACAGCTTTCCAAGCATCTGAACAGTGCAGCAGCAGCAGCACTCTTGCCCTGCTACTGCAGAGCATGCCTGAACAGTGGTGCTGAACATGATTTGCTGTTCTGAAGGTGCATTAATGAAAAACAAGAGTACATTGAGGATCAATGTCTATATATGCAGACATCAGCAGCAAACACAATTGTCCAGGCAGGATCCTGTTTGATGCCTGTACTGGGGTGCCCACTTGTCAATAATTTGATGACTCAGTGGGGTCTTCTTCATACAGCAATATCAATTGTCTTTAAGCTCTGCGATGGTCTTTCCTGACCCAACCACTGCCCAGAAGTCTTGGAGGCAGACTGCATCATAGAAAAGTGGCACAAACACCAAAAAGCCCCTCAAAAACCTGATTGGAAAGTCATCTAAAAGCCTGGTACAAGCATAAAGCCTTCCCAGGAATCCCCTCACGACAGCAATACTTCTCAGGCAGATTACACTAAATCACTTACTCCGCTATACTAGACTTCATGGTACAGCGCCGTGCTAATCCTCACCCGGGACATAAACAGCGCATGCAATGGGAAGTCGATGTGATGTGAGTACTCTGTGTGTAATAAAACCTGCAATAAAACAATGCTGCCAATGAATTACAAAGTCCTGTTATGGATCAGTCCTACTGCTGCCTCTTGGGTAGAGCTGTTAACTAAGGTGATTGACTTACATTTGAACAAGCTGCAGCCAGACACCCAGAGAAGATCAGCTCAGGAGCTCTTTGTTTTTGAAACAGATCCTTCTCTATCTGTGCACAGCCAGCGTTCACAGCACATGTCCTGTGCTGCTGTCACTTCTTGGCATGTGACAGACTGAAAAGTTGCAGCTCTGATGTCCCAAGCAGGGCTGCCCAGGCAATGTAGAGATCCAGTCCCTTTTCATCATAGTGGGGATGAGTTGATCTGCTCCCCTAGCCAAGTTTGAAAAATCTCACCCTTCATTTTATCATTCAAAACATTTTCAGTTTTGCGGAGGAGGGTTTGCTGATATTTCAGAAATGAGAAGACAACTGCTTCGTGATCTTGTAACTAGGGAGCAAATGAAAGCTCATTAGAAAATGGGAAAGGATTGTGGGGGAGTTGCACATTTCCCACCTAACTCCCGTGGCTTTTTGCTTTACAATTCAGTAGCTTAAACAAGACTTCTACCACAGATCTTGTGATGTAAGACGTTTTCCAGGAAGCCCACCTTCTTGGGAGTCAGAGCAGCATCTAAGATCCTCAAGCATTGATACCAAAAGCAAAAGCATAGGTTTCTAGTTCACAGGACTGAAAAATGTGGGCAGTAGGAAGCCTCAAAATTCTGAAACAGGCCACCCATCAAAAACAACCCACCCTGAAATCTTGACTTTTTGTTGGTTTTGGAGGGTGTAGCTAAGGGCTTTTTGTTTCTTGTGCTTCAACGCCCAAGCACAGTGAGCAGTGTTACAGTGAGTACTAATCCACTTCCCTGCGTGCTGCCTTGGGAAAGAAAAACAGAAATTATTGTCCCATGTGGGATAAATCAGCATGTAACTCTAAAGATAATGCTTCCTTGTCCATATATTGTAAGGCCAGGCACAACCATAAAATTCATGTAGCCATTCGGGCCAAGCTGTGGTTGAGGTATACAGGTGATAAAGGACCAGAGAGTCTGTCCACTTCTCATATTAAAATCAGCATTTTGCCTGAGCAGGAGTCACAGGGCTATTTCTCAGGCAGTGGCATCTTCTCCAGAGAAATCCCACTCAACTCTGTGCCCTGCTTCTTGTGGCATGCTGGATTTTGCTTTGCAGTCCCTCCATCAGTTGAGGGGCCATTGCTTCTTTTGGACCCAGCTGGTCTCTTTCAACTGGGCATAAAGCAGAGTAACACATAAATAAATATGCAGCTGATGTTTTGTGGTAGAATTTAGAGTTTCTTTTCCTCCCCTTTCTCTCAGCATTTTGTACGGAAAAAAGCTGTCAGCAATAGGTATTGGAATCTGGTCACTCCATCCAGCATGTATGGCTCTTTTCTGTCATAATATTGCTACATTTCATCTACTCGAGGTCTTTGGAAGAACAGGGTGCCTAAAATATTTGTAGCTGGTGCAACAAAAATAAAGTAAAAACCCCAGTTGTAGACAGTTCTCTGTCAAGTTCACTATCGGTGTTGGATGTGCTCTTTGCTAGGGAGTTACTTTTCTCTCAAGGGAAATGGAAGAGAATAAGCACAAGGCCTGATAAATAAACCTTTTCTATCCAATTGTTAAATTGCCTGCGATTTCTCCTAGTGACAAAGCAGCACTGGACCCGTTACAAACTCCATTATCAGGAGACAATTGTAAAGAGTCACCTTGAAAGTAATTAATCTTATCTAAGTCTTTAATTGTAAATGCATGAAATGATAATATGCGAAGCTTAAGGGTGCTTCATTTGTGGCTGAATACTGGTAATAGGATAGGATTTGTGTCACCTTATTGATCTGTGTTTACACAATGCCACTGAGCAGACAAGCTTAAGGAAAGGACCGGGTTTCCTTTGATAAGGCCTATGCCAACTACCTCCCAATGGCCTGACAACGGGAGGAAGGGAATGAACTTGCTCCCTTTGATTCAGAGGTGTGGGCTGTGCAAAGGTCTTTTCATTTAAGATAGAAGATTTGCAGGCAATATCCTTCCCTTTGATATTCTCCCTCAAGAATATGTGGAGGGAGAGGGCCCATCTGTGCAGAGCAGACTAGGGTGCCATCTTCTCCTTAGCCCTGGCCACACCTAGCTTTGCTCCTCCAGAGGGCAAGTGTATAGGGAATTAATTACTTTTTTCTCATAGCATTCCTTCTCTCCCAGCTCAGGTTCCCAAACTGACTTGCTTTCCAGCCTCACCAGTGCTCATGATGGCTTGAAGGAGGGAACAAGCCCACAGCAGCCCTGACTCCTCTCCGCATGAAGATGGTGTGACGCTGCATGTCCCATTGCTGTGTCTGTAAAGGCTGTGCCCATTTCAGGTACCCAGATGCTCCAGGATGAGGATGAGCAGCTCTTCAGGTGGAAGGGTGCCATTGCCTTGCATCCACGGGTGAGCCAAGCACACTGCAAGGAGCTCGGGAATACAAATTGGAAGCCATTGTTGCTCTGGCTTGCAAACGACGGAGACAGAGCCAGTCAGTCATTTCTAACTGAACCGTGGGTGGGGGATGTAATAAAAACCTGCAGAACAAGTCCATTCATCCACACGCATTCTCTCTCTCTCCCAAGAAAGTAAATGCCACATCTTCTGTATTTCCTAAAATATCCCTTGTTAACATAATGAGGCCATTGACAGTAACCTCAAGTCAGCATCCTACAGTGATTCTGACAATTCAGCAGCATCCTCACTGCTCCAAGGAATTGTAAAACACAAGCAGTGCGGAAAACACAAACATCGGTGTGCAAAACAAACACATCTGATGCATCAGCGCAGCAACGAAGAGCCTCCACAGACTGCAGGGAAATCACCTATTTGCTGGTGAGAGCAAACCTGGGGGACATAATGAGCTGGTGAGGCACAGTTCAGCTTCTCGGGATTCAGAGGTAATTACAGAAGGCAGAAGTCAGCAGAACAGCATATTACAGTGTGACTTTGTTAAAGTCATCAGCACTCACCCCCTACTGAGAAGTCTTCTCTTTTCTTCTCCCCCCGCCCCTGGCACATTTTATTACTAAAACCCAGGGTCATCTCACGTAAATGGAGAAGTTAATTTTAAAACTTTCTCAAAATGCAACTTGGAATCTTAGACTTTCTGTGCGGGAAATGTATAGAGGAAATAAAAAAATCAAGTAAGAAGAAGGTTAGTCAGACAGTGAAAGGAAATGAAACTACAGCTGCAGTTCATGGATTCTTATGGCTGGGGAAACCCACAGCAGCATTTTGGTCTCTTGCCAGCATAGGCAGCAGCAAGAAACCCACCACCATATGGTTGGATCAGTACATATCTGCCACAAGTTCTGCTGAAACCAGGCCTGATACCTGCAACCAATACAGCTCTGTCCTGAGTTCAGAACAGGTGTTTATTTTAAACATCCATAAAAGAAAAACCTGTCTGCAGCTGTTAGCTGCAATATACTGATCTGAATGGGATATATCTGACACTGAAGAGTATGCAGGGCTAAAGGGTTGTCTTCAAGCTGGTATTGTTACATACTTCCACTTTTCAAGGTCCTTGGAGATGGAGTTTTGGAGATGGAGTTTTGGTAGAGGACCTTGTTCTCTCTCATTTGCATTTTGTTTTCACTTGTGACTAAATAACCTGTGTGTGGCTGAAACTGGACAAAAAGCATTGCCACGAGGAAGAGTGATCTCATGGCATGTCCGAGCAGGCAGGGTACCCGGGCATTGCAGCAGCGTGTTGGCGTTACTGCAGTAACCAGAACATTAGGAGACTTTTCCAGAATGATGCCGTATGGAGAACAGCAGGCTTGCCTACACCACTTTGCAAGGCCAGTATCACATGGCCCAATACATCATCCCAGACGAGGCCAGACCCTCTTTGCAAGCTTACATTTCCAGAAAAGAGGAAAAGATCAAAGCTGTGGGAGTGCTTCTAAATACAGAGAAAACTACCTCACTCTGATCTGCTGCATGAGAGAGGGAATTTGTTGGAGAATGAATTGCTTTTATGTCAAGAGAGTAACTTTGCACTGCCTCCACCCCATTCCCAGCCATGCTGACCTTCATTACACCTTGACTCTTTCAGCCCATCTGGCTATAAATTAGGACAGACGGGTTACACCCCTTCCTTCTCATGTAATGCACATGAACATCTCAGCACTGCTGTTAGCACATAAATGCTTTTGCCCTTTCTGTTTCCCTCCCTAGATAATGAACCATCTATTAAGGAGGCAGATGCAGTTATAGCTGGTGATATCTTATGTAATTATGTGGGTGAACAACAGAGACAGAGAGAACAGAAGATGGTGGAAACAGGAAAAGCCAAATGGGCAGAATTTCCAGTGCCTCAAGAGCTGTAATGTCACCAGTGCTCTTCTGCTTCCTTATGTCCCGCCGCTACAGCCTGCAAGAAAAGGTTTGCTCCCCACAACTCCCAAGCAGCTCTTTTACGCCCCTGTGCTCTATTGGACTCATTTTAAGCAAGCTTCAAAGTCCAGCTTATCCCACCAGTGTCAAGCTCTTACATCAACCAGCAGCTTAGGAGAGCTGGACATCAACCAGTCCAGTCTTAGGCCTGGACTCCAAGAGGAACAGGGTTTTATCTGAGATTTGTGAGTCTCATCAAACCCCCACTCTTAACTGTCAGGCAAATAATATCTTTCTACTCACTTGATTTCTTTGGTATAATGTCCACCATGTGTTTGTGTGCTGTTCCTCAGCTTGTGCCTATATTCACCTGCATTTCCAGATGCTCCCCATTAAAAACCAGTGCAACCAAGGCTGCCACCCTTACTCAGCCAGGAAATACTGCAGAGGCAGTCTTCTGAACAGGAAAACAATAATCCTCGTACCAAACAGGGAACAAGTAACAAAAACAAGAAGCTAAGAACATTTTCTGGACCTCAGGGAACCATGGGTAAAATGAACAGTCACAGGTGGTAGCTAGATTTGTGGTAGCTAGATTTGGGTCCCAGGCGTTACTTTGCCACAGTCTAAATCTGTGATTTGTTCTAGATGTGGGTGCAAATCCACCCCAAGTCTCATAGCCTTCTGATCTGAATGACAAGTCTGGCCTCAGGATGAAAAGAAAAGGTTTTGGGTTAAGTTTTGAGCAAACTGTTATTGATCTTACCATTTTGTTATTTTTACTCCAGTTACTCAACCATCCCTACTCTAGAGCTGACATAAGCTTGGCTCACAGACCTCTCCTGTGGGATCCACTTGTAGCTGCCAGCCCTGCACACACACACACATTAAATCTTACCTAATGAATAATTACCAGGGGACTGGGACATTTCATTCGCCTGATAACAGCACACACCTCAGGGAATGAAATAATGTTTCGAGGTTGGACACAAACGCACGTAACACAAAGATGTCACAGTTTACCCTACATGACAGTCATTGCAAAGCCAAGGTACAACATGAGGAAAGAGGTAGGAGAAAAAGTGCCCTACAGTGCTAGACTCTGTATATTAACCTGGGAATAGGCAGTTTTTCCTCGGAAGATTTTTTTAATTTAGGACAACAGTGCACAGGTGAGATGAAGTACTGCTATTTTCACATCACAGGTTAGAAATGGATGCATAGATGTGAGAAATGATTGGCACAAAATTGCACAAGAATTTAGTGGTAGAGCCACAGACCCTTTCTTCTTTGCACCCATTTCTCAGTGCTTTACCTACAATATCTTCCCTCTTGCTAGTGGTGTGTGAACCAAAGAAAGTTCCGAGTGGGGAGCTTTGCTTGCACAGGCATAGCAGGAGCGCTTAAAGTCACCCAGACTTTCAAACAGAAGCTGGAAATCCTGCATGGACGTGCTGCTTCTGGCCCAGGGCTACATCTGAGCCCCCAGCCCCAAGAAAATAGCTACTCTCCTAGGATACTCACTCCAGAGAGCTCTTACACTGCCTCCTCTCCTGCAGCAAAAGTAGATATGATCACCTGTCCATTACACAGCCACAGCCAGCCTTTACATCAATTATGGCTGTGTCTCCATTCTCCTTAATTTTATTTCATGGTGGAGAAAAACACCGGGCTGGTTGCACTGGCCTCTACTTAGCCAGATGCCAGAGTGATGAAATCTCTCCTTCACCTCATCCAGCCAGCTCCCGTGCACCAGGACGTACTGGGACCAGCTTGAGGGCTGGGGGGGGAGGGGGCAGTTTGGTTTCCATTGTTCACTCCCACAATGGCCTCTCGGACAGAAATGCAAAGAAAAGACTGCCCACTGGAAGAGGTCAGAGAGGCAGGCACACGCTTGCTGAACCGGATTTGCAATGACACCGTGTTTCTAATCCACAGGCCAGCAAGCACTCTGCTACTGGTGCAGGGTTGTTTTTCCTTCTGCCAAATGGATGTAGATTTGTGTTGGTTAACAGAATTGCATTGAGTAATCATGCTGTAGTCTTTGCTTCTAATTTCTTTGCTTCTAATTTCTCGCATGGCCGACTCCCTTGCCCAACGTGTTAGAAGCTAATTTAGGTCCAAAATGTGAAAGAGCATCATGCAGGAGGCAGAATGATACTGAGGAAAATAAAATAACACAGGTTCCTGTAAATAAAGACTACATGGGAAATGAGCATTCAGAAAAGGTGCTGAATTAATATGTTATGAACATCTTTAAATTTGGATGCAATTTAAACAGGTACACAGAATACAGAAGTGAATATGATCTCTAAAAGGGATAGTCTAGAATTAGGATAGTCTATAAATAGACTTTTAAGTCTATTAAAATATCCTTTAAGAGCCATTAAAGCATTCAGTGAAGACATCAAATTATTTTTGTCCCTCAAACTCACCACAAAATTGCTACAGCCTTTCCTTTTTTTTTTCTCCTTTGGAAACAATAGGAAACAAACTGGTTTATCTGACTGTACCTGCTGTAAATACCTTTATGGCAAGGTAATTGCGAAGTGCGTTGTGTTGAACAATTCGTTACTTTGTTAGAGGAACATTTGTCATGCCCTTTGGAGACGGTAGACAAGAATTCCCCGGTGACCTTTGGAAAATGAAATCAGTGGCATTACCCAGCAGCCAAAGTCAAGAAGTTTAAAAACAGACTTAAGAAGGTCTTCCCATGCCTCCTGAAAAAGACACAATCTGCACTTCCACTGGACCTGAGCTAGCTTATTCCAGCCCTTTTAGACCATTAATGATTTGTGCCTAACTAGCACTCAGGGTAGATGATTCACTGATGAAAGCGCTGCAGGGCTCCCTCTCCTGTGCACAGCCCCGCTCTCGTCATCGCAGCAGCACAGGACATAATACCGTGGGCTGCCTGTACTGGAGAGAAGCTCATGAGCTCGATTGTGTGCGACAAACAAAGGGAGAGCCATTATCAGACCCTGCCTTGCCAGCCTGCATGAAAAACCGCCTCTGCAAATTGCACAATGCCCCTGGATGTTCCCAGCAGTGCCACGGCAGGCCCACGGGGCTGGCGCTCGGACAGGGAGGAAGCCGGATCTCCTCCCTCCCGCCCTCCCTCCCAGCATGGGAAAGCTCAGCAGAGCTGTTGTGTAGGCAAAAAACCCCCTCGCTTATCTCCTGGGAAAGAGCTGTGCTGCTCTGGACTGACGTCTGACGCACAGAGTTGTGGTCATGGATCAGAGGGAGGCCGGCACGGTGGCAAGATGCCGCACAGAGCTTTGGGGAGCACCTAGAGAGGGAAACAGGAGAGATGTCACACTTGTTCTCCTTGTGCGTATGTCACGTCTCTGTCCCTCAGCCTGTGCTCCTCTTGTTCACTGAGAAGTGCGCCCCAGTTTTGATCGGTCCCTGTGCATTACAATAGGAAACTATCTAAAGGACAGGAAAACACTGTAAATACAAAGCCTGTGTACACTGAAGACCCTGTCTCACAGTCAGCATGGAAGAGGTGCAGTTTAACAGCACAGTGAGGCTGATGTGATACCTTGTTCTTTGCTGTTCGTGGGTCAGATGAGTATCTGTACCTGCACCAAGGAGCGATGGGAGGAAAAGCGCAGCTGGGGCGGGGGGAGGGGATAGTCGATTGCCTCAGAGGTACTGTCAAAATGCAGTGTGAGGCTGAAATCTCCAAAGAGCACAAAATTCCCAATGGAATGGCAAATGGCGACATTCCCAGCCAATGCTGAGTGGGCAAGATTTCACCATGAGTGAATGTGACAGTGATAAGCAGTGTGTGTGCCCTAGCCAGCTTCATTTCACTTGCCTGAGAGTTCAAATGCTTGGAATGCCACCTACTCCTCCTCCTCCTTCTCCTCCTCCTCCTCCTCCTCTGCTGTTACTGGTGGCACCAGGGATTCAGGAGGCAGCAGTGAGCATTCCCTAATATTGGTTGGGTGTAACTTTCCAGCATGACTGATCGTGTTATTAACTGTGGCAAAGGGAAGAGCACAAGTGGGCAGGGAAGTGAGAGCACTTCAAACCCTGGAGATGAACGATAAGTGATATTAAATCGTCCTATGTATGCAAAATAAATGTTTGAAGCTTGCAAGGTTATTGTTACAGATGTTGCTGGGTTTATTAGAAAAGGGGAAAGCTATTTAGAAAAGTGGAGCCTATGTAGAAAAAACGAGATCTGTGCAAACAAGACAGAAAGGAGCTGGGACTTAATGGAATTACAGTTGCAGGAGAGTTTTAAATTAAAGACTGGTGGTAATGGAGAGGTATGGAAAAACACGCAGTTTGGTTGAAGCTCTCAAATCTCTGTTAAGAACAAGGATAGGACAGAAGGCAATGGAGATAAGTGGAAAACAGAGAAGACCAGGCCCTACAAATAAAGACTCAATTAAGTAAGGGGCACGCATGCGCACACACACACACACATACACACAAAACACACAAAAATAAGAAGTTAGCCCACGACCACATTTAAAATCATTTCTGTACAAATGGCAGCAATCTGAAAATAAAGGAAGATGAACTAGAATGCCTGGCTTTAAATAAGGATGTTGGCAACACATGTATCTGGGAAACTTTCTAGAAAGCACTAATTAGTAAAATACTATGATACCAGGTTTAAACTGTATAAATGTCAGAAAAATCCATGCCAGGGAGAGAAAGATAAGTGACTCAAGTTCCCAGATCTACATAGATTGAATCTACCAAATTAAACTTTTATCTTTAAAAAGGGGAACCACATAAAAGTGAGGAAATTCATTGAAATCAGCAGCTAAAAACAGTAAAGCACTGGTAGATTATATAAAATTGTTTAAAGACACTCTACAGTAGGCTCAGCATCAAATAAAAAATATTCAAAGGAAACAAAAAAGTAAGCCAACATGATTGAAACACGTAATACTTCTGAGAAGTAAAAATAAAATCTTCAAAAAATAGGAAATTAAGGAAGATGGAAAAGAACACAAAGTCTGCCAAAGTGGATGTGAAACTACAATAAAGTACAAGAAAATGAAACGCAACTTGCTAACGGCATAAAACTGAATGATAAGACTTTTTCAAGCACAGCAAAAGCATGAGGCTGCCAGAGAGTTTGTGGGGTCCATGGATGATCCGTATTTAAAAGGAGCACTTGAGAGGGACCAGCCATAGCAGAAAATCAAAACAAATTCACTGTGTTGGCATTCCCAGTGGAACTCCCACGCTGGATTTCTCTTTAAGGAGGATCAGTGTCAGGGTGCAGTTTCATGACACCTTCAACAGGACCAGGCTGAGGCCGCTGTGACTTCTCCCTTCCCCTTGGTCAGGGTCTCCTGCCCCATTCTTTGCGCCAGCGCTGGTCATTGCCTGATCCCATGGTGAGCCGGCTCAGGCAGTGAAGGCAGACCCAAGTGAGTCACCGAGTGTATGGGTGATATTGCACACAGCCTGGGATGCCAGGTAGCAGAGACAGGCACCAGAGCCAGGGACTTCCCGCCTTGGTGTTACAAACTACCAGCTTTCCCAGGGAGATATTTGATGAGGGACTTCCAAGACTGGGAGATGCGGAGGAAAAGCCACCATCTGGAACCTCAGCCCAGCATTCAACAGCAAAAAGACATTATGCAGAGGAGCTGCGAGAGGGGCTGAGACCTTGGACATTAATGTAATTATCTTGCTGGGTCTCTTCTTTGCCAGAAAATGGGCATGTGATGGAGGAACCCCAGGTCTATGTCATAAATGCGTCTGGGTCAACTGCTGCACACAGGAGCCAACAAATCTCACCCTGCTGAGCACAGAGCCAGTGCAGCCCATCAGGTTTCCTCACCATGCTGTGTCTGGGTAGCACTCAGCGGGCAAGGAAGGGCAATGTGTTGAGGATGTGAATATGACATTTCTGAGCTGTATGGTTCAGAGACAAAGCAGGTGGATGTTAGTCAGGCACTGAGGCAATTCATGGAGGCTGGTATGGGGTGGTATCCTTTACCTGATACAGAACTGATACAAAGAAAAACATTTACTCTCCATGCCTCATTGAGCTCCTGTATCAATTAGGATAATACCTACCTGATGAGGCTGCTTCAAGAATTAATTGATGTGGCCAAAGCTTTGAGATTCTTAGATGCACGCTCAAATTATTTAAACAGCTTTTAAGCAGTTCTCTTTCAAATGTGAAACAGACACGGTTACATCAAGGTCCTTTCAATTGGACACCTGACCAAGATGAAAGTGTGGGTCTGGAGCTGATCATCTTCAAAGTGGGAGCACCTGGGGTGGCTGCTCTGTGTGGATGCCAAGCACTGCACAGGCACTGCAAATTCAAAACATTCCAGCTGGTGATTTGTTACACCAACCTTTTTCATCTGAGCTAGATCAGGCTGTGAATCAACATGGCACAGACTTCCTGCAATGGACAGAACCATGTTGCAGACGTGTAAAGTACTAAAGTTGTATCCTTTTCATTTCTGACCATTTCTGCTTACCCAATAACTAAGCAATTTTAAAACTTTCCATTTTCCCATAAACATCTGCCACAAGCAACTACATTTAGCCATGTCTCGGCAGGTCTTAGTTCCATGAGCAGTTTTTTTATGATAATTTCTATTTTTTTAATGGTAGCTCTCTAAGACTTTATTTAGAATCATGTTGTGCTATCTGAAGGAGAAGGAGAGACTTTGTACTTTATCCAGACCCAAGAACAGGATTCTCTGAAACCAAGCACAGCCAGAAATACAAATAGATGACTGCCACAATATCTGACATGCTAACACGAATTAAAACAAAATTAAATGGGATAACGAGCTTTTGACAATTGCTTCTTTTCCTTAAATTTGGTTATTTGGAATTTCCTAGACACATGGATCTTCCAGACCAAAAATTCAAGTGTTCCTTTTCTTCTCCAAGTGTCAGCATGCTCTGTCTGAGGGCACTAGAGACTTTTCAGGGAGGTGTGTTTGGAAATGCTGTCTCCAGTCTTTCCCAGTCGAGCTCCTGAGCCATGCTGGTATGGAGGGCAGGCGAGGTCAGTGTTCAGATTGTTCAGGTTGTTCTCAGTGAAGCTGGAAATCTTGACAAATGCTTTGGATGCGCTGGGTGCTTTATTCCTAACATCCTTCCCTGAAACATCACATGGTCCAAGCATGCCATATGGTCTAACAAACAAGCTTAAGGTTTAGGCTGTTGTTGCTTTTTCAATCAGACCTTAGGTCACCATCCATTAGGCCTTAGGCACTTTGAAGCTCATGCACGTAATTAAACCCAGTTAAATAAAGGCTAAAATCCATCTTGTCTTTATACCATCTTGCCTGCTGACCCGAAATAAGCTTTTCAGCACTCCACAGTGGACATCAAACGCATCCCATTTCTCATGCTGGGATTAATAAGTGACTCCCAGCTAATTGAACCTCTCTGCTTCCATGATACCAATACATCCAACGCTCTCACTTCCAAATATTTTAGCCACTTTCATGGTTGCCATTAGTGCAGTCTCTGATCAGTCTCAGTCTCAAATGCAAATACACCATCACATCTCTGTGATTGACAGCTGCTCTTTTGTGAAGACTACAGACAGACATCTCTGGGCCAGAGAAGAGAATAAATGTCCCAAACCATGGCAGACACCTTCCAGCTCCCTGGAGTCCTTGGCAGCCAGCACAATCACTGCACCAACTTTTCTTCCCCATTTTCCCTCCAGCAAAAGGCATGGGCCAGATCCCACTGGCATCTATGAGCATCTTACCACGGACTTCACAGACCTTCTACTGACTTGGCAGCAAACTTGGCTCAAACCTAATTGGTCCTGCTAGCATTCCTGTGGTCTTGGACTTTGCAGGGTAACAGAAATAAAGGACAGAAATAAATCCTTTGTTTATTCTGGTAACTGAAGAACTGCTTTAACCTCTGGCTAAAAACAGGTGCATTTTCCTATCAGGTTAATGAGTCATGCATCCCAGGAAAGACTGGTGAACTTGGAAAGCCCAGCGCTCACTGAACAACAGGAAAGGATGACTGGTGGCAAATTTCATCATCCGGTTTTCCTGGGTGGCTTTTTTCTTTTTAAGTCACATTAAGTCATTGGTTTAACACAGCTCAGGCTTGTTCCTCACAAATTCCTTTTCTGTGTGGTATTTCAGCATCATTTCCAGTTTGGGATGGAAAACACTACTGGTGTTAGACTCCTACAGGAAATAGCAGGTGTAATGTGTGACTACATAAACAGTGAAGGCAATTAATACCTCTGTAATAGATTTTGTGCTTGGTCCAGCATAATCAGACCTTTTAGCACAGGGACTTGTATTTTTTTTTTTTTTTGATGTGAAAACAAAGTGCTCCCTTTCTGCAGAGCTGTTTTCACAGAAAACAGTATTGCTTCTCACATACCGTCTGGCCAGGAAGAGCCAAGGAATTCTTAAAAGGTGACCTTCAAAGGTGACTTATTTTTGATGAATTAAAAAAAACCAACCTGCAGTATCTTTCCTCTCCAGTTTTAATACCAGAAATTCAGGTCTCATTACCCTGTTTTTCCACAACTGAAGACTTACCACAACGTCCCGAGAAGCTACGCTGGGGATATTTCTCCACTGCACAGTTAACTCATGTTCTGACTCAAATTAACATCAGTGGCTTTTCTCGTACACAAAGGAGAAACCTCTGACCTGGCCAGGGTGTGCTCTCAGTCCAGACCAGCTTGCCTGGCTAGCTGTAGAGGGCAGAACCTGGAACTGTGCCCTAGCCCTTTTGCACTGTGACTACAGACAGGAAAATTAAACAAAAATCACTTGATTTCTGGTGGTTCTCCAATGCACCTTGCCTAGCTCCACTGTGGCAGCCAAGTGGCTGCAGAAGAATCCTACACCCTCTGAGCACCAGAAAAGTCTGGCTCCGTGGCCAGATACACACAGATTAGCACAGCCCCAGCAAGGTCACTGAAACATGGGCAGGTCTCTGCTTGAGACTGGGCCAGGTCAACTGTGCAGTGACAATGAAGCTTGGTGGAGGAACTGATTTCTGTGTTAACTCTCTGATGGTTTTGCTAGCATCTCACTAAGTTAAGCATCTTTCAAATAAGGAGAAGTCACCTGGTCTCTGTATGGCAGGGATGTTCAAAAGAGTCCTCTCTTCATGTCTGCGTCCTTTGAGGAAGATCAGTGCATGAATGGTGAAGAGAAGGCTTGACATTCTTGGCACTGCCAATGAAGCAGATAAGTATATAATTATAAAACATATATAAATCCCCCTGAACACAGCTATACAGAGGAACATGAGCAAAGCATCTTCCCCTTTACAAAAATAAAAGGCTTTCTCCTTTGTTTTGTATCATAAAGCACAAATATTTGCAGTCCCTGCCCATCCCCACCCCATTCCTCCCTCTCCCCCTGCCCTGTCCTGCTTCAGGTCACTTTGAGTGACACTGGCACTACTTAAAAAACAACAGAAAGTCAATTACCCACATATGTTATTGTGGGGTTAATATTTAACCTTTTCTAGCTGCACAGTCAGCTGGCTCTGTAAGACATGTTCCTCCAGCCAATGATAAAGTGATAGCTTTCCATTCCTGTCATGCATGATTTGGAGGCTCCTGCATGAAGGCGGAGTCCCACAGATATGCACTGCATGCTCACCTCCCTGGCCCAAGTCCACACCAGGACAAGAGAAAGAGGCCAGACTGCAGAAGCCACATGTTCCTGGAGGGCTGTGGGGATGGATGTAAGAGGGAAGACGAGTACAACACATGCGTCTGAGAAAAGTGACATTAATTTGGGTCACTATGAGTCTTAGAGGTCTATAGGAAAAGTGTCTGTCTTTCACAGCCAGTGCTTATTCACCAGGACCAAAGGCAGTGTCAATAGGCTTATGGGGAGCAGTGCTGGCCACTGTCTGTCCATGAGCTCTCCGGGGCCCACAGACCCCAGACTCCGTGGAACACTCACCAGCACACACTATAGACTCGCTCCATGCTGTTAGAGAGAGGATCTGCAAAGCATCACTAAACCCAGGATTCAGTCTTTGCCTGGCTTACACAGGGACCCACAGCCTCGCAGCCGCAGCAGCACAGAGCCTGCCCCCCAACCAGCTGGGGAGAGACGCAGGGACGAGAATCATGTGGGCCCCCACAATGTGGGGCAAGCCAAAACAGAAAGGATCCTGCTCCTCTCTGCCACCTCCTGCAGCCTCAGTGCCCAGCCACACGCTCCAGCTGAAGCAGCTTGCTAGCTCTGCAAGACACTCAGACCAGAAAAATATAAAATAAAATGGATGAGCAGATATTTTCTAGCATAGCAAATTTAACCATCTCATCCAAAGGGTTCAAGGAGCACCAGCGCTGTCGTAAATGGTGGGAGAAGGTGACAAGGAGCAGGGGTGTGGGTGAAAAAAGATTTTCTCTCTGGTGATGGGTAGCTGCTAAAATGCCTTGCACTATGGCAAGCGCAACGCCTTTAGGCAGTGTTGAGGGAACAGCCCCTTGAAACTGCAGATATCTGAGCTGAAGCAAGACAGGCGGTGCCTGCCCTCTCCCTGGCTCCCTCCCTCAGCCTCTCCTGCGGCAGCACCCTGTGTGCCCACAGCCACAGGGCTGCACTAGCACGAGTGCTGGCACGGGGGAGAGATTCACACCAGATCCAAGTGCCTGTGCGCCCATGTGGTTACGGCAGGAGTCTAAGAGCAACAAGGAAGAAAGATTTACACCTTGCTGAGAAACATTTTTAAAAAGTGTGGGAAGTTTCGTCAAGCCTCTTTCTGGAGCTATGTTCATGGACTTTTCAATTGAAAAGCAATCTTTCATTTTTCAGTTGAACAAAATGTATGACCAGCTCTGTGAAACACCCCTAACTGGGGAAAGCCCCCAGCGCAAGAACTTTTCCCATAGGTGTAGTTTGGAACAGAACAGAATCAGAAAAGCACGATGAAATAAAAGTTCAAAACAACCAGCTTGGTGACGTCTGTGCAGGCAGCAAAGCCTCAGCCTCCAGCCCCAGTTCCAGTGGCCAAGCTCATCTCCCAGTAAGATAAGGTTGGAAGGGGAGTTTTGACAATAAACCTGCCTAAACAACAGCCCCAGTAGTGCTAGCCTAAACCATGTGAGAAGTCATGAGCAAAATTCAGCAGAGTGGGTGAAACAGAAGCGGCGACGGAACCACGCTCAGACATCAAAGTGTCTATATGTTCTACTTAAAAACAATTACTCTGATCTCAGCTGTCCTTAACACCACTAGTAAGGAAACTGGTTACATTATTATGTCTTTCTATTAAAAAAAAAAGAATACTACTACTACTAAAAATACTTCCACCTCAGTGATAATTTAATCAAGGCTTCTCAATTCTTCTCCACACTCCTGAATCTTATGGGATTAGACCACCTTTAGGGTAGCCAGTGTAACATGCCATGTGACAACAAACAGAATTATTTCTAGTTGCCTGCTTGCAGGCCAGTACACTCAGTAGCCAACTCAGCCTGCTATGTGTCCAATCTGCCCCACACAGTGTAAACCAGGAGAGAGAGTCCACTTCTGCTTCCACCACCCTCATTGCTAAGCCAGCACCATTCCTCCTAATGGCAGAGAAAAGGGACTGGTCAAAAGCAGGGTGAAAAAGGATCTTTGTGCCCTGCCAACATTAAGGATTGAAAGCGCCAGAGAATGGGAACGTGATGGCTTGTTATATTTTCACAGCACAAAGGGGAAGAATGTCAATAATACAGAAAAATGCACCCTGCAGCTCTCATGGTACCAGTGCTATAACACGCATGCGTTTTGGGGCCACCTAATAACAGCACAATACTGATAAATGGGGGACTGGGGCTAGGGTGGGCAGTGAGCTGGGAAAGCAATGATGACAAAGGAAAAGCTGATGAGGGATGAAGTGGGAACTGATTAATATCAGAATATCAGGAGCACATAGCTCCACTATCAGCTGTCCACATGCAAGTGAAGGACATAAGTGCAAAGAACACTGCCTGGTTCAACCCAAATCAGCCCGAAACAGCTCAGCTCCATGCACCCAGCAGCTGCCAGGCTGCAAAGCAGAGAAACCTGATGCTCTGTGGTCCAGCCCCCAGCAGACAGAAAACATCTTTCTCATTGCCACATACCACCCTCTGCCCCCCACCACGCACAATGGCCAGTGCCAGGCTTTTACAGAAGTGCTGATTTAACAGGATTCTCCACCTTTTGCAGGATCTGGTCCTTCAGAGGTCCACAGGGTGAAGCCATGACATAAAGGAGCACTTTGCAGTGAGAGAGAGAAAATCCAGCGATGGGGAACCCTCTCCCCTGACAAGAAGCAGCACGGCCTATCTGCATGCCCGTAAGTGCTTCTTCCTGGGAAGTAAATTGCTAGCAAATAAACCAACCCATATGTCAAGGCTTGGTTTGTTTTTTCCAACCTTTTCAAGCACTTGGCAGCTATGAAAAGGGACAGGAGGATCTAGTTTTGGTAATGTATTAGTGAAACCTCACAGTTCTTGTTTATGTGTCAGGCTTTGAGGAGCCAGCACCGAGCCTGGGCTGTGCACAGCCATCAGCAGGCCATAAGCAAGCTGTGACTTAACCACTACGGGGGAGAGAGAGTCGGAAGAAAATCCCTCGTGGATTCCCAAAACGGCCACCAGCTGATCTGGTCCTGAGGTGACTAATAACAATTTGGACTGACTTGACATGCTGTGGCTTTAGTGGAAAGTTAACTTATTTTCTTCTTTTTGTTTTAATTCCCCAGCACAAAGAGGCTCCCTCCCCTTGCTGGGTTCCAGGGAAATACAGAGGAAGCTCAAACAAAATAACAATTTACTTCAATGCTGTAAATGTCACAGTAATGCTCATGGAAGGGAAGTGGGGAATTTCATTTGATCTGTGCTAAAATGCTCCCTCCCTGGAAGTGTTCAAGGCCAGGCTGGATGGGCCTTTGAGCAGCCTGGTCTACTGGAAGGTGTCCGTGCCCATGGCAGGGGGGTTGGAACTAGATGATCTTTAAGGTCTCTTCCAAGCCAAACCATTCTATGATTCTATGAAAATGGCCTAAGCAGATCGTGTTCTGTGTTCTGTGATTCTGTGATTCTGTGTTCGGATTTGGTTTCTCAAAAACAGAGAACAAAAGCACACATCGAAGAAGATAAATTTAAGACAGTCTGTCAAAACATGGTATGAGTTGTGCCTCTGCACCTTGCTCTTGTTCATCTTTGCTAATTATCCATCCTGGTTTGATTGGTTGGTTGCTTGGCTTTAAAATATTATTTCCCTCGTCTCTGATTGAAACTTATTATGGCTGCTCTCCAGGCTTCATGGAAGCATTATCAGCCTTCAAAACCTCCTGCATTCCTCCTTCATGCCCCTGTTCCTGCATCACATCATCCTCCACCAGCCCAGAGGTATTAATTAAAGGATGATCCCAGGGCACTCCTATAATGCCATCAAAGCCACTGTGTCACCCCCTCACACCACTTCCTCAGCACTCGTTCCTTCGATTCCATTTTGCTGGAAGGGAGGAGCAGGAAAACAAATGTGACCTGTGCTTCTCCAGGACTTAGTTGTAGCAGCTCTTTCTGTCAAATTAGTAAAAGGAACTGACAGAAAGGAGCCTGTTATTCCAGTTCTGCCAGCCACCTGATGACAGAAGCAATTGATCCAAAATGCAAATAAAAATGTTACAAAATGAGTAAGAGTCAGTTGTCCTTAAAAATGTTTGCAACCAGAAAACTGCATTTTTTCTTTCCTTAGTAACAAGTTCAGAAACAGAAATAAATTTGTTAGCTGAATCATCTGGAGGTGCTTAGTCTGTAGGTTTCTTGAAACAATACTGAAGGATGGGATTTTTAAAAGTTGGAGAAGAGGGATAAAACCAAGTTAGACCCTTCTTCTTCTGCTTTTCTAGGCATCCTTACTTGCATTATCAGCAGAGGTACAGAAACTTAACAGAGGGAATTCCAGAAGCTCAGAAATGTTACATTTTTTTCTATCAAGTTCTGAATTTTCCAACATGAGTCTTTTCAAGTGGGATGAAGAGAAATTTATATTTTTTTCTTAAGAAACAAATAAACAAAGAAGCCACCCACAAAGCATAACACCACAAACCATCCAAGTCTTGGTTTCAAAGTGAGCATTTCATGTAAATCTAATGTCTAGTTTTGTGAAATTGCTTCTGAGAAAAAATAACTCAATTGTAACATTTTCAGACCTGAAGTTCTCGGGATTCACATTGCTTTGGAGCATTTGCATTTTCCCTCTCCCTCACTTCCTACTTCACTACAGCAAATATTTCAGGGAAGTGTTTAAATGCAAGGAAAAATCTGTTTTCAGTGCCAACTATAATTTTCAAGTACACAGGATTGAATAGGGAGGGGAGGAGAATCTATCTTGATTTTTTTGTGGCTTTGTCCTGAATCACAAAGACCAGATGGGTAATTTCAAGCAGAATGATTTTTATATCTGAATGGGAAACATACAGAACAAATGAGAGCAAAAGCCAAGCCTTCTGCGTAGCTGGTCCCTCCTATGGCAGTCCTCAGAATGAAACATGAAAAGCATCTGTGCTCCTGCAGGCCCCTCAGAGATGGAAAGCTTCAGAGAGCTGCAATGCCTTTTGAAAAGACACTTCATAGCTATATGCCCCAAATTAATAAACCTGTCTCTCTTTTACAGATGATATAGGATGCATGAACAGTGAAAGGTAAAGGTCTTTCTTGCTCTGTTTATATTAAACATGGCCAATTCTTTTCTTCTTGTGTAGACACTTGTGGGCATGTACTTGGTATGCAAGTAAGACAGTGCAACGTCACTCTGACTTGGTCTTTTCCTCTTGCCAAAGGGCTACAACAGAGAATAAACATTTCTATGAGTATAGCTTGATCCACTCTCCAGCATTTCTTCCCATCCCTTTGCTATGACTTACTCCACCAATTATTTCTACACTTATCCAATCCCGATGCCAACTGACTCACCTGTAGCGATTAAACCATTGTAACGGGATTATCTCCATTTAGTCCTTGTTGTCCTATAGATACAAATTAGAGCAGCATTTGAGATGCACAGAAGCCAATTCAATCTTTGAGTTTAACTTACAGTTTTCTTACTTGTTGAAGTGTCTATGGCCTCCCTTGCCGTAACTAATATCTTCCTATTCCTTCCCTTTCCAAAACTCAAACATCACATCCGCACCTATACCATTCATCTGTTCTGGTACTGTGCCCCTCCATATTTCCTTCTCCATCTGTATCTGCTCCTTTACCAGCCACCCAGACTTCACCAGCCCTCCACCGTGCAAACACCTCTGAGCATTTCACACACTGAACCCCAACTGGGTTTGTTTCTATCCCTTCAGTATAACCAGAAGAGCATCCCTGCTCCACGAGCTGCTGCTCTGTCGGACACCCACTCCAACCACGGCACGCAGAGGAAATAATCAGCCCACAATGGCAATGCCTCGTCTGACTGTTCATATTTCTAGCAAAGTTGTATATTTAGGAAATAAAGACAAGCCTGAAGTTGTATGACCATGGCCCCCTCTTCTGTAGCTATTCCTCTTTAATGTGCTACGTGTCACGTATTAGACTGCAAACTCTGCTCTGTGCAATGTCTCAGTTCCCAGTTCTGTGGTTTGACATGATGAGCCTCCAGCCTTGACTTCAGTCTGAGTGACATGGTAATAAATAACCAGTAACAAAAAAAACATAATAAATTTCCACATGCTTACTGAGTATATCTGAAGGATATAGGCTGCACAACAGCATTCCTTGTGATTGCTTGAAACTGGTGGATCTAATACTCCAAGACTTCTCTAAGCCTGGAAGTAAACAACTTCTCTACAGCACCACCCGGCGCTCCACCCACCAACTCTACCTTCCAAAAATAATGGGCAGTGGGTGAAAATGAAAGGGTTAATTTCTCTGTCTCTGGTTAACCTTTCCAGGCTATTCAGCTTCCTTTCAGACTCCAGTCCATCGGAGGCATGTGAGGTGAAGGATAGAATTACACACTGGGCATGTTTCCTGTACTTAGTGGGTGGATAGAGCACAACTTCCGCACTAATAATGTCAAGGTAATTAGGACATCCTGCAAAACCTGTAAGAGGGAAGAAACAACCATAGTTTATTGTCATTTCTATTGCTGAGGTGGTGGGCTCCCCTCACAACTCTTCTTACCTTTTGTTCTGAGCCCATCTCTACTTTAGCAAAGACACAACTGGGCCAAATACAAGAACCCCAGGATTCGCAATACAGATTTGGGCTAAAATCTGAGTTGTTTTTGCAGCCCCAACACTCCTCCCAGCCCTGTCTAAGGGCCTGAAGCAGTCACTGAAACCTGCACCTCTGTACCTCATGGGAGGCTCTGAGCCACAGGGCTGCAGAATCACATCCCCTCTGGCTCAGCAGTGAGTTAGTTTCTGCAGTGTGACACACTCCCAACCAAGAAGCATCAAGAGCACATCTTGCACAACCCCTTCTTCCACAAAGCAGACTCTAGTCTGGTGGTCAGGACAACCCTTGGGCAGATGAGGCACGGTTCTAGAAAGGCATGTCCCCTTTCCAGAAGAGCCCAGCGTGCAACAGTTTCTTACTGGAGTCCCTTCTCCTGGCTTCTGCTGGGAAGAAACGCTTCTTGCTTGGCTCTCGAAATAAAAGGCGCCAGCACTGACCTTCAAGCATTATGAAGGTCAGCAGCCCCCTCCCAGGCCACAGGGGCCACAGAGTGGGGTAAGATTTAAATAATTCTGCTCAGTGTCTCCTGCTGGCTCCCTTAGCAAGCTCCTTTCTTTGATGTAGGTTTTTGTGGATGCCTTTTAGAGAAGTGGAGCTCTTCCTCTGTGCTTTGGAATGCCAGATTTTGGAGAATTTGAGGCCAGTGAATGTAGGTGGAAAAAAGCAGACAAGCTTTGGGTAACTGAAACTTGTTTTAGATCTGTTTCACAAGATTTTTAGCAGCAGACAACTGACCCTACAGGTTTGTTATGAACTGCCTCTCCTCTTACTAAAAATATACCAAGGGTAATATGGTTGCATGGGCACAATACTGGACACCAGCTGGATGTACAGCCCAGACCCCCAGGCCAGGGCTCCGCATTTGCTGAGGGGGGTGGATGGGAAATGAGACAACTGTGAGACAATGCGCAAGCCTTCGCCTCTCAAAAAAAAAATAAAAATCCTTTGCTCATCTTTTCTGGCTGCAGTCATCACAGCCTTTGCGTGCACACAGATGCCAGCACAACCCATCCCATATCACAGGAAGCGTCTACGTGGTCAGATGCAGACAGTCATATGGAAGCTCAGCCTCGCCGGGGAGCTGGGGGCTGCTGGGTTCCTGAAGCCATTTAGATGCATTAGCAAGGACCATCTCAGTATCACTTAAGCCTTGGCTAGGGAACGTGACTGTGCAGACGTACCCTTGACCAGGGACGCTAGGTACTAATTCGTGCGTATGCTGCCCAGCTAAATGGGCCTTCTGTCCATAACGGAATACAGATAATGATCTGTTAAATTATCGCTCTTTCCTTTTGTAAGGTTTCCTGGCTGCTGGGTGCTGATGTTCGTAAACACTTCAAGGAAAGCAACATTGATTTTTCCTCAGGTGGAGGATTTCAGGATGCCGCGTGTCTCTTGTTTGCTCTGCCAAACATATTTCCAAGAGTCGTGGTTTTGCACACATTGCAAGCACAGCCTGCATCAATATCCTGGGGGAAATTGTGATTCTAATTAACGACAGAGTTCTTCTAAAGGTGTCTCTATTATGCTTGTACATCAGGGCAGTCTGCTAGGAAATTTCCCTTCCCTCTCACGTGGCACAAGCTGTTGCCATCTGCAGAAGATAGTGACAGTAATGCTGAGGCTAAATTGTTGAGTGTAGTGCTGCTGGGCTTGTGAGGAGAGCCACATGTTGTAGAAGTCCTGTCTGAAGGGGCTTGTGTGCAATGAGACTCTGCACTTGCTTTTCAGAACTGCCAGGTTTTCAAACTGCACTTGTCATGGTCATCAAATCGAGCCTGTAAAAGAAAGCTGTGCACTGCAGATGTGAGGGAGAGGCAGGGGAACAGGATCTTGGATCCTGGAATAATTAAAGATGACTCTGAAAGAGTTTGAAAAAATGAGATTGTGAAAATAAGTAACAGCAGAAGTCAACACAGGATTGCTAGCAATCAGAAGATAATGGTTGTCTGTAACAACACTTTTCACTCTATAAAATAACATCGGTGTCTAAAGGCTGGTCTCCATTCAGAATTTACTAGCATAATTATACTGCTAAAAACACCAGTACAGCTCTGTTTGGACACACTTATTTCAAAATAAGAACATTCATCATATAGGGTGGAAGTACTGGTGTAACATAAGGTATAATTATTCTGGTAAACTTCCCTGTGCAGACAAACCCTAATGAAAAAAAAACTTGTCTGGTTCATTTTATGCACTGATTTCAGAAGCAATCTCTGACCAGCAGACGAAAGAAAGCGGACGCCCACCCAAAAGACAGGTCCCACAGCCATGTGTGCTTCTCTATCTGCCAGGCTAGGACCAAAAAGCTGAGACAGAAAAATCCACCTTTCCATAAAAGTCTGGAAGGGGGAGGTTGGTGGCTAAAGTGACTAAGTATCAACAATGCCTTTGGTCTAGCTCAGTGTTTCCTCTTCGCTGCTACAACGTGGGAACGAAGCTGTGGGATAACTGGGGGTGGGAGAGCTGCAATGGTTGGTCTGGGCAGTGCCTTTCCCTCAGAGGCTGAGAATTTCATATACAAAGCAGCCTGTGCCTCTCAGCATTCTGGAGGAGTGCGGGCCGGCAGAGGTTAATGACTGACCCTAACCCTTTTGCCTGGGAGTGGGCTGAACTGAGGCAGAGGCACCAGAAATTCCTGCTGATGGGTCCAGAAGGGTCACCTAGTGATAGACTTCAGCTCTATGCAAACTCTGAAGAATGTCTCTGCTTGCCAGTCTTTCTCAGGCCACTGGAAAGGTGGGGATTTCATGTGGCTGTTCAGCTGCAAGATTTTCCACCCATATTTCTTTGCAAAGGAAGATTCCAGCCACTGGGCTTAGGCGCTGTAATCCTGAGGGTCATCTGTGAGCAGTCCACCATGACCATTCCCTGCCTCAGTGCTTTGCTCAGCTCAGCTTGCAGTGACACAATTTTCATGGGTTTCAACCACTTCCTTCGCTATGCTGCCTCATAGATATCCCCATGAGGAATGCCATTTCCTTTTGCTAAGTTCTTCGTGCTATTTCTAGTCATGCCCAAGTAGCTATTCTCCTGTCCGACTTAGCCTTCGAAGGCACACAGCTCCTAAGAGAGGCCGATGCCAGAATCTGCTCTTAGAAGGAATTCCAGCATTAGGACATGAACACTTTATTGCTGCAGGCCTTGATGTCCCAAGCACACTGCAGCGAATCCACTAGCAACTGAAAGAAATGCTGTCTTTTGCCCTAGCAACATTCCACTGCTCACTTGTAGCAGAAGGTTTTTGAAACAAAGCAGGGCTGCCACGGCCTGGATACAGACCAGAGTCATTTGTGGTCATTGACTGCCTTCGGTTCCTCTCTCAGTCAAATTTCTAACAGCGAGAAGTAGCTGCCGAAGACTCAAAGTTCTTCAGATGTTTATTTAATCTGTGTTCAGAGCTGTGTCTGCCCACAGGAACTCGGAGACATCAAATGGGTATAAGGAAGAGCTTCAGCTGGAGGGAGTTTGGAGCAGCTCTGCTCTCTGCTCACAGCTGCTGGTAAACAGAGTGGGGCGGGACACAGTGAGTGAAAGAGACCTACAAAATAATACTGGTCATAGTCACTTTGAACAAAGTGTTGTAAATTTACGAGTGGAAACCCTTCAGGAGAGAAATGAGTTCACTGGAGAGCTTCACAGCAGGCTACAGACATCACCCAGCTCTCAGGGAGGAAACATATTCCCTTCTTCATGCAGTGCCATGCAACCAACACATCTGCATCTGGGGACCAGCATCATGTCAGGAAAGAGCATCCAGAAGGGATGACTGGTGACAAAGAAACTGAGACACCTTGCAAGGACTCTTCTTTAGAGACCCTCTCACATTTTTGCCTGGTTTTATAGGATCCCGAAGGGAAGACATTGCCTTACATGATGCCATCTGATGGAGAACACCAGAGTTTGTGGAGTGCTCAGAAATTACACAGGGCCTCAATTAGTGGCTGAGACCAGTGTAGATAACCTGTGCTGGGGCTCAACTGCCAGATAGCATTGGCACTTTCATCAGACAATCAAAGGTCACACAAAACATGTACACATGTTAAAATAATCATTTAATACCCTCAGAACAGAAGTGAAGAGTCCTCTCTACACAGTTATTACAGCTTTGTATAGCTCTAGTTGGTGAGAAAACCTCAAAAGTGCTCTTTTCATAAAAGCAACTGTAGAAAAAATATTTCCCATCTCAGCTATCAGTCTCTGAACATCACAGAGCTCAGACTTTGCTTATGAGACACCCTGGATCTTAGGAGCGAGGTCAGTCTACTAATTCCCCTAAATCACGCCTCCTGGTTCTTCAGACAAAACAGCAGTCTTACATACTGCCCAATGTCACTGAAGCTTCTCACACAGAAGAGAAGCAGAGCCTTTCCCCAGCAGGTGACTCTGTAAGGTATATCCTGAGACGACATGCTAACAGACCCCTACCCCAGCTCAACAGACACTGTGAGTGATCATGAACCCCACAGGCTCCTTGTCCCAAGTCTCAGTGCTTGGAGGATACAGCAAACGGCAGAGATTCCCCCTCCAGCTCTGCAGGGGAGACTCATGAACTCATGTCTGCACAACAAAGCAGCGTCGGCTGTTTTTTTTCCTTCTTTCACCCTAAAGAGTCCTTTGACTGGATCCTACAGCAGTCTGGTTCTGGCCAGGCCACAGGGATGTTCCAGCGCCATCTAGCCAACCTGCCTTCGAAACACACAGCAGCACCTGAAGCACCAAACCCAGGGCAGAAGGTGTCCCTAATAGCACAAACCTCTCACCACCAAACCCAGCGCTGAAGGTCACACTGCAAGCTCTGGTCCCGACGTACACTGTGGCTTGGTAAGTTTGCTAAAGGCCTCTTGAACTGAGTCGGCCAGTAAGTTCCGTGCTAACCAGAGATGGTTATCATATCGTATATGCCTTTGCTACCAGAAGAAAAAAGATAATGAGGGACCTATCATGGCTTCAACTAACTTTGGTTTCAGATTTTGTAGTTCCTTTGAATGAGAAGCAAGAAGTGAAACCTTAGGGTGCGAGTGCAGTGTAAATCCCCAGATAGATCTAATCAGATGAAAACTTGCATCTCTGTTCAGCTCTGTAATGTGGCTTGACCTACATCAGAGCTGGACCTTAGTGAGAGGACAGACTTTGCAAACAACTCCAAGGAGGAAACCAAGCTGGCACTCAGAGGCAGGATAGCTGTGACATGCATGGAAGGAGAACCATTGCTAACGCACACTGGCAGCTTTCATTAAAGGATTTGTTTTCATGATCAGCTTTAGCCAATCTGAATCTGCTTCCTTGCTGCCATACATTGCCATCAGCTCTCTTGTGTGGGTACTGGTCATCACAGGGTTAGGTACAGTACCAGACTGGCCTGCTGATCCAGCTGAAAACCAAAATCCTGAAAAGGAGAAGTCTTCAAGTAGGTAGAAACTAATCCTTCTCCCCGTCCCAAGTGCCAGCACCAAGAAGGGAGGTGGCAGGAAGATGTAGCCAGATGTTCAGGGGAGGACAGGACTGCTTCTTTTGGCCATGCTGCAAACCTAAAGCATAAATCCAAACTCCTAGCACTCCAGAGAAATAATTTAATTCATAACAGCTTAGAGTACAAACTCAGTGTCCCCACTGAGTGCACTTACCTCAGAGGTGAGCTTTCATGTAAAACATTAGAAGATGACACAGAGGAAACCAGAACTGAACTGCAGTAGCAACATAACAGTACCACCTGTAAGGTGACATCTCTGATTGCTGACCTTTTTTACTGAAAGTTCATTCTGCGTCCGTCACACAGAACAATAAAAACAGATACTTGCTTCATCAATTGCAAACCAACCTGCTTTGTGTCCTGAGGTTCCCCAGCACGGATATGATACAAATAAAAAAAAAATCCAAGACGTAACGGTTTACTTCTAAAAAATTAACGAAGCCAATACTATTTGGGGATTAATGATATACACACACACACACATATATATCTATATAAATACACATTAAAAATACGCAAATCAGTATGCTGCACAATTTCTTCTGGCCTCATGTGGGTAAAGGCCACTAAATTTTAGTGGAAGAGTTTTTGTGACAGCAGATTTTTCTTTTGTAGCAAACGTAATGGCAGATGTCAGCATGGGCGGTTCTGTAAAGCTGGGATGATGTGCAGCACCAAACACCCTAGTAATGAGTTTCTGAGATTACAGATTTGTGAATGTCTAATTTTAGAGAATATGGAGGGGTATCTCTATTCCACTCACCTGAGCAACGCCAAATAACGTCATGAGTGTTCTGCACTTCTGAAGAGAAGTATCAGCCTCAAGTTGGTCCACCTTGGTTCACTGGTCACCAGAAACCGCCCACAGAAGACTGTAGCCTCACACTGCATGTTGAAATGAGACACGCATTTGCTTCCCAAATGAGCAGTTCATCCTCTTTAGAATGGAAAGCTGCAAGGGAAACACAACAGCTACTTTCTCCTGCCTTTTGAAACCATAAAGAAATACTGTAAGCACTCAGTTCAGAGGCCTGAGCCTGATGCCCTCTGCCTATGGGGTTCCCTGTCCAGCAGCATAAGCATCAGTTGAATGTGGGGTGTCCTGTTAGCAAATATTTCAGCCCTGACGGGACGGTCTCTCCCAGCAGAGACTTAGCTTAGGCAGGAGCCATTCAAACATTTCCCCCCAAGCCTCTAGCACAGATGCCAGTCAGTGCAAAGGGCACAGGCGGTTCCTGGCAGTGTGGAAATGCAACTCCCGACTGCCAAGTCATGGGAGAGTGACTTGAAATGGCCAGCCTTGCTTGTCCCTAGGGCCACAATTTCCTCACTGCAGCATGTGGACAAGGCTGCTTTTGCCAAACCTCCCTCCAGAGAGACAAGGTGACAGTTCAACTTTCACCCATTGTTCGACTCACCCCGTCCAGAAGCTCACTGGACTGGCAGAAAACAATGGCGTGATATTACTTACTTGCATAATAACCCATCTCACATTTAAGAATTTGGACTTTTAATCTGTAAATTATCTGTATTTTCATTTGAAAGAATTTTAGTGCAATTTGGAATCTGTGTTTTCCCAAACATTGGAAAAGCAAAAGGCTCACAGCTTCAGTCCAGGCCAGAACTTGGTGGGGAAACCACTGACAGGACCCAGTATTTCCAGTTTTTCAGATCTAAATGCTGACAAAAAACCTTCCCCCCTCCCTGATCTTACATGAACTTTGATACAGCTGCTTCAATAGGCACAAAGAATGCAACAGCTGAATTACAGATCTTTCTGTCTCACTTCTGCATCACCTGTGCCTGCATTAACCATGGTAGGGCTGGACTCTTCATCTCTGGATTTTCTAAATGGAAACAAGGACGTATTTCTGAGGGATGTGCTTAAAAAAAAAAATAAAAGCCAGAACTTTTTGAGCTCAGTGCAAGGATAAGCAAGATGAAATTCTCTCTAAAAGAGATAAGTTTTCAAGTTTGTTTCAAGTCTGAACAGTGGCAGATCATTTCTGTGTTCTAAACCAGGATAATGCGAACACAAATGGGGTTGCTTCTGAGAGTGATCCAAGCTCGCAACATCGCAAACGAAGGAGTGATTTAGTGTCACACCACGAATCAGGTAGAAGTTTATTTAGGAGGCACTTATTTGCAAGTAGGCTACATCATAGCAAGTCTGTTAGGGCCAGTTATTTGAAAGTTACCAAGAAGGTCACTGAGCTGATGCAGAGAAGAACTGATATTTGCACAGATTCTCTCTATTTAGCAAAGAGAGATACAGAAGGGTTGGCCTGGCAGCAGCCTTTTCGATATAATAACATCACAGTGACAGGAAATGCGTGCTGTTTTCCAGCATTGAATTTCTAATTCTGGTATCTCGCTTCCCTCAAACAATTTTTGTTGTGTATGTAGCTGCACTAAAGCATTATTATCTTTTGACTGCCTGGTTTGCAGCTTTTTGTGCTATAGTCGAACATGAGCAGTTTTTTGGCTTTGTAAAGAGTAGTCTATTATTGTACCGTCACTGGGAAAAATTGAGAAACTTCTTTTGAGGCAGAGAGCAGTTGCAGAGGGAGAGAGGGAGGAAATATAAGTCTGTAGCTTGTCAAGGGCTTGATGGAGATGCTTTGCTGCTTTTGTCAGTAGCTGTACAACTCTTGTATAATATTTTTGGGCAATGGCCAGCTCAGCCTCGCAGAACTGTTTTGATCAATGTTTTCTGGAAAGTAGGAGAGGATTTGAATATATCTGATATCTCTGGGTAATGGAATGAAGAACAAAGACGATGCAGTTAAAGCTGCAGCCCACATCTAAACACAAACCTGGAGAAAGGCATTTTATCAGCAACTCTTCCCTGGATATGTATGGTAGAAGTACAACTGAATGCTGTGATGGCTAAGAATCATAAAAAGTACCCAGGGTACCCCTACACAGGGAGATAACACTTTGCGCTAACCAGCCCCCCAGTATCACAGAGAGGCACAGTTCGCAGAGCGGGAAGGGAATATGCATTGTTTTATATTAAAAATTCCTCTTCCTAGAACAGCAGCATAGTCGCAAGGAGCTTTACAACCCTCCTGGTTAGAAACAAAACAGAAGCAACCCACACACCTCATCAATGTAGTTACACTAGTACCACATCCCCCTGCCACCTACACAGGACCCCAGGCCAGGTCAGATAAGCACCTTGCTGGGAGGCGGGGGATTTGACATGCCAAACAAAGTATTTGAAATTACCGGAGAGCAGGAATCCTGAGCTCAAAGTATGCCAGCCACCAGAGACAAAAATACTCCAGCACTACATAATACCTATAGCATTATTTATGGCATACATATTTACCTAGGGATAAAAGGGAATTACTTCTATCGTGAAATATGTATCCTGCTTCAAAATTACCACTGTTCCAGTAAATGCTGAAAAGCCACTGGTAATGCCCCTGGTGATGCTCTACTCTGTTAAACCTGCGCTGGTGCAGTTACTGACTGTCACTGCGTCTCAAGCTGGCTGCTCCCTTTGCTGGTCCATTCAGGCAAACTAAGCACGCAGTACTGTAATTTTGGGCTTGCTAAGCAGATGACTGATTTGAATAGCCTTAAGTCTGTCTCTAATAACTGCAGCATTAATATCAAATTATACTATTCCTATGATTCCAGGATATACCTAAAGCAACTGGCTGCTTTCTTGGATGGTCCCTTTCAACTGCACCTTCAACTCAATCCAGCACACTTGCTGTCATTTCAGCTCCCATATTTGAAGCTGGTGTGCTGATGTGTGCGTAGGGTGCAGTGCCATCGGGGACTTCGCAGTCCCCAAAAGTACCAGCGGACATCAGGAAGGAGAAAGGAAGTGGTAAAAAGTCAGTACTCCTGGTGGCATTAAACCTTGAGACTGCATCATGTGAACAAGAACAGCCTCATAAACCCCTCTGTGCCTGCCTGGGAATTTGCGATTTCAATTTTTCATTTATGAGCTGTGGCCAATTTTAGTTTCAACCTATGACATTCTTCTGTCATATTTGTTCCCATCTATATTCTTGGTTCAGCCTAAATTAGCCTATGGCCCAATCTAGACTGTAACAGTCAAGGACTCAATTACAACTTCTGTTGCAATCAGGTCTGGGAACAAATGATTTCCGTTTTGTGGTGTTGATGGGAATGGTGCCCATGAAAACTTGAACCCAGAGAAAGCCAGATGGTCCCATCAAGGGAGTTGATGGGAGAGAGGAGCAGTGCTGGCAGAGCTGCTTCTGCACTGTTATGCTGGACTATTATGAGAGCAAATTTCTTTCTCCATCCTTTAACCCAAGCTCTCACACACATTTTTGGTGGGTGGCACATCTGGCTCTCAAACTTATTGTTTCTCTGACTAACAGTTGGCAGAGGTTGGTGGGTGATTTTCATGACAAAAAGGCTTTTGTTTGACACTCCTTTCCAGCCAGCAGATGAGAAGCAAAGACACACAGCAATATTCAACGAACACTGTGCAGCTCTTTCCAGGGATATTTTGTTTTTGAGCCTTTTCTGCAACAAAAATAGCTTTTCCACCAAGTCTACACATTTCTGGAGAATTTTTATATATATGTATATATTATTGGTGTTACTCCTTCAGAATAAACATAGATATTATATATTTTAGCCTATCTGCTGGGAAGACTATTCAGTTTGAACAGCCTCCCCAGAAGAATCTCAAAAATGAACTGAACAGATTGAACTCAAGTCTCAACCTCAGATTCCCCTAACCAGTCTAAGCAGATTCAGCTCAGGTCTGAATCTTATTGATGTGAACGAAACTTCCCCATACTGCTCTGGAATAGGGAATGACTGCCTGGATTATATAAAAGATTATTTCAGTCTTGCACAGAAATCTGTTTGCCCAAGGTCACAAGAATATTCTGGCAAAGGCAAGAATAAAAATCTTGATTTCTTGTCTCCCAGTCTGCCCTTTAGGCAACTGAAACCAAGCAAGTACCCTGGGGAAGGAGATATGCAAGCACCATGCCAAACTGGGAATAGGAGGGGAAGAGAATTTGACATTGTGACAGGACAAATATACTCTTCCTCACGGGAACTGTATCTCTAAGGCTCCTTCCAGCAGACGCTGGAGCTCAGAGAAGAGGCTGATCTTTGTTCTTGTACCTCGGAATCACTGGGAGCCCACAGAGAAGTCGTAAAACCAGAGCACCGACATTTCCCACCCCTTCACTGACATCCCAGAAGAGTTCACATCTGACATCAATTACTCCACTTGCTCCAGATGGTTTTCAAATACATATCAGCAAATATTTAAGGTGTGTTTTTCCTTTTTAGCAATCATTTTTCTCTATGGCTTAAAGAAATGCCCGTTAATGAATGGATAAGAGAGGAAATCAACAAAGGAGTCAGAGGAGTCTGTGATTTGCTTCCACATCTCACTTCCCAAATAGCTTCAAGACTTTAACAGTGAAAAGATTCTTCAGCACATTAAAACACATTAAAGTAAAGCTCCACTCCAAGCTTTAGCTGCCCAGTGGTGTCTCTTTGGGTGTCCCAGCCTACCAATCTCAGCAGCTGACAGCCATCACACCAAGTTCTCCCATCATCTCTGGCTGGTGGCACTGCACTGACTCCCCATGCTACCTTCCCTTCATTGCTATACCCCGCTGTGATAAAGGCTGGTGCTAAAGAGGACGCTGCCTTCATGAGAAAGGCCGGACGAACAGAAGAAGGGCTTCTCACCTTTCAAACCCAGGAAGGCACACCGTCCCCACAGCACACCTGGCTCTGCACTTCTGTGACAACCCAGTCACCATCTACAGTTCATGAATCCTGTTTTGCTGTGGGGCCCTTGTGTGGCAGCGGGCTGACTCCACTGCCATGGCAGAGTCTGGAAGACTTGTTTTTTTTACCCCACTCTGAGAAAACCTCCACAAAATGACCAAGTAGCACCTGGCTGCTGAAAGGAAGAGCAGGCTGGTAAACCTTAATAATACTGTGCTTGCTCAGAAGCACCCGTTGACAGAGGACTGACAGCCACTGATAGCACACTAGTTTTCCAAGTCTGAATTTGGGAGGGGCTGAGGTTATGCAGCGGGAGGAAACAAGTGTCTAAATGTGCGTGTGAACTGTTAGACACCACGCTGTCAGGTGAGTAGTTAAGACCGTTCAGGGCTTGCCTGGATTACCACCGTTGCAGCAGTGCCTTCAAACACTGGTCCTGGGCTGAGCCGCCCCATGGTCCTGAACATGGTGCAAACACAGAACAAAGACCATCCATATGCAAAGAGCTTAGCAGAGGACACTCCAACGCATGGCATCACCAAAGCAACTCACCTCCAGTCGCTGTCGGTACACCAGCTTGTTCACGTTAGGAAAGCACATCCATCTATAAAAACCTGTTGGGATCTTTGGACAACACACGGACTGTTCCTGCATGGAGTCTGTAAGACAAAATGGGTTATATTGCATTGGCCTCTGAGGATAAGTCCTCACAGTAAAGCCTGGGCCTGCTTAACTTAGCAGGCATTAATACTGACAAGAGTTCAGGGTTCATCAGTCAAGCTAATTTGTTGAACATTACCCTGCTTATCTGGGATAATCTTTCCTGCTAGAGGAGGGCAGTGGCAGGCTAACACGCTTGGTCCTCCTTTGCATGAACTAGTTTCATCTTCCATCCAACGTTCCTGCTCTATTACAGCATTTCTGTTTAATGATAGCCACGAAGAGGGAAAAATGTGTATTGGTGTCCTTTTTCTTTCTATTTTGTGATGTGACAAGGAGACGAAGAAGGCTTATTTAATTATGAATACTATATCTGTGCAGTTTCAGCAGCAGTACTAGAGAAACAGAGGGTTTAGGAGCAAATCTGTTTTGAAAAGTGTCTGTGAAACTTGTTTTTGATAACCTTGATTTTAATTTATTTTCCCAATACACACTTGGGAGAAAAAGTTGTGTGGGAGATATGCCTGCCTCTTCCATCAGGAGATGAGAAAACTTTTACTCATCAATTCACTTGTGAAATTCTCCAGCAAAAACAACTGCCTGAAACCTCTCAAAAACACAGAATGTGCAATATTAGAAGGAATCCGAAAAGGACCCTTCCCTTGACAAAGCCTTCAATGAAGGCTGAGTAAACTGTGAAACCAGACCGCTTTAGCAGGAAACTGTCAATGGAATGGAGCAGGGGAAGGGCTGAGGGACCACATGTTCACTGAAGCATATGGTTACTAATTTGCTGGACATATGTTATATTCCCCACAGGGCACAGGAGGGCTTTTGGATTAAAGGGTGTAAATCATTGGTTATCACCATAGAATTAAGTTCTATTCTAAATGTACAGAGTCTAAATATATACCTTTTTCTCCCCAGAGAGCTCTTCCCCTAGTCACAGCTCAAAAAAAAAAACCCTCAATCACACTGTGCATTGCTTTGAAGAAAGAAAATAACTGTTCACACAGACTTTCTTCCCTTTATTATTATACTTTCCGGGGGGCAGGGAGGGGCAGAAAAGGGTGGGGAGAAAGTAGCGAGATATAAAAATGTCTTGGGACATTTTATCCCATAATTTCCAGAGGGAGCCATTGATCACAGATGTGCCCAGCAGCACCTAATTATTTTTCAGGGCTCTTGCAATACATGTTTAGGACTCTCAGAATAATAGAACCATATGGTAACATTGTCAGAAGGAGAAAATAGGAACTCAGTAGGCTGGGGGGAGGGAGAAGGCATTAAAATGTGCTGACTGTAAATAGAAAACAATTTGTCAAACAAAGAATGAGGAAAAAGCAGGAATGTGAATTGTTGAAGATAAAGCTTTTCTTCACATTCATTGCAGAAGACTCCAAGAGCCTTATTCTTTGTTTCCCAGCCTTTTTGCTACAGTCATTCCCAGAACTCTGTGCTGTGAGACTGGGTATGGTGTCGTTGCAGAATTTTTGGGGGACTGAGGAGGAACTTGAACAGTTGCTTTACACCAGGGCAGGCGACCTGGACATGACATGCATGGGGAGTTCGTGATGTACCACCAGTTGTGTGACATCTGATGCTTCTGTGGAAGCTTCTCCTGCTGTCCTGAAAGGTGTCGAAGCAGCTACAGAAATACAGGAAGGTTTGCCACGTAAAGTTTCCACCTGTGACAATGTCTGTCTGGACAGGGGCTGTCCAGGTAATCCTGGTGTCTCCAGTTTCACAACCATACAAATGCAGACTTGGGGCACACACACTCTTTCCTGAAGTTAAGCCAGAATCCACTGCAGCATTCAGCTGTCACAGGCACACTGAAAGAGCTCATTTTAGGCCCGAGAACTTGCATTTCTGCCCAGAGGATCTCAGAGAGAAATAGATTTGTGTGTAACGGATAAGACATATGGGAGGGGGCAGTCTGACATGTCCATGATGGTGTCAACTCTATTTTACATGCACTATAGTTATGGTTCACTCAGAGTCCAGGACCTTCTGCTACTCCACACTTGCAGCTGGGCTGTGAGATATCCCAAATAAATACCCAAAGTCCTCAAAATCCTCCTGAATAAAATGGTCACTTTGAAAGAAGAGAGCTGCCTGAGGAAAACCCATGCCCAATAAATGGTAGGACCATGCTAGAACATTACCATAGCTGAGCTCCCTTTCCCTGCAAAGTGGGCAGGTCAGAGCTCAGCTTCAAAAGCAGCCTGGGCTCTAATCTGCCTCACCAGATGGATACACTTAAAAGTGTGTGTGTACTGGCATAAGGACTCCTTGTCTGAGTGGTAACAGGATTGGGAGCTAAGGTACATTTCCGGGATAAACCTACAATGCAGCACCAAACACAGGAGAGACACGCATGCACGGAGGAGGAGGCTTTTTCCATCCACCACACAGCTTGAGGTGAAATGACTCCACACACCACTCATCTGTGTGGGTGTCACAGTGCAGGAAATCCACCCAGCTGAAATCAAGGCATCAGAAGGTGACTGGGGCTGTGCACAGTGGTGGAAGGAGCCTCTCCTGAACAAAAGGATGCCACTGCAGTGATCACAATGTCCCCAGCATGAGGCAGGGGCAGCTGTAATTGTGCAAAGTGCTCTTTATTCATTACCCTTCACTGAAGCTCTGCTCCTCATTGTGCCTCTCAAAAAAACTTCAGGGCTACTTCTTTCCTGTCCTCAGCAAGATGCAATTTCCTCTCTCCTCCTGGACAGTACATTTAATCATTCTGCAAGGGACCAACAAGTTTAATTGGCCCAATGAGCTAATTTTAGATTTTCATTCCCGACTTAGATTCACTTCAAATACACTTTACGAACAAGAAATATAAATGTTAGCAATTTTAGGGTCACGTTTTTCCAAGAGCCTAGAAATCCTCACTGCGGCTATGTTCTTTTACATACACAAATAAAGTCACAGACAATAATTGTTAATTATCTGCCTAATGTGCAGAGAGCATCAGGTAGCTGGATCTCCAGAGGGCATTCACAGCAACCACAGCTGACTGCAGGAACAAAATTGGAAACTGTTTCCCACTCACAGGCCCATGACGTCACTGAAGGATTGGAAAGGGGAAGGAAACATGAAGATCTGTGTTCTTCCCCTCAAAAGCCCCAAAACCTAAAGAAGCCGAAGAAAAGCCAAGAGAACTGACTACCTAGCCTTTGACAAAACAAAAAATGACTACTCAGTCTATTAAAAAATAATTACCGAAGATGTTAAGATATGTTGCCATCATCCTTACTTAAACCAGTAAGTTTCAAAGAAATAAGAACCAGCTCTTCCTGCTTATTTCTTTTCTTTAGCTACCTGTAAAGGAACTAGTCTGGGCACAGGTAATAATCTCCTACACACCAGGAAACTCTCTACAGGCTGGTTTAGTCCACTAAGACTCAATTTACTGCTGATAATTAAAGCCGTGTAATGTTTTGCATTGACCTGTCATTAATCTTGGCCCACATAAATCCCTCTGGATTGCCTCAGCTGCTGGCTAAGGAAGGTAGCGACCATGTGTTAGCCAGGCCTAAGCTCAACTGTTTCTCCCCATCAAGACCCAGAGCTATCACCCTTTCAAACACTCTCCAATCTGACACAACATTTCTCCTTTTGCTTACCATTGCCGGGTTAATCTCCCTGTCCCTTCTGGCTTTCCTTAGAAATCACTATTTCCTACATTTCTCTTTTTCATGACATGAGTTTTGGATTATCTTCTTCCCAGATTTAGAAGCCCAAGACAAACCTCAATGATGATTTCTGCCCAAGTTTTTAATCTTCATAAATCAATTTGCATTATCTTTCGTCCACATTTGTTGTCACAAAACCTCTCCTATCTTGACATGATCAGCTTTTTAGTATTTTGTTCATCTTTTTTGCTCGGGGAAGAAGAGGAACATTTTAAATTTCCAGCTCGGGGCCAGAAGAGCCCAGCACACCGCTCACGGGCCAGTGCATTGCACAGGAAATACGTTCCCTATAGACATTCCCAGATGACAGAGTAGAAGTTGCATGTGACAGACCAAACTCTTTTCTTGGTGATTCATATTTCACCATTGACTTGTTGCTTATTTCTTTATGAGGGAATCACAGCAAGTGCCAACAAAGAGGGTATTTTCTGTACATGTCCATGGGAACAAGCAAAAGATCCAGAGCATCCTATAAAAAATAATGAAGACTTATTGCTCCAGACAGAATAGGACAATAAAAAGCCGACACTGTAGACTGTAAGTAGATAAATTCATAGAGTACTTTGTTTTATTTAGGTTTCCCTATGTGCTTGCAGAGATAGCCCCATTCTCTGAACAGCAGTATACACAAGATTGCTTTAAACTGTACGACTACAGCACAGCCACCTTCGATAAAGTGTAAGGCTTCCTGGATGAACAGCAGTCAGTCAGGGGAAGCCTTCTTAATGATGACACGATTTTGAAAACACTCATTTCTTAAAATCATGAAAGTGACAAGTGGATTCAATTAATTCAGCCTGTGATCTTCTATTAGCTGTCCTTGTCTACACCTGCTATCAAAATTTCCTGGGCAAGCATAGGCTCCATGGAGCTGAGGCTGGGGGCTTGTACAAGCTCCCTTGGAATGCCGGTCTTGGAGTCCGATCGTCCGTGAACCTACTCTTGTCTAGCACCCTGCGTGTCTCAAGGATATAATTTGAGGCTCAAATCTAAAACATGACCACATAAAACTCAGTAGGTATGATGTATTTTCAGTCTCTGCCATAGTGCGAGTAGTGTGTATGCAGCAATGGATTCACATTTCCATCACGTCAGCTCCACTTAGCATCCTTTCACAGTTTCTTTTTTATCGCACCACTGACTAACGTGACATAGACTAACATAGCATGAAGCAAGGTAACATGGCTGAAGAGCTTGAGAGATATTACACTAAATACATTGCAATGAAATCTGCACCACTAACTGCTTTCCCTCCCTCCTCTTTTTCCTTGAGAGGAGCGCAGGTGGAGAGAAATGTGGTATTCAAAACCAGAAAGGGCAAATCATGCAAATCCCTCAGTCCACTAACTTGAAAGCTGGCCTTCATTTTAGAAAGTTTCCAGCAGTGCCAGTAAGTTGAGAGAGAGGGGAAGAGAGGACCTCGGTCCTAACCAGGGCCTTTCCCGCACTGACAGTGCAGGCACTGCCACTGTTCAGTGGAGAATCCCTGCAGATGACTCAACGAGCTAGACAACACATATTACTTACAACCTTCATTTTCCTGCCTTTATGCTAAACCTGAATCTGCTCTCTCCCCAGAACAAGGTCAGAGCTGGACCCTTCCCTTCATTTCCTCCCGACCTCTATTTTGAATATTGCTGTTGAAGTACGATGGCCTTAAAAGTTCTCTTAATTTGTACCCATAAAGTCATCCATATTTCGGGGCATCGGAAAGAAAATGATGCTGCTATCCACAGCTATCAACCCTTTCCCCTGACTCTGACTCCGGTCATCCAGTTCCATTACTCTCCATTTCTTTCTTGACTCATTAGCATCCCTGGGTGCTTTATACCCTGTGATGTAGCCAAAGAACACTGTTTATGACATAGTTCCATTTGAAGTTACTCCAGCTTTCTTAGCAGGCCTTTTGCTGAGGAACTGCTAATTCCTTCAACCTTAGTGTCATAACGATACTGTCTTCCTGAAAGAAAGAAATAAGGGAAAGAAACAGAAAGGACAGAAAGAAAGAAAAAGAATACAAACTTGCTTAGCGTTACCGACAAGATGTACTTCACAGCTGCAGAAACGCTCAAACTCCTGCACCAAAACCTAGCTATGACTAACCAAAATAAAGCTATTCTGTAGCATTATTAATGACAATAAAGGGTAAAATTACAATCAAGTTTCCACTGATTCCACAGTACTGCAGCTCCACTACTTTGGTATATTAGTACAGAAACCTTAAATATCTATTTAAAATTAATTATTTCTTCCACAGAAATACTCTTATGAAATGTCCATAACATTAGAAATAATTAACACAAGTGTGATACTGCTCCTTTTCATAGAAATAAGGTTTACAATATCTGTTGGGACACAGAAAATATCAGACTTTGCAATAAGCAAACCTTCTCATTTTTGTCTCTTTATGAAGTGATTTTCTGACTCAAGCTAACTTAACAATAACTTTCTACCTCTTGTTTTTTAGTTTTGATTAAAGTTCTCTCATGTGCCTTTAACTTCCTGATTTCCCCTGGACTTCACTTGTCTTTTCTGAGGTTTCATTTCAACCTGCTTTCCCACCCTAGATACTTCAGACTCTTTCCACAGTGTAAAAATACAACTTTTTTGACATTAGCTGCTCAGAACATCTTCTGGTGTTCATATGGTTCACCCACCTCTTTCAGTGTTGACTCATCTCTGTGACATCCGCTGTTATCTGTCCTGTAATTTCTAATTCATGCCTTACAGCATTATGATGTGTTTTCCCTTCCACACTGGTGGACAAATACAGTTTGAAAAAGAGAAGTGATAGAAAATAAAGGGCTTTCCTACTAATCTCATATCAGCTGGATTACTCCACAATGAACATTTTCAATTTGAACCCCCACCAAAACCAGAGGAGACCTTTTTCCCCAAAAATACTAGCCTTTCTTTAGCTGAATGTCCTTAATCACCATTTGTTAATTTGCTACATCCCCACTCAGTGCTGTTCTACACCTATTTTTGTACTTGTGTAACTTGCACAGTTAAAGTGGAGCCATTTCCCTATGAAATGTCTATAAAACGTAAGTTTTAAAAAGGTGCTTCTATGTCGGGTGTAAGTGTTATTGATGTAGGGACCTCTATTCCCATTTAGCTGCACCTGTTACCAGAAGGCTCCTATCATGCAGATATGCCCACCTGTATATGGGTCCAGTCACATCGGCACAGATGCTGCACATAGAGCGGGCACAAATGCATGACATGCCACTTCTAGCCCTTGAGTCCTCCTGTGACAGGGCTGCCCAGGGCAGCTTTTGCCCCTCAGAGCTGGAGGCTTTAGGGGCAACTGACCTAATCAAAAAACACAAGAAATAGCTGCCTACACTGAGATGTTTGACAGCACCTACCTGTGCCAGTCATTGTCCTTGATAGTTTGCTGCATTTGGGCAGAAATCACGTGAATACCCTTGCTTGTGTGGCTGTTACGAGAAACCAGACTAACCCCATAGGCTCTGCCGTAAGGAACAGCAATGCACTAACACAGGGAGTTTCTTTACATGAGCTAGAGGAGTGGATGACAGGTGGTACTTAACAGACCTGAAATGAGTAGCGAGAGAGTAGGATGTGATAAAAATGCAGTATTTAGGGAACACAGAAAAGAGACAAATCAAATCATTGACAACAGCAATCTGAGGACAGACATCCTGCCCAGAAAGTAACAACAGGAAAGTGACATTTTATGTTGTCACCTACTGTTGTCTTTCAATCACCTTATGGCCTCATGTTATGTTGGTCCCACTAACACTTCTGCTGAAGAGGTCTTTCACAGTCCTCCTGGATATCATGTCTGTGAAAGATGTTCTGGGTATCATACCCATGGATATAATATCGGAAGAAATCCTCATAAAAACTAAGTAAAATCATGGTGATGTACAAAGCAAGCCTGAAGGCATCACCCCCACTTCTTAGCAGCCTACAACACTGGGAAGGTAAATTATTGCATACTAACATCACGTTTGGCTCTTCCTGTGAGCTACAGCCATGGCAGCCTCCCAAAGCTAAAGACAACAGTGGAGAGGAAGACTGGCAACATCCTGTCCACTCTCATATAGGCTGCAGACCTCCATGAGAGGCGGTCCATGACAGGTGGAGTTTCTGACCTCCTGTCTTGCACAGCCCACCGTTGGTGAACATCACCACACAGCCCACTCTCCCCTCCACCCGATATGAATCGAGGTTTCAGCCACACATTTGTGTTCTGCTCCAGGTCTGGGGAGCTTCTTGCTGTTCAGGAAATCTGAGGGCATGGGAACCAGCAGCCTTTGGACACTGGTCAGCAATACTGATTCATGCGCCCAGACAACTGGACTGATGCAAGATGGACCATGCTTGGGAAAGAGAAAGTTGCAGGGAATCAGCTTTGCTCAGCAGCAGGTGATGTAATGTCTCTGGAAGGCAAGATGGGCAAAGAGCACTGATGCATCCTTTCTCTGTTACTAGAACAAGAACTGGGGATGGAGGATATTCACACAAACGTGGGAAAAGCAGAACAGAGGGAGGAAGGAACAAGCAGACGGGGAGGAGGAGGTGCTGAAAACCGGCAGGGGAACAGCTCTTTCTGGGAGAGAGTAGAAAGGATTTTGCGTTGAGGAAAGCTGTCGCCAGTTATTTTTGTACATATTTTAAAGTTCACCGAACCCAGCTCTGGAAGTTGCATGTTGTGTTTTTGGCTGGCAATATCAACATACCATATGGAGAAGCCTCAATTTGAGCTTTACAATATTGTTTGGATTTCATATTGACGTATTTTCATTACTGAACCTGCCTTAAATTGTATGTTCTTTTCTTTTATTGTGTGATGGGCGAAACAAACCCAGAAAACAAAGAAGCAAAAACTAAAAACAACAAAAGAAATGCACAGGCAAACGCCTATATTTTTAATTAGACTTGAAATTCATTGACTCTAGCATCCTGTCTTTAACAGCATCTACCAGACATGGTAGATTCCAGACAAGGGGAAGAGGCAAGAAATACTACACTACTGTAGATACCATGGATGCTGTTTTTCCATCTGTTTGTCCCATTATTCTTGGACTGCTTCCATGGTTTAGGGATTTGCTGAACCAGTGGAAAAGGGGGGGTAACAGTCTAAAGATAGTCCTTATATTTACTGGTATAATAAGAAATGAAGGGCAACAGCTCCCACCTTCTAGACTCTGAGAAGATCCCTCACAGAAAATAATCTGGAACAAAAATTTGGAATGGATGAAAGCACAGAGGCTGAAGGGAGTGAAAAATCCAGGGAAGAGAAGAACTGGAGGTCCCAGAGACAAGGGAGCTGAAATCACTAATTTCTCTACTTGTATAGATTTTCTCTTGTAATGTTATATTCTGCTGAAATTGTGCAGTATGTACTTTAAAAAGCTTTGGGCTTTTGTCACTCCAGATCACTGATCACAGCTGCCAAAGGCAAGACTGTCAGTCAATTAAATGCCATGCAGCTAACTTGATCACAGTGCTTGGCGTTGAAGCCTGGGATCTGATCTACGACGAGCACAACCATGACCTTTCAGGTCAGCCCAGCTAAGGCCTGAATGCAGATGCTGAGAAAAAGCAGTAGAAGTGAGAGGGTGGGTGCAACTCTCCAGACATGAGAACCACTGTTGAGAGGGAAGGGCAGCTTACTTGGCAGACCCAAGATGCTGTAAGGGTATCAGTTGATGACATGGACTGTTTTCCACAGTGAATATGAGAATCCCAAGAAGCATACTCCGAGCTGCACGAGGAGCTGCAAGAATAGAAGTCTAAGGGAGGCCAGCTTCATGAGGCCAAAACCGGCATTTGGGTATCTGAATCTGGTTTTGGAGAGGGTTTCTCGCTGTTTTTTTTTTTCTTTTTTTTTTTTAATAACGTATTAAGGTTGCAAACTTTTTAGAACATTAATACTATTGACTATATTCTTCTTGTGCTTAACACCTTGTGTCTTCATCCTGGATGGGGATTACATTGCTAATGTAATATGAAATCTAACCTCCAACAGTATCCAGCAAACACCCTGGGCTGGATCTGAACCCAAGAGCTGTGCAGTAAAACATTTTGCATTTTGTAAACTTCTCTTCAGCGGACCGCTGTCTCAAGTTGATACTTTTTGCTACAACCTGCATTTTAATGAACTATACTTTCCTCTGCTAATTACCATCAGCGGCACAAAATCAAGCAGTAGTAAGAGGCCCTCCTACGCATCTCTTCCCCCTCCTTGCAACCCACACTGCACCAAACTGCATATTTGCATTTTCAGAGACTGCTTGCCTGAAATGTAATTGAAGACATACAGATCATCTGTTTACAGTAAAAAATTACAGTAATTTCAGTGAGGTTTTCGTGACAATTTCACTCCTAACGTGGCTATTTTAGATATGCAGTTAAAACACAAGAAAGATGCTAGTGACATGATCAGAAAGCTTGCAAAGACATCAGATGAAGAACGAATACTATAGTAATGTTTGCTACAGATATAAGAAAAGCTATACTGAAAAGCCAGCCTCTTTCTCCTTCCTGCAACTCCAGATAAGGAAGTTACTAGTACATGATTGCAGCACTACTGTGTGACAGTACACCTCTGTAGCTAGTGTGGGTCATGCAGTGCAGGGGAGAACCCTGCTAGCCACGATCCTGCTCCAAAACCTCTCAAGCAGCTCTCTAGTAGCAACTCCTGTACTCCCTTCCCTTGGCATCTCCATCTATTCCTCAGCTGTTCTACAGGCTACAGAGCATATCCATCTTCCAGGCAGCAGCAGCAGCCACACAACACAAGTTCAAATTACTTGTTGAGTCACTTTATTAGATTTTCTACTACTGCTTATGGCCTCTGGTCTGCATTTATTACAGCCTGGTGACATAGGGTGCCCAGTGTCCTGCTGCAGAGCCAGAAACATTAGAACCTTTTTCACTGGTCACCTGTCACAACAACTTGCAGAAAACATGGTGTTGGTAAAGATTTAGAGAGAAGTAGATGCTCCCTGGGGAAACACCTTGTTCATTACACTGGGCACTGGCAGAGAAACTTAGAGACCAGTACTTAGGCAGAACCAAGTCTCCAATCTCCCTGTAGATACTCACTGGAGGGAAAAGCTCCATTGGATTCCATGTTTCCAAGCTTTTCCTGTAGAAGTGGGTAAAAAGGAAAGGGAAAAGGCATAGGCTCATTTTTAATTAACACTGAAGTTCACAATTAAAACCTGAAACTATACCGGGGCGGGGGGGGGGAACCCCACCCCCACCACTACCTTTGATGACATCACTTACTTAGACTTTGATGTGCCTGATCTCCCACCAGCCTGCCTACTTGCTGCTCTGTTCCTAAAACCCTACCGGCACTTCTGACTTTTTTCTCCACCTCTGCTTGTGCTGGAGTTGGAGCAGTGGGGAAAAAGAAAGGAAACAAAACCTGCTGCTGAAAACTCAACACTCACTGTGCCCTCATTTCTACTTGTCAGAGCATTTGTGCAACACCAACCCAGCTCTGTCATCTCATAATCTTTAAAGGTATTCATTACCACAAACACTGTTGAGGTAGGAAGCAGTCATATCATCCCCATCGCAGAGCAAACTGAACCGCTGAGGGATCAGATAGTTTGCCCAAAGACACCTGAGAGAACCCAGGTCTGCCAAGGCAAGGTGTGGTGCTCTGCCACCTTCCAACTGGTTCAACTGAACTCTATTCTGTTATATTTTCTTCCATGCTATCAGAATATCCACCAATTTATTCTCAGTTTTAAAAGAAATTGAAACAAACATTATTTGCACAAAGAATATTTTTTTTAAATCAGAAGTCATAGCTGAGTACAGTAAGTCTTGAAAACATCAAAAGTCATTCTGGAACCCAAATTCTCCTTGAATTTCACTAAATGCATAGTTGCATCACTTTATCCTTAGTTCAATTCTCCCTTAAATTCTCTCCGATTTTCTGGCCAGAGATAACCCGAGTACGAGATGTATTTAGGTCTACTAAGTGATTGTTTATCTGCAATGGCAACCTTACATTTGGAGGAACACTAGAAATGCTAGTTTGGTTCAATAGATGCAGTTAATCTCTCTGAAATCCACCTCTCTGCAAAATTCTCACCTGCTGGAGTCAAATGAAATCAGCTTCAAAGGGGCCAAGACAATTTTTTATGTGCATTAACGATCAACATCACATTCACTGCACCTTCCTCTCTGGATGGATATGAGAACATAACACCTTCTCTGCTGTCTTAAGGAGCAACTATGAAGGGAAGGAACTGGCTAAAACGTCTTCAAGATTTGAAAAACAGGCCACAGTCCAAGTCCTATTAACAGATGACTGCTGTTAGCAAAATTCTTTCTTTTCATTACAAGGAAGAATATGAAACATTGATGAAATTATGTAGATTAACAGGATAAATCAAAGTAGCCCCGTTATACTTACAAAGCTGTTGATCAAGCAGACAGCTGGAAAACACAGTTGACCTTGAACACATGTGCATAACTATCAATTAATTAAAGATACTAAATGTAAACATAACACAGTATTTTCGTAGGCATGTGGCTACAATGAACTGCAAATGTTTCAGTATAAAAGTAGCCTGACAGGACAGAAAAAGCAGCATCTTACAGACAGAAGAGAGCCCTGAAGTGAAGATACTAAATTCTGACTCTTTTATTAGAAAAAAATAGGCCTTCGTCTTTCACTCTTCAAGCAGCAACAGTTTATATGCACACAAGACATGACAGAAAATTTCTACCAAAAGTTTGGTATTGTCCCATTTAGCAGGCAGATTAATTGACCCAGGGGAAATTCAGGTCTGCAAGAGACTAAAGCAGCCTTGCAAAGCTGACTTTACAATTTTCAGATTGGTAGATTTCAATCACATTTTTGAACAACTTCGCCACATCTCTGACCTTTTGGCCAGAAATTAAATACTGAACTTCAGAGGAAACAGCCAGGTCAACTTCCCTGTGCTGAAAAGAACCCACTTGGCACGTGGGAGGAAGGATGGTTCTGTGGTTAGGTCAGCCAAGAGTTGGATTCTGTTCCTGGCTTCCTGTGTGGCTGTGGGTGCCTAAAAATTATAAACCATTCCTCTGATAAAAGAGAGGCTGTAGAGGAATTTCATTCATCTGCGTGTGTGAGCATGCTAAGATATCAGAGCATTAATATATGACAAAGTCTCTACGTGCAAAATGTCTGCATGGTACAACTACCACTGCATTTGAGTTCATGCCACAGAATTTATGCCAGATCTCAGACACCCCTCAGGCTCAGGTATGCTGCTGCAAAGATAGGGACATTGAGCATAATGGGATACAATGATACAATGTGGATTGTACTGTTTTGCCACAATTAGTCCCAAAGTTTTCATCTGGCCCTCATACAGGATTTTCCTTTAAAAAAAAAAAAAAAAAATCACTC
>Ga0065711_1001066_pt1 | contig 51064 bp, 29 predicted proteins | sample Hoacrofraction12_FD_59098 | JGI IMG/M metagenome (GOLD analysis project Ga0065711, IMG submission 59098) | Hoatzin crop microbial communities from Cojedes, Venezuela - Epithelial fraction 12 v2 (version 2) | ecosystem: Host-associated > Birds > Digestive system > Esophagus > Crop | place... | reverse complement strand
GGGGTTTGGATGCCGTGCCCTGTAGGAGCATTAATAGTCCTGAAATTCTCTGGAGTTACTAATGCCAGCTGCATCTCTGAAGCCACTTTGTTCCAGCTGGTCATCTGGATTAATGGTCTGCCTGACTAGGGAGGGTACAACTTTCCTAGGAGGGAGGGTCAGAGGGAGAAGGACAGAAGCAGACCCCACGTGTTGCATTTACTTGGCTGTTCTTGTTGGAAGACCTAAGGATGGCCATCCTTCCTAAAAAAGGAAAGCCTGAGTGTTTGAAGTCTTACAACCTTACCAGTTGTGGGACTGGGAAAGGCCGGCACAGGAACCTAAAGTTTTGTAACTTGGGGACTAAAATCTGTAACTGGTGTAAAATGCTGAAAAACTCCGTAAGAAGTCTTTCATGGTCATTTTAAGCCATTCTGTTCACAGCTCCCTGACGTTTCCTCCTGTTGGTGACGTTCTGCAGTGATGGGAAGAGTTGCGTTTTTTTATCCTTTGGAGGAACTTTTAGTCTATGATAAAAGTAATGCTTTCTTACATTCACATTCTCTCTTTGGCTTTGGCAGTGGCAGAAGAACATTTTGAGAACGATAATGTCTGTGTGCCAATCTAGATCTGATCCTTTTTTGAATTTTAAATTGGTATGATTTAATCATTGGCTTAATGATAGAAGAGTGTAGATGACAGGTGGTCTGTACTGCTGAAAAGCATTTGTAGTTTTCCATCCTCCTCCACTCTTGTCTATTCCCACAACCCTCTCTTTCCTTATCTAATATTTCAAAACTTGTGAAATTACTTGTTGCTGGAAATATAATCAGTTTGAGAAGATTTCCTTTTGCTGAGCTATTCAAGTATGCAGCAGCTGAGGCTGCTTTGCCTCGAGACAAAAGTGCCTGACCCTCAGTTTAGTTGCCATATCTCTATACATAACAATGGCCATGCTGAAGTAAAATCCTTTGTCATTATTTAATTATAGCTAATAATTAAACACCATGCAGCAGAGCAGAGACTGTGTCTAATGGCGCTCCATCAGAAAGGAGACTCTTCTCAACTTTCATTGTAGTACGTGGTTCATAGATTTGAGTGTCCTTTTATTTAACAGAATTAAATTCACAAATGCTATGACAAAAAAAAAAAACCACCCCACACACGGTCTGCCCTTTGCCACTGAAATTCCCCTTAATATTGAACCAGTGAGGTGAGACAGGAATGTGTATAGCATTTATTCCTTCATTTTTACCCGTGTGACCACTACAGGTTGTTCTTTTCTGCTGTTTGCAAGCTTCACTCTCCACGCTGTCATTCTTTTTTCAGCAAGTGTTTTGGAAATAAGATACTGCTGATTTATTCCTCAGGGTAAGTTTTGAAAGGTGAAAGCTAATGATACATATTTATTTCTAGGTGTTATGAGAGAGTTGTAGTTGTATAGTGACTGTTACTTGCAGTATTTGATCACCTTGTAACTAAAAACACATAGTTAGAGATTCATATGGCTGTTATTTGCCATTAGAGATTCATATGGCTGTTAGGAGAGAGTTGTAGTTGTATAGAGACTGTTACTTGCAGTATTTGATCACCTTGTAACTAAAAACACATAGTTAGACATTCATATGGCTGTTACTTGCTTTCATAAACACTTATTTGGAAGTACTTGAGACAAAACAGAATTTGAGGACCAGTTCTGTCATCCCTGTTTTCAGAGAATAGCATTGGTCTGTATAATCCTATTGCTGTGTATAGGAATATCACATGAACAAGATCTAGTCACTGGGAATAAGAGCCCAGGACCTCATGTAACACTGATCTTAAACCAATGGAAACATCTAAACTGATGTCAATGTTTCAGATGCTGGGGTGTTTCATTAATATTGTCTGCATCAGAAGTGCAGCACCACCTTGTACTAGAAGGGCAGCAAAGCTGGATGTTTTTAGGAAAAGGCAGAACTAAGTCTTTAAAGTCTTAATCCATTCCATTCCCTCTTTGTCACGTTTAATTACATCCACGTGCAGTATTTCTTCTATCTGCCCGAGCTTTTGTCCTCCTTTACGCTTTGCTCTGCATTTCCGTCGTGATCTTTCTCTCTTGCTCAGCCCTAGGCTGATCATTACCGTCCTCCTTCCCGTCTGTCTTGGTTTCTGCCCTACCACTCTGGCCCTCCTGCCTCCTCGAAGCCTTCCCACTCCTCAACACCTGACTTTGGCCCTTTCCTCTCACTGTTGCTTTGTGTCCTTTTTCTTAACCTCTCTTTCTACGCCACTCCTGGTTTGCTTTTTCTCTAAGCCTTGAAGATGGGGCCAGGGAATGCTCAGGACAGGCAGCGTCTTCAGAAAACCTATGTGTGCTGCAGAGAGACTTGTTAAATTCACTTATCCTGAGTTTTTGTCACGTGGCCAAATGTAGCCTACGTTCTAGAGGAATTTCAAGACTGACACATGAGCAAGTCTTTTGCTAAACTAGAAGTTTTTCTTGCATAGTGTGTGTGGGCTGGAGTTCCTTAACAACGCAAATGTGTAAAAATTGATTTAATAAGAGCAATACAGTGCTTAATAAAACATTCCTAATAATGATCAGACAACTTGCTCAAACTTGCTAAGGCATTTGAACCTAAAGGAGATGGTAGGCATTCTATCCCGACACTTAAAATAGTTGTAAAGTATTAGGAGCAAAAGAAAGTCTAAAAATGGCAAGTGTCAGACAACCTGAACTGCAGGTGGCACAACCAGTTTAATTTGTAGTTTAAACATATTTCCCAAGTTTCCATTTGCTTTAGACATCTTGCTTCCTTGATGTTGCTGTGAGCATTGCTGCTCGATCTCTGGCAGAGCAACCACAAGCAGAGGTACTGAAACCTGTGTTAGAAAGGTGAACAAAGTATGTGAAGTACAAGAGAAGAAAAACAGAATGAAAGAGGAAGGAAATACAAATGAGCTGGTGATGATGCTAAAGATGCAACTAAGGGTTTTACTCATCTTTACTGGCGTTTGGAGGAGCCACAAGCAGTAAGCCCAGCTGTTAATTTTGTAGTTAAGTTTCCTGAATCTGTGTGGAGATAATTCAGTCTAAAAAGGGATTTTTAAATTTGATTTCCTATTTTATAAAAAGTCTCCATTTCACCTGTTGAAAAAGAAAGGAATGTTTTAATTTTATTAGCTTAATATTTTAGATGTTTTACAGCATGCAGCTCCACATGGTATTCTCACTGAATGCTTTCTAAGTGAATACTTAGATTTTTCTTTACAGTAATACTGAATATCTGTCAGGATTATTCTTCTTTAATATTCACCTGCAGATAGAAATCCTTGATTTAGTGTGTTTATATGGCTTGATATTATTTGGAGTACAGCTGAACCTGGTTTTAAGAGAAAGGTGCTGGCTAGCTTGTAATATTGCACAGCAGAGGGCACTCGCATCATACCAGATGTAGGTGGTTCCCGAAAGTTGTTCAGCAGCTCACTTCCATGGGGACAGAATCATTTCAGCCTTAGGAATAGTAGAAATAACTGCTCTGGGCTGTGCATTCCCATTTCTCAGTTGAATTCCAGCAGATGTTTGATGTTGAGGCTAAATGATACCTCCGGGAGCAATAGCATGTTACTTAATTTGGCTTGCACATTACAGTGTGTTATACAGTACGCTGTAAACAGCATTTCTTTTCTCTCTGGCACTTACTGGTGAGATACTTTTTTCCTCTGAAATAATAGTTTCTTCCTGTGCCTGAATGTTTTTCAGCCTCATACAGGCTCTCAGACAGGGATGTTTTCTTGCAATCTGGGTTTTCTTTTAGGGGTTGGTTTGGTTTTTTTTTTCCCCAGTAGTCTCTGCAAATCTGTAAAAGCTGAGATTTTGTAAATGTAGTTAAAGATCTAATCAGGAAAATGGACGTTTGATTGCAAACTTGGGCCGTGTTCTGCAAATGTGAGCAACAGCAGCAAAGCATCAATCTCCTTCCAAACCTGAGAGGCAGAAATACAGAAATCACTCCAGTGCCACACAGGCTTACTCTGATAGCCACCCTGTGCGCGGAGCTGTTAGGGGCCCATAGGTGTGTGACCTACTGCATTCTTTCTAGGCGCAGTTTTGTGGTTTAAGTTACCATTTGCCACAAATGAAGCATTTCCAGGGTTTCATGTTGTGCTGTGTATTTGGTGCTAGGTTGTGGAAACACGGGGCTGCGTTGGAAATAGGATTGCTGCGTGTAGAGTGAAGCACAGCGCGCTGAGGGTTTGCAGCTCAGCAGAATTCCTCCTGCTGAAACTCCACTCTCCACACTGACGCCTGGGTTTGCTGAGACCTTCAAGTCAATGCGTGGCTGTGGGGGAGACCTCCTCTGGGATAACATGGAGGAGGGTACACCCCACGGTTAGCTCTTGATCCGCAAATGACTTTCATGGAGCCCCTGAACCAGCACTGAACAGTGCAAAGAAGCGTGGCTAGGTGCCTGCAGAGCACGGCTTGGTTGCCCCGCGTGTGCAGGTGGGGCAGAGCCAGTGAGGATGGCTTGGGGTGCAACTGCCCAAGGGAGGGGGGTGATCTCCTCTGTCCGCAGGAGCAGATGTTGTTAGGTAGGTGACTCCATAGCTTCTCAGCTGGGTGTGATTGCAGCGTGGAGTAAGTACTGGAGAATGTCAAAAAAAAATGAGATGGGTGCTAAAACCCATGAACTGATCAATAAATCCTAACAGAGACAGTGTTTTTTTGGTCATAGTGAGATTGTGATGGCCCTGAGTGCTAACACAGAGATGCAAGAGAATTAATGCTGTTTGGAGGCATGACTTTTCAAATGCCTGGGAGAAAACCTGAGAAACTTCATTACTGAAAGCTGGTTGTCTGTAACCAGGAAAGCTGGATCTCGTGACATGCACGATGGATGGTATCTATGTATTAGAGGAGCTGCTAAATGTGTATAAAGTTGGTACTGCTGCTCTGAGCCGGTAATCGCACAGAAAGAAGTGCGTAGGTCAGATGCATAGTTACAGTGACCAGCAGCTGGGGCCAGCAAATCCATATGTTAAAGCTATTTTTACCATGCAGCTGCACATGATTTACCAGGATTGTCAGGAGCTATGGGAGTCTGACAACTTGCCCATTGGTAAAATGAATAAACTAGCCACTTACCGTATACTGCTGAATTCCTCTTAGCTTTAGTCCTTCCAGAGGAGAACAGATCAAAAAAAAAAAAAAATCACTTTTTGATGGGCTGCCAACCTTCTCTGACCTTTTAGTATCACTTTAAGAATGAAGTTAAAACTAATCAGAATGAAATATCTGTAGCTGTTTGTCTATGGGAATAAACTGACGCTGTAGAATCTCAATCTTTTATTTTAATTTTTTTTAATACTTTATTTGATCATTTTGTGCTTATAAATATATAGTTGGAGGAGTAATCCTTTAAACCAGTTTCTCAATGACAGGACAAGCTCAATTCTTTTGCATAGGGTAAGAAGTTTTGGTTTTTTTAATTTTTATGCCTTTCCAATATTTTTAAGTGTGAAATGGTAAAAAAAAATCTTAAACTCGTTGTTATTTAAAAAAAATGTGTCTCTTATGAAGAAAATCCACTAGTAAATCCAAATGTGCTAATGTAAAATTAGGTGCAATAGAACACTGCATTTCTGGCATATGTTTTTTTTATATATTATCTATGATTTCACTGTATTGTTTCCTTGTTTTCTGCTCATTTACTATGTGTGTCCCAGTTGCAAACTCGTGGGGGCAGGCAAGCTCCATGGATTTGGATGTAGCAGGGCTGAGTAGTTTGTTTGAAGTATCATAACAGCAGAGTTCTGACCCCTTCGTTAGAGATGGGTCTAGGAACATCTTTCTCTGGATATTATGTACTGCACATGCCTCAGAATTTGCGTACAGAGAAAATAAGATGAAGCAGCAGCCCCCCCAAACTGGTCAGACGTAAGGACATTTCTTCTCTTTTGTATTGTGGGCTTCTTCTGTTACACAAGGCTGGACTTGAGTAGCAGATTCCGCACAAACCCTTGCTTGATATTGAAGTGATGGTAGTTTTGTGAAACAGTGTAAATTCAATCTAAAGTTAATTATTGCAAATAGCTTTTTTTTTTTTTATTTTTCCAGTGTATGCATGCATGCAGACAGATACGTATGTTACTTAAATGTACGTATTGTTCTGTTTCTCCTCCTCTCATTCCTCATTTGTTTTGCCTGTTGTAAGATTTAAAGGACAGTAAATAGCGTAGCACACAAAGTAGATTTTCCCAAGTTATAAAGAATTATAGACATTCTCTTGGAGTATGTGATTTCATTAACTTAGGCGTGTGAATGAATTAAAAGACAAGGAGGAGAAAAACGACTTATTTCTGAATAACTGAATTAATTTCCCTAAATTAAAAATACCTCTGTATCTGAATTCTGAATATTTTGATTGTTCGGTGTAGACGGCTTGTTACACAGCCCCTACCTGAGCGGCAGTGGTGTGTGTTCTTTTAAAAAATCCTTAATTTTTAAAAATCTTCCTACATTTTGGTGCAGCTCCATCCTCTCATTGATGTCTGTCTGCAGGAAACTGGAGACAGAGTAGAACAATGCCCAGAAATGCAAAACGTACCTGCATTTTGCAGAGCACAGCTCTAGTCCCAAGAGCTTCATATTCCCGTAGAGGGAGGCAAAGAAAAATGGAAGGTGGATGAACTGAAATTCCCCAATAAATGCATCCAGTGGGGTTTTTTGTCTCTCTTATTTTTTTTTTTTTTTTCTTTTTTAGTTACCTCACTACTGCTGGCAGATGAGGGTGTGCTATAGGATGGGCATAAGCTATTGATGACTTTAAGACAGAAGTATGGACTCTAAGGTTTTAGGAGGGGTTTGTCCTTTTTTCCAGACCTGTCTCTGACATCTGCAAAGCTTGGCTGTTTGTACTCGAACAGGGGGAAGATTTAACCGTGGAGCTAGTCATTTTGTATGTGCGGATGTACGTCCAAAGGTAGCTAAAATGTCATCGATGTCGTGACAGTTCCTTTACCGTAGATTAGTCCTCAGCTTGTCCTCTGTGGTTACTGGAAGCTTGACCTGGTCGCAGGTGACAGAAGCAGTGGTGGTGTGTGAACCACGGATCTCCGTGGTGGCAGCGGGCTTTTTTTCACCCAGGGCTGTGGGTCTGTGCGTCTAGCCACAGGTGACATTTCATCTCGGTTCCCCCATTTTAGATTTTGACAGCTGTTGTATCTGGCTGCCAGGCAGCCTGTAGATTCACATGGCTGATTCATTTTGAAGTGGAATTTTCTCGGGCACAGGGGTGACTTCTCTCTGTTCTTTATTTGAACTAAATACAGCCTGGCCCTTTCCTTTTGCACGACAGCCATTGTAGGTAGCTTGCTTGAAGAAGAAAAATATGAAAACTTCAATATCTAAAAGGAGAACAAGATCTATCCCAACTTACCTTTATGATACTTGGCACTGGGCTTAGGTTCCTTACAAAGCTCACCGTTCTCAAAGCAACGCGGCTTGTAAGGATGCAGGGATGTCCCCAGCCACTGCAGTCATCGTTATTAATGAAGTTCCAAGGGAAGTGTGATTCACTGCACGAATGGAGTGCCAGTCTTCTTGTCCTGTGGTTGTGCCATGCCTGCCATAGTACGTAAGCATCATATCCTTTACCAGAGCGGATAGTTGACACAGTACGAAGGATCCCATTCAGAGTTTCTCTTAAGTCTTCTGAGTGATGATATATGGGAGAGGGAACTGCAGCAATGAAGTAGGCTGCTTCGCATGTGGGTTCCCTGGAGATACACATCCTCTGGAAATTTCTAATGATTATTTTTACCCTGATTTTACTTGATTGCTTACAATTTAAGTAAATTTTCTTTAAAAGAAAGCACAACTGAAAGGTGTTTCAGTTAATGCACCTTGATTACAGAGGCAAGTGTGATGTCAAAAAGGTTAAGTTTGGATAAAACTGCCTGAAGTGTGACTAAAACAATCAAAAAGATGCTCTACTAGTTATGCTTAGAAGACTGTGATTCAAGCAGCCAGTGATTTGGCAGGACTTGGTTTTGAACCTTTCATTTTACTTAGTAAAAAGGCCTAGAGATTCTTTTTTTTTCACATTGATAGGCTAATGCAACTTGCGTGTTTTGGCCATATGCTATAATATGTATGTATGTACACTTGTTAACTGTTTTTGTATCATTTCCGTAACTTTTACACAAAGTGCCTGTTGTAGAGCTCTGAATTTCTCCTTAATAAGTAATCTCTGAACCATCAGTCAGGACTGTTGGTGCTTCTACACCCATATACCAATAGTGCCAGCCATTATGCTTAAATAATGAGTGGAAGTCACAGTGTGCCTTATTCAACAGACATTAAGCTTACCTGAATTGAAAAAAGGCTTTTCATGCCAAAACTGGACTTAGGAACACCAAGTCTAAATAATTTATGCATCTGATAGGATTCACAAACAGATAAAATTACTCCGGTAGATTTTGATTCTGCCATGTCTGACTTCCATCTAGTTGCAAACATTTAGTCTGTGTTTATTTACAGTGTTCAAGTTCAGATGGATGAATTTTTTTGGCTTTCTGTTACTGCTAGCACTTTTCACACTGTTTTCTCACATGACTGTCTTCTTGCTAGCTTGATAATTATCCTGCTGGGCAGTATGAGAATTCGTGCCTTAGATCCTATCTATGTAGAAGAGGCAAACTGCTTTGATGACAGTGGTGAAATTAAACCAGTCGATCTCTTGACACATTCCAAGGTCATAAACAGGCCTATATTTATAATACAATTTCTTTTTAGGTTGAGGATACTCTGTGCTGGTTTATCCTGGTGTACTTCTTGACTGCTGTAGTTCAAACAAAAATTGCTTGCTGGCCAGGACATGGGTAATAGACTTGCATCATGATTTTGGAAGAGCTGTTTGCTCTCCAGCTGCCCTGGCTGGAGGGATACCTGCCTCACACCCTTTCAGTTGAGCCTCTAGAAAGTCTCCTGGGAACAGTCCCTAATTCCCTGCAGTGAAAGCAGTCTGGATTAGATCACACCATGTCCAACAGCAGTTTCATCTAAAGATGACAGACTTTGCCCCAGAACATGGAACGGGAAGTCTGGCAGGGTCTGCTGACATGGCTGTTAAATGAACTGGTAATCTGAAGAGTGGAGTAGTAATAAACTAGTATGGCTTTTAATTTCTCGACCCAGTCTAGCTAGATCTGTGAGCGGATGTTTGACTGCTTGTTCAGTTACTCTGCAAACTTAGTGTATACTTGGAGATATCTGGTAGCAATTTTTCACGCTGGAAAATTGTAATTGAAATGACCATGTCCCATTGATTCTTTTTAAATATACCTGAGAGAGTACATGGCCTGTTACTGCTTGATAACTTCATTTGCCCAGAAAACATTACTTCAATAATAAGAAGTCAATCTATGAAGTGCTAAACATGTATCCAACTTTAAAGTCTGTCCCTGTTAACTAAAATAAATCCTAAAAGGTGATTCATAGTTGTCGTGCATTGGACAAGATGAGATCACTCTGAAGTTACAGCATTCATTTTAGATTCTTTTAGGCTTTTAAACTGTTGGCAGTCCATAGGGCTTAAGATCTTGGAATCCAAATCATGATCTCCATGTAACTGTGACACTGTAATATAGGTATGTATGAAATACTAAGATTTACGCAAGAGCTTTATGTCTTGCTTTACAGTGTGTATTTTATTCAGGCTGAAAACAGGCAGTGCTTGTATTTTGACATGCCCTGTTATATTTTATCTGATGATTTTAGCTAATAGAGTTACACCACCGTGACATGCAGAGTTTTGTAATTTTGACCACCATAGCATCCACAGAATCACAGAATGTTCAGGGTTGGAAGGGACCTCTGTGGGTCATCTAGTCCAACCCCCTTGCTGAAGCAGGGTCACCTAGAGCAGCCTGTAGAGGACCTTGTCCAGGCGGGTCTTGAATATCTCCAGAGAAGGAGACTCCACAGCCTCCCTGGGCAGCCTGTTCCAGTGTTCCGTCACCCTCAGGGTGAAGAAGTCATCCCTTCATGATTGGAACAGATTTCTGGTAGTGACTTACGTAGAGCTCTGCAGTGCTTTACATTATATTGTATAGTAGCTTGGTGAACCGAGGGAATACAATAGTCAGATTTTGAATTTTTTATTTTTTTATAGGGCAAATTATGTGCAGATTGTGCTTATGTTTTCTTTGCTATTGAGAAAGTCAGTTTTATATTGGTAAGTTCAAACTTTATCCAGAAAGGCTGTTGCTTAATACGGTATGTAGATTGGAGTGAGTTTTATTATTGGAGGACAACATTTGCAGTCTACTAATACATATTTCAAAGCTGTCATTTAAAAAAAAAAAAAAAAGGCAGGTAGAAATGGCCAAATGTTTGCTGAAACACGAACCTGGAAAAAGCTAGAAATATATTAGTTAAAAGAATAACTACCATTGTTGTATGCAAACATAATTTGTAAGTTTAGGAAAACTATATCCCTTAAAAATATATCGGAGTTCTTTATATGTGGTGGGGTAGTGGGGGTGTGATTTAAATGACATGCACTTAAAGTATCTTAAAAGATTTTCTGTAAATTCTTGCAATGATGAAACAATCGCTGAGCCTGGATACTTCTGACTTGAGGTAGACAGTGGCTTTATTATTTTATCTATTTTAAATTCAGGGATCCTCCAGGTACATTTTCATTCTCTCATAGCATTCTGTTGGAAAATTAAAAAAAATTGGCATTGGAAGAAAAAACCTGCACATTTGCATATTTCAGGAGTTATCAAGGGAAAAACAAATCTGTTTGTTAGTTCTTGCTTTCATTGAATACATAGAGGTTGAAAATTCCGAAGTCACTGTTATATTGCATTAAACTGAATGGTGGAAGTTGTGTGCATCATCATCTCTTTGAATATAGTGCTGTTAAATAAAAAGACAAAATTACTTCCTCATTAAGAATTTTAGCTGACTACCTCTTCACAATTTTTTTTTAATGTAGCATTTTTTCCTATTTGCAATTCTTGTGTAAATGAACAGATGGGAACATTTTGTGTGTAAAACTTAAGGGTTATTTAGAGAAGGGGTAAATGGTGAGGTTGATTGCTTGTTGATACTTCCAACATAAGTTTATCAATTCATAATTTACTGTGAATATCACTTTAAAACTTCCCACCCTCCTGGTCCTGAGTTCTTATGAACAAACATCCATGTATGTACTACTGTGATTTCCTCATTTGACCCAGGGAAGGTTTTTGCGTAGGTGCAGTAGAACCGGGTAATTGCTTTCCTTCCTAGCCCACAGAACCGCGGTTGCAATTTAAAAGAAGGAAGAAAATGAGTAAGTGCAAGTAATTGAAGATGGGAGAAAGTGATCACTGTCCTTGGCACTATCTATGTAGACAGATTGTTCCTTTTTCTGTAGAAAAAAAAAATTACTAGTTTTGAGAGGGTTCATTTTAGATGAACACTATTTGTATTGAGCTCTTCCTTTTCATTTTTTTCAGTTCTGAATTCTTCTATCATCAGTTCTTTTACAGTTTTAATTCCCCCGGGGGACTTCAGTAGTGTTTTTGTCATACCTACAGAATAGCATTTCACCTGAGCTGCTTTGGGGTTGGAACAACAGAAGCTTGCTCTTCTGTGTAGAACAACTATTACTGGTCTAGCATCTACTGCAAGCAGCTTTCAGGACAAACTAGCACGACTTCGCAACTGGTTTAGGTAGCTGAGCGTAGCACTGATGCAAAATCTGTGATAGGTGTCAATATCTGTCAAGACAGGAATAAGAAGTTTATACCTGAATAGGCTAGGAATTCAGGGAAATAAATGGTTTCTGTGCTTCAGCATATTCACGTGGAAGATACTGTTGTTAGGAATAATATAAGGAATGAGCAGTGCTTGTTCCATTAGCAGTTGTCTACAGACAATACACCATTACTGTGATTAGGCATCTCAGTGCGAGGACATGTTCTTACAACTGACATCTATACATACCTCACATATTGCCTTGGAAGCCAGAAGTAAGACAGTGGAGCCATTCAGGACAGAGAAGAAAGCCTTATGCAGCTAGGACTGTGTGAGAATGCTAGGTTGTCAGAATGTAATTACTACACTGGAGTTTATCCAGAATAGCTATAATCTTGTGAAACATTCCACATGTTTGATTTTTTTTTAATGGCATAAGCAGACATGATTTGGGGTTTACATCTTATTCAAAAGAATGAATTTTCATTTCCACAGTACACTACTACACTGGCTAACAAATTCTTGATGCTTTTGGTATGCTAACATGTATGGTATAGGAGCGTAAGCTGCTAAATAACGCTCAGACGCTGAAGCTGAAAGATGCATAAATATTAGTCAGTCTAGTGGAAAATATCAAAAAATTATCTGAAAAATTGGAGGTAACTTATCTGTTCCATTTGTATTTCTTACTCTTGGCTTTTTATAAAGAGACAAATGCAACAGACTTTATACTAAACAGATGCAAGTAATATGCCTGAAGCGTTATGTTCCATATATTTAATAAATTATGTTGTAGGTGGGGCTGTTTGCATACTTCTGAATTATTCATACAGCATTTTAGATAATTTAGCTTTGTATCTCATTTCTGAACCCACTCTCAATAAGTTAATATTTCAACCACAAACATTCAACATGTTAAGCAAAGGATGAGTTTAGGAGGAGGGAGGAAGAAGGAAGGGAACAAAGCAGCTGGCATTCCTTTTGATCTTGAAGAACAGTTGAAAAGAATGTATTGTCTCACATATATGCCAGAATTGTCTTGTGGATCCTCAGCTATTACCAGCTGGCATATCTCCGGTTATTTAACTTAACAGAGCTGAAGATGAAGCCCTGGTTATCCTGGGATCCAAAGTGACAGAAACTTTTGAAACAAACAACTGAAAATAGCTGGGTTTATAGGCTTGACTTGGAGAAAAAGCAGTAAGTGATGGAGAGATGGCTTTTCTGATTGAGCATAGAACTACTAGTGATGGTGAGAGACAAAATGAGTCACTTCCTAAATGTGGTGAGATTTCTCATGCCTGTGCTTATTTTTGTTGACTTTTCTATATAACTTGAGATGTAGAATGGGATGAAGGAAGGAACTACTCAAGCAACAGTAGGTCAGCCTTTTTATTTCAGTATCCTGCTTTTATTTCAGCATTGTTTGTAAATGCCAGTGAAATGAGTGTGAGTATTTGAATAACTGGAGGAAGGTAGCTGAGTCTTGATACTCTCTGCTTGCCACGTGTGTATCCAAGTATTCTCTGCCTGTGCTATAGCATGGGGGGGAAGGGAGTATGTGCAGCCCTATGCTGAAGTTGAGGCATTGTAAAACTGGTGGCGTGTGGTTCCCTGGTGACAGCCTCCCAACAGCTTTCCCAAGAAAATTTGCCTCATGGCAAGGCGACGTATCAAGTGATGTTGTTCCTCAGGACCTTGTACTTTATGCCCAAAATGAAGGTGGTTTCAAATATGCGTAAAGCCCTGCAAACACAGTGATGCTGGGTGGGGAGCGGAGGCAGACGTTTGTGTGTCTGCCAGGCTCAGCCTCACTTAAATGCACTTTCTGTAATGCTTGAAAATTCTGGGAAGGGAAGTTTTCTCCTCCCAGAAGCTGAAGTCTGTTGGGCTTGGGATGTGTGTGAAGCAGTCTTGCACTGAGTTTAAGTTTAAATGTTCTGACTGGTAAATGTATCACATGTGGAAGATGGAAGGGTGGGTTGGGGAAATAGCTGTGAAGGGCTTTTGTTCATCATTCAGATGAACAGAAGAGAGTTTTTGGTTTGGGGTTTTTTGGTGTTTGTTTTTTTTGGTTTCTTTTTTTTGTTTTTTGTTTTTTGTTTTTTTTTAGGAAAAAAGTTTTTAAAAGGTGAATTTTTGGAAAATGTAACTTGATAAGCCTTTGTTTTCCCACCCTAGACTACTACCCTCCTGAAATATCTTCCGCATGGATGTTTCCATGTAAAATCTAAGATTCCAGGCATCCTCTTGATTCACTATTGCAAAATTATGAGTCTACAATTGTTTAGCCTGTACACCAGTTCTCGTAAGCCAGAGATGTAAAATGACCAGGTTGTGCATGCCGTCTTCAGCCCAAAATCTTTGTCTACTTTTAAAGTTGCAGCAGCCATCTTAATGTATAATTTTTGCTTTCTAATATTTCTGTTCTTTCATGTGACTATGAATTGTTGACTGGCTAAAACTGACCGATCATGCATCTAAAGGTAAGACGGACAAGAGAGTGGAATCTCTTTTCTACAACTTTATGGCCTGGCAGGCTCAACAGGAGGAAAAGTAGTAAAACCCATGCTTTTGTGTGTGAGGTGGGTGGATCAGACCCTGAGCACACAGCAGAAACAGACTGACGGAATTAAAAATCTTGCTGATCTTTGCCAGCCAGTTTTCTGCTAGTAAATGCACTTTTAAAGTCTCTGTCAGCTGGGTCTTGCAGCATAGAAATGCCATCGCAACGCAACTAGGGAAATCTTTCTGTGTCAGGATGATGAGTGGAGCTGGAGACACTGCAAAGGTGATACTGATAAAAGAGCATAGCAGACAATAGGCATTTTTTGATGGAGGCATCCTCTTGGGTCTTTGTTTCTCTGAGCGGCTTCTGTGGCGTTTTCAAGCCAGTCTGTAGCCAGGCAAATGTTGGTATCTAAGCCATGAACTAAGTGAAACTTACTCCAATGTACCTTTAATTCTGTCCAACAAAAGATGGTCTGGGTTAAGGAGTATTTGAGGAAATGCAGTTTTTCGTGTAATATGTGAAAATGAACATTTGAAATTTGTAGGTGCGTATGGAAGCTAACAAGTTTTGGTTATATTTGGTATTTTCATTCAGTAATTCCATAGTTGAAATTCGTAGATTCAGAACATAACAAATGATCTACCTGAGTTCCACAAGGTAAATCTGTTTAATTTTATACACTCTTGTCTGACGCCTTTCATATTCAGGGGTTCACAACATCCAATAGGCTTAATACAGCTTTTTAATCTAGTAGTTGTTTCTCCTTTGCGTGTTTTATTTGGAATTGTTCTATAGTAGTTACATAAATAAATGTTTTGGTGGCTGTTTGCATATAATTCTGCATTTTCATGTAAATAGTACTTTTAGTCTGTGGTACCACGCGGAAGTGTTTTCTGCCATGAACGACTTGGGAGATCTGTGCTTCTAAAGCACTCAACCTTTGGGAAACTCTGTTCCGTAGCTACAGAAGTGAATGACTGACATGCCAGCCTCGTAGTGTTTGCATTTGGCTTTAAAGTTCCTTGAGGCATGGACCATTTCCTTGTCAAGGGTATTCTGCTCAGCAAAAAGAGCTCTGTCGCTGAACTTCTTGGCACAGCACGCGAACATGGCTCACATCACTGGGGAGCCGACAGCTTTTGTAAGGATGCTAATTGAGTGGTCTTGTTACCTTTTTACAGAATCATGTAAACCCAGCAATGGATTTTACGCAGACCCCTCCAGGAATGCTAGCCCTGGACAACATGCTGTACTTTGCTAAACACCACCAAGATGCTTATATACGGGTAAGACGACTTCTTGTCTTTGAGACCTGTGCGGTTGCCTGATCACACTGTTTATGCCCTGTTTACAGTTGGCTTTGAAGAGGAGGTTCAGAATCCTGATATCGTTAACAGCAAACTCTAGGAAGGCAAACCACATAACACTAAAACATGACATAAGTCTGTAAAAGTTTTGGGAGAAAGCTGTACAGCTGTTTAGTCTGGCATTGATGAGTCAAAGATTATAGATACTACTTTTTGCAAATACTACTTTTTGCTTAGGCCTGCAAAGAGAAGGGAAATGAGCTTGTGCCTTTTTAAGATGCGTGATAGATGTCCACAAGCTCAGAAATGAGTAATTGTGCAGAATTCCCTGCCCCAAGTCTACCAAAAAATGTCGGTTTTCTGTGGAAAGGAGGCTTTGGTGAATAAATGTCTTGATAAGTGACCGAGCTGGCAGTGTCCTGAGAGTTAAGATGCTCCACTAATACTGCTGCTGTAGGTGAGGTAGTGCTTGGAGAAAAATAGGTAAAAAAGCATCATGATTCACTTGCAGAAGCCGTTCCTGCCCACTCCACTTCCTACATTTGTTAGTTCAAGGGTAGTTAAAGCAAGTGATGTGTTGCATCCTTACCAGAAGAGACATACAGCTGACTAATACCTGGCTCTGAATCGAACAGCTTTTCCTGACCTGTACTGAAGTCGAGTATTTGCCAAATGTAAACTTAGTGAGCACAAATGGGAGTAGAGGATCGTCTAGGAAGTCAATGCCTTGAGGTAGCAGGGATGGTTCAGCTCCCTAAGGAAAAGCACACAAGGATACCTGCATGAGGAAGGTTGTGTATAGCAACAGAAATAGAAAGTGAACAGTGAACTTTTAATGCGCATTATTGCCTCATTTTTTGCTCAAAGTAGAACAGTGTCAAAGTCCTGATCGATTTGTAAAGGGCATGCTGGTACCCAGGCCAGGATGATACATGGATGTAGTAGGAGACCAGAAGATTGTCAGATCTGCTGCTTGAATATATCTTTCTGCCTCAGTCTGAATCTAGCAATAACTGTTAAAAGAAACTGGGGTAGCAGGTAATACAGCAATATTTATCAAACCCAATAAACCCCTGAAATTAAGGGTTATTCCACATACTGGGCAATGAGTATGTTTTCTGGATAAACTATGCTGAAATGTGGTTTTGTTTATAAAAAAGAAAGAAGTTACTTTTTCTCATTAAAATTTGGTAAGATCTGGATGGTGCTACTTCATAGGCAAATTTTGAAAATTCTAAATTCAGAGAATATGCTTAATAGGGGTAGCCAGTGCTTCAAGTGAGAGAGTTGTGTTTTAAAGAAGTCTGAAAGAATTTGAAGAGGACAGAAAATCTGCTGAAATACAGCTTTCATTGATATCTCAATTTTTTCTTATTTTTCATTTTCACGTTGCAAATGCTGTCTTAAAAATTGGGTTCAGTGTAGCATGTAATTAGCCACTCTTTAGAAGGGACTTTGGTGCTGGCTCAGCTTTGGTTCTATAATGCAGTATTTTGCTGCAGCATTACTGAGAATTTTTGCTGTTAGTTTGAGATGCCTGTGTCATGGTTTAGCCTGGCTGGATGCCAGGTGCCCACCAATGCCACTCACTCCCCTCCTCAGCTGGACAGGGGAGAAGAAAATACGACGAAAGGCTCGTGGGTCGAGACTAGGACGGGGAGACATCACTCAGCAATCACCGTCATGGGCAAAACGGATTGAACTTGGGGAAATCAGTTCAATTTATCACCAATCAGATTGGAGTAGGATAAGGAGAAATAGAACCAAATCCTAAAAACACCTTTCCTGCACCCCTGCCTTTCTCCCGGGCTCCAGTTCACTTCTGATCTTCCTCTGCCTCCTCCCCCCAGCTGCGCGGGGGCCGCGGAGTGGGGGCTGCGGTCAGTTCATTGCACCTTGTCTCTGCTGCTCCTTCCTCCTCACGCTCCTCCCCTACCCCAGCATGGGGTCCCTCCCACGGGAGACAGTCCTCCACCAACTGCCCCAGCGTGGGTCCAGTCCACGGGCTGCAGTCCTGCAGGAAGGGGCTGCTCCAGTGTGGGGGGCCACCAGCCCTGCCAGCAAAGCTGCTCCAGCATGGGCTACTCTCTCACCATGGGCCCACAGGTCCTGCCAGGAGCCTGCTCCAGCGTGGGCTCTCCATGGGGTCACAGCCTGCTCTGGGCATCCACCTGCTCCGGCATGGGGTCCTCCATGGGCTGCAGGTGGAGATCTGCTCCACCATGGACCTCCACAGGCTGCAGTGGGACAGCCTGCCTCACCATGGTGTTCATCATGGGCTGCAGGGGAATCTCTGCTCCAGCACGTGGGGCATCTCCTCCCTTGCCTTCTTCACTGACCTTGGTGTCTGCAGAGCTGTTTCTCTCCTGTATTCACTCCTCTCTCCTGCTGCAAATTGCCCTTATGTGGGTTTTTTTCCCCTTCTTAAATATGTTATCCCAGAGGCACTACCACCATCGCTGGTGGGCGCAGCCTTGGCCAGCAGTAGGTTCGTCTTGGAGCCAGCTGGCATTGCCTCTGTTGGACATAGGAGAAGTTTCTAGCAGCTTCTCACAGAAACCACCTTATAGCCCCGAAGCTACCAAAACCTTGCCATGCAAACCTGGTACACCTTTTTTTGTTCTTGTATGGCTCCTGTTAGCAGAGTGTCTGAATGCCTCAAGTATTTCGCGCCTGAGAATACACTAGAAATGCAAGCCTGAGGCATGCTCAGATTAAATGGCTTGCCCAACACTGCTTTGGGAACTGTTAATGCACCTTGGGAATATGTTAGCCTACCTGTTCTTCCTGAGTAGTTCTACTTACTGCTGATACTAGTGTTGCTGGCGTGGTAGGTCACTCATCTGCAGTGGTCCACCCCGTCATGTCAACAACATGCTGAACAACTCCGAGATCAATGGTGTTGTACAACTCCTACAGCGTTGCTAGTCTTTGATCACAAAAGACACCTGCTTTCTACCTTTTCATCTCCTTGCCTTACTGACTAGTGTACGGTGGCTTCCTGTGGGCCCTGACCTGACTGTTTCCCTCCCATTTTGAGTTCCATATTTCACATCTATCACTAACTTCATGGCTTTTGGCTCCCAAAGCTCCCACAACACCAGTTTGCTTTACTTATACAGCCTCCTCTTGACCTTGCTTATTTTTTCAGATATATTTCTACTCCTATACTCTAATAAAAATTCGCTCTGTGGTCAAGGTTAAGTTTCCACAAGAAATTGTTAGCTATACAGCTAATGCTTGCATGCTGAACAACTTCTTTGACAGAAGCCCTTCTCTTTTTTTCGTTTTTGAGATTAGGAAATATTTTGGTTCCTAGGAGAAGAGATTATTTTCAACTTGGCCATTTGCAATGCAGTTGATTGCTGTACCATAGGTTAATTCCTAAGCCCAAAATGTGATAACACCTGTACTGTGCAGTAATTAAAAATTGAGACTGGAAACCAGAGTTGGTTTGAAAGGAGCTTGGAAAATATGAAGTTTCTCGTGACAGAATGTGGTGTATTAAGCAAATACACTGTCAGGAGACCATGATGGTTTCACTGAGACTATTAGCAGTGCTGCATTTTAATGGACAGCACGAATCACTGCAGCCTGACCTGCCGCTTTCTTAGGATGCCCCAGCTGCATGTCCCTTCATAAGGCGTCATCTTCTATTACTAAAAATGGATAAGGAAAAGTTAGAACAGAATATAGGCAATAAATAGTCTCTTCCCTTTTCATTCCTTGGCTGCCTCTGCTTAGAAATAATTTGCATAACAAGTGGATTAGTTAGGTGGGAAGGATGTCTGAAACTGAAGTGCCCTTCAGTGGGTCCTTAAAGACCAGTACCAAAGAGAAGCACCCATAGGAAGAGTAAATACAAATGCAAAGTGTTTAAGAGCATGGATATGAAGGCAGTGGAGCAGTTGGGTAACTCTGCGGCTTGCAAGCAGAAAGCATTTCAGGGTGAAAACATGGGTGTCACACAGTGGAGGAGGAAACAAAAAGAACCAAACTTTTTTTCCCTGTTTGATTCTTTCTTACCTGCTTCCCCACAATGCATTTCTCCATTCAGCTTTTTGCTGTTGGAAACTTACTACTTACAGTAGTCAGTTTTCTGTACATGCTGTCTTCCTTCAGATAAACACAGTGTTGTTTTTCTTTATTGGGGCTTTCAGTTAATTGTTTTTCAATCTCAGTTTGTGTTTACTATACAGTGTGATGGGAGACTCCAGAATAAAGGTTGTTTAGTGGAGGGAAAAAACCCCATGTTTTCTTTGATTGTGTGGTGTCCTCAGCTATGATTTGGACTTTAAAAAAACTTTCCTATTGAATTAGTTTCCTGATGAGTTAGATTTTCTTTCTTTTGTTAATTGTCTGTTGTTATCAGTGACTGATATACACTGCATTTTTTTCATGTTCCAATTAAATAATCGTACTCGTCAGAGACTTTGCTTTTAAAAGGTGGTGACATAATATATGGAATGCATGGAGGGAAGTAGTGTTCAATCTCTGCAAGAAATTTTAGAAGTTTCTACAGGAAGTAATTGGCAGCTTCCCAAGCTACATAATTATACGACAGTCAGAGTGTATAATTAAAGTTAACAGTGAAGGAAATGATTGGAATAAGGCTTTGTGACAGATAATTTTTTTGTTTTGTTCTTTTGGAGCAGACAAGTTCCCCCCTGGTTCCACTTTGTTCCTTTCTAAAACTGCTTCTGCTTCATGTTCTGCTAATTTTAAAAATAAAATTATAAGTTGCCATTTAAAACAGACTTTATTCACTGCAGACATCTTGAGATTCTTCTTACTGGTAACTTGTAGCAGTGTGCCTTTTGAAACTTTCCAGAGTGTAGAAAGGGTCTGAGGAAAAACCTTTCCATGGAAATACTATTATGCCATCATTACTATTAGTATTTGCATTTATTGGTGCTTTGTCATCGATTTGTTTGGAATTTGTGATGCAGACCTATTCAGATCCATTTTGTTTTCAAGATGCAGTGAGAAGTATAAATACATGGAAGTGAAACATTTTGTATGCATATGTGTTTGTAGGTGTGTATTCATTTGATTTTATTTTTTGTGCATGTGCACTTCAGTGATTGCCAATATTGATGTACTATCATGAGATTTACTTAATTTGGTGTAGAGCACAAGCTAAAGGAACCAAAATGGAGCACTCCTTGTATTTGTAACTCAGACGAATTTGGTGGTAGTTGTCCTGCATTTAAATGTGCCATGGTTGTGCCTTGGGATGCTTCTACAGAAACCCTAGGTTTGCAGTTGTGATAAGTTGACCCCTACAAGTGCAGTCAATGTTCGTTGAGGTGTTCTTAGTAGCAGGCAGCAAAATCAAAACTACTGCTGCAGTTTTGAGTGGACTGCTGTTCATCTTGGATCTTGGCTAATTTAACAGTGCTTCCAGGCAGAAACAGCAGATACCATTGGGGAAACTGAATTTACAGCAACTACACCTTAGCTTTTAGCATGCTGCTGTTGAAATACTCCATTTACATTTTCTTTATGGGCATCTAAATACAGTGATAAACTTCATCTGGGAGGGAGTGAAGGATTTTACTAGATATTATTGTATTTCACAGTAAGTCAGCTGGGTCACAAAGCAGCCCTGTATGAACTTGCACGTGGTGGGGTCGACATTTCTCATTCTAATGAATTTGCTTTTGATAAATGACAAGTTGGTGACCTGTCTACCTTTTTTCTTCTGTGCTTATGACCATACATATTCTAACAGGGCTCACTGCTTCTTTGGGGTGAGATTCTGCCTTGAGAAGACACATATTGTGTCTCCTGGTTTTGTTTCAGCACAAGAGATTGTGTTTCAGGCAGAAACAGCAAATCAGCTCAGAAGCTCCGGGTCTGAGCATTGGCTGTTCATCTGTTTGGGTTCTGCCCAGCTGGCTACCCAAGTTTATACCCAATTCTTTGCCATTTATTACAGTAGTAGGCTCTTCATATAGGTAGGGAAAAAGAAGTGTTCCTTGGAAAAGGATCATTTTACTGTAGCCTGGAATTGAAGTCTCTCATCTGTAGAAGAGAAGATTTATCGCTTTTCCCACCGATTTTGTCCACTTAATTAAATACTTGTTAGATGTTGAATGTAAAAGTTTTACTATAAAATATTGTCACTAGGGTGGGAAACCAGTGTTGAAATCCATGGTGAAAAGTTGGGCTTATTAATCCCTTTGTATGTTTAATAATGGATCCATTGCTACTACATTTTTGTGAATGATGTGTAAGACATTTAGTGATAGGCTCCTAAATTTTCTGTTGTGTATTTAAAACAAATTTTAAAAGTTATTAAAATGCTCCAAACCAAAAGAACCTTTGGAATTTGGTTGAGCCAAGAGTTATTTTGATTACCTGAAAATTAAAAATTGAGCTGGTTTAGGGTCAGTAGTAGAAAATCCTCTTTCTCCTGCATTTGCTGAGCTGGAAAATTGGTTATTCACACAGCTGTGATGCAGAGACACTGCTTCCCCAGCAGCTACTCGAGTTGCTCCTTTTGGAGAGGTTGAAGAGGGAGTTCTTTTTTCTTCTGCAGCCTTCAGAAGTCACAGTGGAGGAGCAGGTGCTGTTTGCGAGCGTCGATGATGCAGGTGGGAACATGGCTGGCGTCCTGCAGAGACCTTCCAGAATTTGAACGGGTTGAGTCACAGTCAGACACTCTGCTGTATACTTTCTAACCCAAGCAGTTGTTGTACAGGAGGCTGCCTACACGTCCTGCCGCCAGTTCACAAAATCTCCTCGTGCCTACTCGTTCTAGCCTGATCAGATAGGAGTAATCCAATATAATTTCAGCATTTTCTGAAGTAAAACTGAGCTTGATTTCTGCCATGCCATTTTTTTTCCCCAGAAATGATAGGAAAATGGATGTAATGTTATTTCTGTTCTGCTAGAGAGAAAAGTGAGCTTTGTTACTGCATGTGTCTGCCTGATGTGCCTGGTGAAGGAATGCAGTTTTCCACAAGACCTAATTGCCTAAGCCCAGTGGTTCCCAGCCTGTTACTGTGTTCTTATCTTCCCTTCTCTCTGCCAGTCTTTCCATTCTCTGTTCTTACCTGCCACTCAGATACCTGACTTTTTATGCTTGCCTTTCGTTTTTTTCCCAGACATCACTCAACATCTCTGCTTTCTATACCAACACCCCAGTAAGTTGCAGGGCTTTGCTCCGAGGGCCTCCGTCACTGGTGGCAGATCTGAGGTGGGTCCCCTCAGTAAAGAGGGGAAAAAGCCTGGCGTGGCTGGTTGCAGCACAGACAGAGTTAGGTTAGTACTGGGGGACAAAGAGAATTGTAAGGGAGTCACGGCACCTCCTGTTTGCAGTCCTGTGTGACCCCTGCTGTGGTACGCATGTGACAGTGTCAGTCCTGCATGTGTTCAGATCCCTTATCACCATTCGTAGTGCACCTAAACCTTCCCATGTATATGGAAGCTGTTGGCTAAACAAGGTCCTAATCCAAAGAACCCAGATGCCGTTGCAAGTCTAGCTATTGTCTTCAGAAAGTTTTGAATCATACCATGAGTTGCAGCAGTATCACAGAAAGATTTGGCTGTTTTTTTGTGGAGCCACCATCCCTCCGCCTTCAAAGCTGAGATGTGTATACATGGGGAGAGAAGACTAGCTATGGAATCTCACAGGCTTTCCCATTTACTCTGTGCCTGGAGCTTCTGTGATGCTATTCTAGTTGCCAGTCTCCTTGATGTGCGATAAAGGTTAGTGCTTTTCTAATATATCCATACCACAATTACGGCATAGTTAGGGCACTAATAGGGCCTGCTTCACATCATGAAAGAAAAGAATATTGAAGAAGTTGTTACGTTCTGCAGGTTCCTGCCCTTCTCTGCCACAGGTGAGCAAGGAGAGGAATGCACAGAAATTGTCACCTTCTTACATTTGTATGGGGTGTGAAGGGAGAGGGCTGGCCAGTAGTTTTCAGACTGGACCAGGTCAACACCAAATCACTCCTCCTGTGCCTGTGGAAAGTGAAGAGCCCATCCTGGTGCTGCTTCTGAAGATGACGTGGCAGCTGGGCCTTCTCATCTTGGGTCTTACCACCGTGCTTTACAGTGATTTGGTTGGTTCTGCATGGAGTGGCAGAGAAAGGAGGAAGATACATACTATTTCAAGGCAAACCACTGTGTATTTAGCTTTTGATGGAGAATAAAGACAATACAGTCATGCCTCAGAATAAGGCGTTTGTGTGAGAAACAAAATTTATTGTTAGATGAGCAACTGCAGAACCATCCAAATTTAGCTTGTAATGGTTTGGCACTAGATTTGTTTTAAAAGAGGGGTCAAAAAAACCCTACTGTAATTTTTCCAGAAGAAAACCAATGATTGGAAATTAAGTCATCTTTGTTAGAAAGTGTTTTAAGGCTGCAGAGTCAAACATTGGCTGTAATATTACCATGACAGTTTCAATTCACCCTGTTACCTGTATGTTGTTGTATAATGACATAATCAGATGCTTTTTTTTTTTTCCACCTTCCTGCATTCCTGCTGGTTTCAGTGCAGTTCTCACACGATGCACTGGTTGGGCCCCAGGTGCTTATTCATAGTTGTGCAGAACAAAGCACAGATCAGATTCATAGCATCTGATCCTTAACGTGGTCGCGTAACAAGATGTCCCTCAAATAACAGTGTTCCTCTGTAGCAGGTCTCGGCTCTGCTCTCAAATCTCAGCTTAAATTGCAATTCTGGTGCCTTCCAGGGGAAGGCAGACATAACTGTTGCTTTGTTTTAATTTTGTCGTGAGACATTTCGGTAATGCCTCAGGAATGTAAAAGACAGCTGAGAAAAGGGAGAGAGGAAGCATGGGAAATTCAAAATAAAATAATGAAGATAAAAAGACGTGTTGGAGGGGACAGTGCTGAGTGAAGGATCTTGGAAGAACACCAATGTGAAGCTGAGGCAAATGACAAGCTGCCTTAGGAAGAAACCAAAACTGGTGAAGAGTTTGAGTGGAAACTGAGTCTGTCTGCGGTAGAGTCCCTTATCCTTCTCGGGAAGCATATCCTTAGGACTTGCTTCCTAGAGTTACTTACAGCATATAAATGAAAATGAAATGGTGAAGCCTACCGTATGTGATAAGGAGGCTTAGGAAAAGCAGTGCCAAGAAGAGCATCCCTGCAATTTCTGGCTATTAAAATGCTGCCTGACTTTTCATTTTGGCTCTAAGGAGTTTTTTACCATCTTTACTAACTAGCTCTCTGAACCTCTTGATATTAACCGACTGCAGATGCTAGAAAACTTGGTCTCTATTACCACGGGATCATTTTAGATAGTACTGCAAAATAGATCTGGGGAAATGGTCCTTTTTAATAGTGCAGCAATGCTTGTTAAACTGTCTGCTGCGGGATTTATTATGAGTATTGATGCAGCTATAGTGAGTCTTGCCTTTCACTTCTGTATTTACTTCCTAATCATAATGAATCTCTGTTCTGTTGCTGAGCTCTGAGGTTGGTTTAGGAATCTGAGAATTACATCTGCAGTTGCTGTGGGCAGTATGCTCTGAGCCAATTTCATCTGTAATGTGAGGGATTAGGGGGTTGGCTAAGTTAGTATTCCTTCCCAGTGAAAGAGGAATATTTCTGTCTGTTGGTTTCATCCTCCTGGATTTTGATGAGGAAGCTTTTGAATATACTTGTCTTGAAAACTTTGCCCTTTGTCAGTTATAAATTCTTAGCTGCAGTTATAAGCTTCATTATTAAAGCTGATGCAGATCTTCAAACCCATGGTAGTCAAATGTGGAAAATTCTTCATTTAGTTCACTGCCTCCCTGAAGGTCTGTTTTGTGCTCTTGAGATAGTGATGGATTCGATGAATAATTCAATGGGAGATCATAAAGGAACACTGCTGTAAAGTTGGAAAATCTTTTTTTTTGTTGTGTGGTTTTGTGGGGGTTTTTTTGTTGTTGTTGTTGTTACTGGAGATTATGCATTATTCTTTGGTGATCTAGGCATCACACTTGAATTTATTTAATGTTAATGTCCATGACAGTGGTAGATATCTTGTAAAGGCAGGTGAGCCTTCTTTGGATGGTGCTGGGTGCCATTGATTAGAACACAAGGGGGAGTATAAAAGACCTTACAGTTAAAAACAACCACCTAACATATTGTCTAAGGAGGAATATTCTCTCCTGTATTTCTCTAAATGCTTTGTTGGACACTTAGGTGTTGGAGGGCTGCCTTCCACTTCTTGAAAAGACTTTTGGCTTCAGAGGCAATTGGTATGTCTAAATCCCAGAAGAAATTCAGCTCTCACTAGCTGTTGACCAATGCTGCCTGAAATGTCTACCTCAGGAAATACGATCCAGCCTTCATTTCTCTTTTTGATCACTCTTTGATTTTGTTTGGCAATTGGGAAATGTTTATTTTCCATTTACAGCAGGAATTTGTAAATAAGAGAGGAGAAATGTATGTAGTTGGTAACTTAGTAAAAACTGTACAAATCTGTATTCTGCTAGAAACACTGTCAAATTCCTATGCCTTAATAGGCTCCAGTTTCATCTGTAGAATTGTCAAGAAAATAGATAACGTTGGTTTTCTGAAGATTTCACCTTCTTGCATTTTTAAAAACATTTTTAAACCTCTTCCTCTCTCCTCTTCTGCTAGTCAATTCATCTCATTATTCTTGTGATATCATTTTGTTCTCATTCTATGCTTCTCACTCACTTTCTCTGTTTTGTCCCTTTTTTCTGACCTGCACTTGTGTTGTTCGTTTTTTGGTGTTTGTTTTTTTTTTTTTCCTAAGAACAATGTACTTTTTAAAAAAATCAATTGTCTCTCTTGTCTCGTTCATTAATGTCTTCCCATGACTTAAACTTTTCCTGGCTGCCCTCTCTTAGTAATTTTCTTTTGTTTTGTTTTCTTTTTCTGAGATTTTTGTCTGAGTTTTTTTGCTTTTCCCTAAAGACAAAAAAATGTGTTGTTACTGATGTTTAGTCTATACGTCGTGGTGGTTTTCTGCTTTGCCTCATGGTATTGGGCAGAACAGAAGAAGAGAAGAGGATCTGCAGCGTTTAGTATGCCCCTGCTGTGAGCTGGTTTTGTTTTTTGTCTATGTAACATCTAGAATATTAGAAGCCACAATTCCATGTTGGACCTTCCAATTCTGTAGCTCTCCGAGGACTGAAGTAATGAAAAACTGGCAGAAGTAGATCCTAATATTGAAGCAAAGGACAGTCAAGCAGACCAGGTTCGAGGTAGGAGTGAAGGAAGTTGGAATATGACTCGGCACTGTGCCCAGGTTGCCGAGAAGGTCACCAGCATCCTGGCTTGTATCAGGAATAGAGTGGCCAGCAGGAGTAGGGAGATGATCGTGCCCCTGTACTCAGCACTGGTGAGGCTGTACCTCAAATACTGTGTTCAGTTTTGGGCCTCTCACTACAAGCAGCACGTTGAGGTGTTGGAATCTGTCCAGAGAAGAGCAAGGAAGCTGGTGAAGGGTCTAGAGAACAAGTCTTAGGAGCGGCTGAGGGAACTGGGCTTGTTTAGCCTGGAGAAAAGGAGGCTGAGGGCAGACCTTCTCGCTCTCTACAGCTACTTAAAAGGAGGGTGGAGCCAGGTGGCTGTTGGTCTCTTCTCCCAAGTAACAAGCACCAGGACAAGAGCAAATGGCCTCAAGTTGCACCAGGGCAGCTTTAAATTTGATATTAGGGAAAATTTCTTCACTGGAAGAGTTGTAAAGCATTGGAACAGGCTGCCCAGGGAAGTGGTGGAGTCACCATCCCTGGAGGTATTGAAAAGCCCTGGAGAAGTGGTGCTTAGGGTCATTGTGTAGTGGTTGACTTGGCAGTGTTAGTTTAACGGTTAGACTCGACACTTTTCCAGCCTTGGTGATTCTGTGGTGCAAAGAGTTCTCCTGCAATGTCCGTGGTTTCTGCCTTTGGATATTTGTTTCCCCCAAGCAAAATTTAGCCACTGTACCTACCTGCCGATTGTGAAATGTCTGGTGGATCTGCAGCTCATTGGATTCGTGAGGGGAAGGAAGAGGAAGATAATAGGATACAGCCACTTCATGAGCATTAATGATAAACCTCTATTTGAATGAAGGTTGTGTGGGCTTCGTGACTTCCTCACTACTTTCCTTTCCCTTGTAAAATAACTGCTGTGATAGGAACGTGAATCAAGCCAGTGGTATACTCTGTAGATGTACAGTAGTATTTTCAGTCTAGAGCTGTGTGTTATGTTTCTTTCCCTGCTATTGTTTTTACCAGTTTATGAAGTAAACATGTCCATTCCCTGCTTACTTCTCCTCCATAACGAGAGTGATAAAAGAAATAACATTACAATTATCCCCTTATCAGCTGTGTTTATAGCATTTTACTGTGGAACAGGATATGAATTGTGAAGTCATGAAAAGAGTATTACAAATATAATAATGAATGTTGTAAATCTGTTGCCAAGATTAGGAATGATTTCTCTTTGAGTATTTCTAAGAGCCTCTTTTTATTTTTTCTTTCCCTTTTTACCATTGCTGTTTCTTACAGAAGATCCATATTTGTCAAATTTGCCTACAGATATTTAGATGTAGTATAGGGCCTTCCGTCTTCCTTTCATACAGAAATGTAACATGTCAGCTCTGCCTTATTTTGCACGACGAATGCTAAAAGGTGATGCTTGCAGAGAGTGTGTTTGAGGATCATTTCAAAGCTGCTTTACATATTGATTACTCAAATTGCCATTTAATTTGCTGTATAGCAATACACAGTGCCTTAACTATGTCTCTGGCATTCTTATTGATTGCTGTAATTCTGCCTTGCATTATATGCATATATGGTGTCACCATGAAATATTTATGTGCTCATGAAATGTTAATATGTCTGGTTAATGTGAAACCGAACAAAATGCGTTTGCCGGAAGCGGGCAGGAATGCTGAGCTGAGTGCTTCCCTTCCCCTCCCCCTTACCCTTGCATTTTCCCTCTCCATTGATTTTATTACCAGTGTTTCTCTGCTGTATCTAAATCTGTGTCAAAGCAACCCCCTGCTCCGGTATGCAGATTTTATGTTTTATTATGTGAGAGAGAAAGCACAATAATAATAAAATAAGAGGTGATCTCACGGAGGTGTTGAGACACTGATCTACATTGCACTTGTGCTGCTCTATCATTGCTCCTGCATCTGGGTATGGAAATGTAGCACTGTCCTCCCTGAAAAGACGGAAGCAGGATGAGTCATCTGGAATGCTCAGTCATATTTGCATGTTTCTTGAACAGGGGCTGCAGCAATGTAGAACAAAAGTTTTAGGGGTGTTTCTTTGATTTGATACAACTGTTATCCAGAGATGTTGTGGAATAGTTAGATGTAATTTCAACCAAAACTTTTAGAAGGAAAAGTAACTCCTCTTGGCAGACTGGTGAACAGGATTCTGACGCTCTCCTGTTGGAAAAGCCCAGTAAAAAATCGTGGGGTCAGATATTTATCATGTTCCTAATAACTTTCTAAGCTAGTGGGTAGTCTAGGTGATTGAAAAAAACCCACCACCACCACTGGAAGACAAAAGAAAGTGGTTGTCCACTCTCCTAACACAGAGAGCAACCATCCTTTTACATCACTGGGTGATGGGTTGGGAGCAGAGTATCAGCTAGAGGCTGCCCTGCACACAGTAGGACTGAAATAGATGCCTGATGAAGAGGCTTTGGCATGCTATGTGACGCATGTAACTGTCCTGCTTGCTTCTGGGTTTTCACTTTTTTTTCACACTTTTGCCTTTAACTCCTTCACAGAGAAGGCTCCTGTACGTGAGAGGGCATGAAACAGTCACAACCAAGATCTGGGGAGGGAAGGAGGGAAATATCTTACTGGCATCCAGTGTTGCATCGGTCCTGTCCTCCACCACATTGTTTTGGGTGAAGTTCCAGCCATGGAACCTTTTGTAAAAGCTTTCTTTGCTGCCAAAATGGACACATTTAAACAAAGAAAAATCCAAATCAAAAACACAACCAAAACCAAAAGCCAGACAAGCAAAAAAGCATGATGAAGACGGGAGCCAAGGAAACGGGAGGAATGCAAAGCAGAGATCAATGTCTAAACACCTGTTAGTGAAGAAAATTTAGAGAGCCTCTGGGGTTCTGTGGTGCTTGGCAAAAGCTCTTACCTTTGAAATTCATTTTCTTCCTTTGTCCCTCATCCCCAGGCTATGCAGCAGCTGTTCAGGATGTGTTTTGTTTCTTTTTTTAAAGCTGGTGGCAAAGTTTGTTACTGCAAAGACAACTCTTACTGAGAGTCTGTTTTGACCATTTATTTTTCTTTCCAGCCCCTGTTTTGCTCTCTTTTCAGGCTCACAGCTTCAATGAAATCTATAGTATTTTTATAACTCATTTTTACATCTACGGTGAAATACCTTGTTTAGTTGTAGTGCTGGGGAAAACTTTGTCCCAACTGTATCTGATATGGCAGAACTCAATGGATCTAAATATATGCAAGGAATATTTGTCTCCCATCTATTTTGCAGTGTCACCCAACAGAGAACACAAAGGCTCTCCTTGAGTCGTTTTTGCAGTGTTCATAGACTTGGTGCAAGAGTGATAGTTCTCTGAAATGTTTTGCATGCCAGCACAAGTTTTTCCGTGGTAGAGAAAATACACACATTTTCTTCTTTTGTGGACTTCTGTGTCATTTTTGACACCCGGACCTGTTTTGGAGCCTGAATCCAGCTATGCGACTTCTGTCTCACTTGTTTTTTTTTTATAGTTCTTTCTAGGTGTCTTCATGTCTATAAATCATTATAACCAATTTTCTTTAACTGGCAAATTTAAAATGAAACTATTTCTTTCTCTTTGACTTCTACTGCAATTTCTCTAAGCCAAGGGTGGAGCAGAGCAGCGATGCTGCATAGGGATGGCAAAGCCTCCCTGCTGGGCATGGAGCAGCACTGCTTCTGTGCTGCTGACTGCCTCAGACACACGTAGGTCATTTAGCTGGGGGAAGGGCTAAGGTTTATGAAAACAGAGCCTCCACATACCGTTTCCTAAATTCAGCTCAGTGTATGTTGTAGATGGTGGATGTGGAGGACAGTACTTCAACTCATGGGTTCTTCAAACTGATTATTTTCCATTTTGATTCCTCCTCCAGATTGTCCTGGAGAACAGCAGTCGAGAAGACAAGCATGAGTGCCCATTTGGCCGAAGTAGCATTGAGCTGACAAAGATGCTGTGCGAAATACTGAAAGTAGGAGAGCTACGTAAGTCAACCTGTTTATTTGTCCTCTAGGAGCCATGGAGTGAGTTCAGTGATACCTAAAGTTTAGTTCAGTGCAAGAATTTTCTTCTGAGAATAATTTCTCAGTATGGTTAGGTATTGAACACTGGCACTTAACATGACTATGTCTGTTTTTCTGTGTCTCTTACTAGTTTGTGGGCATAACAGGGAAGAGGGTGGAGTAGGGGAAATGAGCACCTGGTCTTTGAATCTCTTCTAGATGAAGCAGGACAGTTGCATGATTTCTAGAGGGGTCAGTTCGTTTCCCATCAGATGATTTGGTGTGGGAGACGTCATGGTCTTACAATTCCACAGGCTTGCCATAGAATGATAGAATGCTTTGGGTTGGAAGGGACCTTTAGAGGTCATCCAGCCCAGCCCCCCTGCAGTGAGCAGGGACATCTTTAACTCGACCAGGCTGCACAGAGCCCCGTCCAACTTATCCATAGGTTGATTTTATATAATAGTCATTCTTTGTGGGATTGCTCATCTAAACTGACACATCCCATTTTCCCTTAGATATCTAAAGGTCTCTCTAAATACCAGATGATATATGTATCATTTACTATAAGTGTGATCTGAAATATTGTATTTTAATACAGAGTAAACAAGCTGTCTTTGGCTTCAATTAGAGTCCCTTGACAAACTGTTAGATACTATCAAGCAGAAGAGCCTGTCTGTATCTTCATTAGTCTAGTGTGTTGGTGTTTAGCTGTATCAATATATATGAACTTAAGTTACCCATCAATAATGTTTGGGATCCAGCTGCAGTCTATTTTGGCAAGCACTACCACGAGCTTCATTTTCTTGTTGCACAAGCAGGGGGCACAACTGAGATGCTTCGTTTCCTTCAGACATTTTCTTCCTTTTGAATTTTTTCCCTATTAAAGATTTTTCTTTTACCTTTACGTGCAAGTCCAGGAAATGCAATGCAAGACCAACGCAGCAAGAAAGCCTATAGGTATCATTGGTACTTGTTCCTACCAGCTCTGCAACAGATATCAAAAGCTCTGGTTTAAAAGTATGATTTGGCTGTTAATACATCTAAAGCTTTTAAATGTAACGTCTTGAGAGAATTTGTTGACCAAAGGAAAAAAATCTGTCTCTGTGCAAAGGGCCAGAAGAAAACCTGTGCATTGCTTGCAGCTTCCAAATTGACAGTATTTGACAGACCTGGATGAATGATGTGATGTTTACTTTTGAATACCATCCTAAGTAAACCAGAGTTATGAAGAAACACATTCAGTAAGTCTATAAACAGTTAAGCAACTATTTTAGATGTATGGCAGTGGTAATGTGTTGTGTAAGGTTCAGACTGTAGTAGATATGTCTCCCTTAAAATAACCTTACTGCTGCAGCTGAGGTGTCTAATGCCAAATCGTGCACGATGGGTCTGTCTGAATTTTTCTGCTGGTAAATGTAGGAGGGGCATATCATCTCAACAAAGCTGTAAACCTGTTTGAATGTCACTGTTTAGAGTGCTAAAGATCAATTTTGTTTTTAGAAATGCATAGAAAATCATCTGAAATTCAAAGTATGGCTTTGTACGTGGTGGTTTTGTGCAAGTCCCATCACTCCATGGGACTTGCGCTGCACTTTGCTGCTAAGAAAGATGATTGATCTAGAGGTCAGCCAGGTGTCTCAAACTTCTTCCTTGCTGTGTCATAAGAAGTCATTCAATAAATAAACCTTTTTTTTTGGCACAGATGTGTTTGTTGTCCACATGCAGGGGGCTATTAGTATGTTCTGATTGCTTCTGACTTCTGCATATAGCTCCTTTCATGTTTTAACTTTTTCATTATCTGGTCTTTTAAAGTGGGGACTGTGAATAAAAGACGAGGATTCGGGGGGGGAGGCTCAGTTATCATATGAGGGAAATATGACAGGAAAGCTATTTTTGCTATCTTAGTTTTTGAAAGAAAATGAATTGTCATAGTTTTTGTTTGTTTGGGGGATTTTGTTGTTGTTAGAGTAGCTCTGTGGTTTGGAATTGTGAGGTTAGAAAGAAGATTGAAAAATTCCCAAAAGATAACTCTGGCTAAGGGACATTACCTGTTAATACTCTGAAGCCACTTGTTTTGGTGTTACTAAAGCTGCAAGTCACTGGGGTGCTAGGCGTGCTGGTTTGCAGCAGGCTTCTGTGGTGTTCTTTCACAGACGTGTGACGCTCTACGGAGAAGATTTGATGCTGAGGAGAAGTGCACTGGTGCTTCTGTTGATAGAAACCAGATGTAGCACGACTGACTTCTGTAAAGTCATGCCAATCTACACCCACAGAGCATCTGTCTCTGGATGCGGCAAGAAGATTGCGTTGTAGCCTTGTATTCACAGGGGACAGAGCTAAGGTTACCTCTAACTCATCTTGACGATTCACCTGTTCACCAGTATGTTTCCTTAATGATTTTGTTTATGTGGAACTCTAATTGCCATTTAAAAAGGCTGTAGTAAAATACACCTTTAACATAATGTACAGAAAGCAGATTTCTTGAAAATGGCTGTCACAGATGCGCATCTTCAGTGACCTGTGATCAGCTGTGTATTTTGTTGGGAAGTGCAAACTAGACCTGAAAATTTACATTCAGATTTATTCTTTGCTTGAAAGTAAATACTGTATTGCTGTATAAGATTGGCCATCTTAAAAGCCAGTAGTTACAGTTTAAGGCAAAGGTGCCCCTGGTAGTTCGAATGTGTTAGGTTTCAAAATATGTATTTAGCCTGCCAGTGTTTCTTGAGAAATTTGAAACTAGTCATTATTGTGTTGGAACGTAGAACTTTTTTCCTAACAGTTTCTGAATTGTGTAATTTAAAAGCCACAATAAATTACATTTTACTCATGAAACATTCAGCAGTAGAAACTTTCTTAAAGTGCAGAGTAGATAAAAGCTGCTAGAGTGTCCATTATTTATGAAGAGCACTTTAATGCTGATTATATTCCCCTTGCTCCACTGTATTAAATACCTTCAGGCAACGAGAAGACATTTTACCATTTCTTTTTTGGTCCTTTCAAGCACGCATTCATCCCAGCAAGGACTCACAAGAAAGTGTTAAAGGCATGCCACTTCTCCTGCTTTTGTATTTCCCCAAATCCAGATACTGGACATCTTAATTCTTTGATTTTGATTCCAAAATGCTTGTGCCTTGGCATTCATCTCTTCTTCTGCAAAGCATTTAAGCATCTGTTTAAATCTTGTGTAAGTAAGGAAAGCTCGAGTGCAAGCTGTGAGTTGAGCATATGGTAACTGCTTTACAGAGGTGGACTTGCAGAGTAGAGGAGCTAAAGCTTAAGAGAAAGGTTGGTGTAGTGTGTAAGTAACATGGAAGTTAGAATGAAACACATCCATAAGCCCCTTGAATGAAATCTCTTGAGTCAGGACAGAGTGGGATATTTGACTATAAATCTTTTAATCTTGTGCTACTGGTGCTGTTAAAAAGGCATTGAAGAGAATGGCTTTACTGAGTACTTGCCAAGGCACTCTGCAAACTCTGTGGTAATTCTGATTTCTCCAGTGGTAGCTTCCTTTGTGTATCTTGGATAACAAGATGATTTGCTTCTCGTCCTCAGTGTCTTGGAGCTGATGTCAGAGTGGTCAGTCCTCCTGCCCCTGTAGGGTAGGGCACGTTGACACTCCACATCCCTGGTACACGGACAAGCTTACGAAGAGCAGAAAAGACCAGGCTGTTCATATTTCTTCCTTAGCAGCTGTGAAAGCTAGGGTAGCCTCCATCTTTCCTCTTCTTCCTTCACGTTTCAGTACATGACATGTGGGCTCAGGTGAGAAGGAATACCCACGTAACAGACTCCTGGCTTTTCTGGGAGGCAGTAACATGGCAGAAAAATAGAAAAATTAAAATCAAGCTCCAAAAGACCTTCTAGAACTGGAGTTAGTAAATTTAACGGGAGAGCTGGAGTTCATCGAAACTTAGTATTTTGACATAAGTGAGAATCTGAGCTCAGCGTTTTGCATGAATAGCCCTAATCCACTCTCATCTGTGCCTACAATATCCAGTTCTCTGTGCCTCTGTTCAGCATGTGATGCTGTTCCTACCCTCAAAACCCCTTCAAACTCTCATTCCTGGTGGAAGGTCATACTTAACTGTGTTACTGATTTATACAGAACTGGAACAGCTTCCCAGGCTTGTTGCCTTATTTCCATAGAGGTTCGACTGAAATTGTTTTATGTTGAAGGTGGTGAGGAGGCTTGTATCTGACAGAGGAACAAGAAATTAATGCTACGAGGAAAGACAGCGCCACCACCAGAGCTGCAGCCTAAAGATGTTCATAAGGCAATATCATTGCATGCCTGAAGTCATTCTATAGTTAAGGCATGTCAGACTTCAAGTATTTTTTGGTGTATTTTTGAGCAGGACACAGATGTTCAGCTGCCAATGTTCCTATCTGATTGTTTTGATAGGTGGTCTTTAGGGGCTTTTGCAAAAATCTGCACTCCAGCTTTATGACAGACCACAGGGGTATATGCCACATGTCAGATACATGTCCTGTCCTAAAGCTTCTGTCGGACAAACAACTTCTTCGCTGGGTTGTCTTACTTTTCTGTTGTGGGGCATTTAATTGTCATGGGGTTTTGTTAGACTTGATTAATTTATTGGATTATTTCCCTTGAAAGAGAAGATCTAAATGCCAGTGTGTTATAATGCCCTTGATGCTGTTTGTACATGTTCTTGCTATAAATTTCTCATTGCAATTAATGCCCAGGTTGCAATGGTCTGGGAATTCTTACATTATTGTTGTTTTATCGAATAGAACGTGCTGGGCATTAGAAGGCATACAGTGATATTCATGGTTGTGCCCGCTGAGATGAAGGTAATCAAATCTCATGCTTCAAGGAGTAAGCTGCTTGCTGCAAGGGTCAGGAAGCACTTTTTTGTCGTTGCACAATTTTTCCTCTGCATTGCACAATCCTTAGTGTGCAGTGTAGTTTGTTTCTGTTGGTCCTTCCCTGAAAGCATGTGGGTCACCGCAGCAGCAGCGCTGCAGACCTGAGGGCTTGCCTGTTTCGATTTTCCTTTTGCTACAGCAAATCCAGTATTTTTACAACTGAATGTCATATTTTAAATTGTTTCGCCTTGCTTGATAGATAATTGCCTTTTCACCCTCCTCTTCCTCCTCCTCCTCCTATAAATTTAATAGAATAAAGCCCCAGAAATAGTAAATAAAATTAGATAAGAGAATTTTTAGTGTTGTCGTACTTCTTGCAATTTCATTTTCTGGAAACTGAGCCATTTGACGAGTCAGGAAATGTTTGTTAGGAAGCTGAAAAACTTTTCTTGCCAAAGAGGTGTTTAGTGAATGGTAGCAATTTTCTGTTTCACCTTGAATTTTTATCTTTAGACTATGATAAGATAATTAAAAATAAATTTTAACCTTTTTGTTTGTTTTATGTTTTTATTGCAGTCATTCTTACATATCCATCTTTTTATCCTCTTGCCCAGGCCATCAGGTAACTCCCAGTCACAGCAAAAATTAAGCAGATCTCAAGTGAAGGCTAAGAAGACAACATTTGAAAACAATTTCAGTAGCAGCGAAGGGGGGAAAAAATATCTAAAATAATCCATAGTGATCTTGAGTTTTAAGGGTTCCTTTGGAAACATTACTAGCAAATTAGCAGTTCCTGACTATAAGGACATTAGATATGCTTACCCTTCTTGATGCTAAGCTAACAACTTACTGAGTAGTCTGGATTGTACTTTTCTTTTGTATGATAGCAGAATCTTATTTTACCAAACAGTCCTCTATTCCTGTTTGCTGGTAGAGTCCCGCAGGAGGGACAGAAAGAAATGTTCTTTTTCTGGGGAGATACTTATTTCTTTGCAATTAATGTCTTCTTCCTCTAAAAACTCTCCGTCTCTTCATGCTTATGGTAAACTGTGAAGTCTCAACAAAATATCTACTGTAATCTATTGAGGATATGAGCAATGGAGCTGCAGACAGCTTTTGAGCAGGATGTTTCATTTTTACCTCTGAGTGACAACGAGACAGATTTTGGAATGTTATTTTCTACACATGGTACTGTTGGCTTCAAAGTTGGTACAATGTTGGCTTCTGGGTCAGTTAACTAGACACCCTAGTCTGTCCAGAATCCTCTGGTGGGTTTTCCTGTTGTCTGTAGCCATATGTCTCCTTTTTGGTCTCTGCGGAGCAGGAATCATAACTTGTTTTGGATGTGTGAAGTGCTTAACCTTACTGTGTATTGGGTGCAGGACTCTTTAGCTTCTTTAAAATTACATTTACTCAGTTTTCAATATTATTAATAAAAAGTGTGGTGGTGAACTCAAAAAACACTTAAGGGCAACAGAGAGAGATGTGGATGTAAGGGATTTTTTTAGAAATTGATTAAAGTATCCAAAAGACAACAAAGAGGTAACTTGATTAAGTGTGAAGAGCTCTTTCATCTGCTAATGAAAGGGATAGCAAGAATCAAGACCTGGAAGTTAAAGCCTGGTAAATTCAAACTGGAAGTAAGGTATAGGCGTTACCTGGGAGGGTGCTGAACTAGGCAACTAGCAGAACCGAAAGCTGAAGTATAATCAGAGAAATTAAAAAAAAAGAAAAATCCTGAGCTTGTTTTCCTGTGATTACTGGAGGCTATGGCTTTGCCCAATTTGTTGCCGTAGTAGAATAACAGCTGTGACTTGTTTTAATGTGGTTACTGGAACACAATTATAGGATTTTAAAAATTCTTTTTTACAGGCTAGAATGGACAATGTAACTTAAATATCAGGGCAGATGTGACAGCAAACAAGAAATATTAAAATATTTTGGACTATTGCCATATGAGGAAATTGCCAAGGGTTAAAATATTTTGGATTATTGCCATAGGAAAAAGTGTGGCTAAAGTAAGATCTTCAAAATATCTCCCATTTTGAAAACTCTGCATCTCTTATGAGTGTGGAGACCTTTATTAGCTGTTCATTCTGTGTGTTCCATGGCACTTTGTAGTTTCTCAAGAAGATGTAAGCAAGCACTGAAAAATACAACAACAAACTTCCCTCTTGCACTGTCAGATATTGGAACAGGCTGCCCAGGCAAGTGATGGAGTCGCCATCCCTGGAGGTATTTAAAAGCCCTGGAGATGTGGTGCTTAGGGACATGGGTTATTAGTGGGCTTGGCTGTGTTAGGTTAGCAGTTGGACTCGATCTGAAAGGTTTTCTCAAACCTAAATGATTCTATGATTCTCATGGTGTATGCCTTCAAGAAGGAAGCAATAGGCAAAATCTTACACTAAAATTCAGGCTTTTAAAGTTCACTTGCAAACCTGCAGAAAGAAGGAGCTTCAGACAGCTGAGATGTAGCCAAATGTTTGTTGCTTATCTGGAACAATCTCTGTATGTTTGAAGGGTTGGTCATTGTTCAGGGAGAGCTTAATGCTGAACAGATTGAAATTAAGAGAAAAATCATCTTGGAATCCATTCTGGACCTTCTTATTTCACTTTGTGTTAATATTTTATATGTACAGATGTATTAAAAGTTACCAAAGTCTCTTGTATTTTGCAGCAAGCTGTGCTTCACACCTGAAGTAAGCCCTCATGGTTTCACAGCACTGCTGTGCAGCAGGCTGGAAATTATGCAGCTGCTCCTTTTAAGAGGCCTGTAGTTGCTTAATTAATTGTACACAGAATCAAACAATGTATAAAAGCCCAATGTTGTTTTAATGGCAACTTTCAGTGTATTTTAATGTTACTTTGTATATTCCGGAAATGTTTGTGTTGGCAGAGCTGAAGGATTTTCAGGGTGGAAATAAGACATGTTGCAGGTGAAGAGGTGCACTTGAGGTTTTGGTATCTGAAAAATGCAGAATGATTTGGGGGTTTGAGGACAGTTGCATTAGCAGGATGTCTGCTGGAATGAGAACAGCATTAACTGCTAATTCCTGGAGTTCCCGAGACGAGACTGTACTTGGAAAGGCTAAAAAATGTGCAGTATTCTGGGAAACACGGGAGACCTTGCAAATAATGGCCCTTTTCTGGAGGTGGTGAACATCCTTGTAGCAACCCCCTACTGAATTGACTCAGACGAGTGAATGTGCCGCTAATTGTCCCGGCTTGTCCCTGCTTTATGGATGCCTGGAAGGCACTGGGGGCACTTCTGGATTGCTGATGGCTGTGTGGTCAGGTCCTCTGTCAGAAACCTTTACTCTTAGACTTTCAACCTTTGTTTATTCTTAGTAAAATAGATACCTCTTTAAAATTTGAATCTGTGAGTGGAGCTTCTGAGCTTTATAAGTATTTAAAATTAAAATTGCCAGGCTTCTGAGAGAGAAGCTCAAGCAGAATGCCCTGATGCAGTATTAACCAGGGGTGAGACAGGCACGGAGTACAGCGTAGTTGCGTTTATCTGAAGCTTTTCTCTGATTAACACATGGTACTTCTCCAGCCAATGCACTGTGCATTGTAAACACGCTGTTTGTGTTTATTCAGGAAGCCATAAGTGTTCCTTCAGTGGCTTGGCGGACCAAACAGATGAATACAGGTGTTCTTGGAAAACACATGAAAGCAGGGAATACTTAACTCTTGTCGGATACTTTTACTTAACTTTTGGCACCACCTGATTCTGTGGAAAGCTAGTTTAAACTGACTGATCGTATACCCACTTGAAACTGGTGGAAGAACTGTTTTCCTGGAGGGGTGATGCTTGGCCGTCAATCATTCCTGATCAATTAAAAAGGGCATATCCTTGATTTATTTTTTCGCAAGAGTGTTTTCTCAAAGAGTTCATCGAAACAACAATGAAAACAGAGTAATGAGAGCCTGAGATCTCAATATGTTTTCTTTAATCATTTGTCATTCACTAGCAGTGTTTAATTGTAAAACATGATCACACTGCCCTTAATGTCCTTTGTTGTAAATCTTTACCAGTCAGGCTCTGTCTTTGCAAGTAAAAATAACAGTAATGGTGAGTAATGTGAAGGACAGCAGCTGTGCTTTGAAGGTGACACACTACATTGGGTTACTGATGTTATGTACGTGTTGATACACCATCCGTCACTTTCATTTCTGTTGAAATGCTTGCTAATGAAAAGCTTAAGAAAGTTAGCTGCTAGCGATTAAACTTCACTTGCCCTTCTTGAAGAAGCGTAGATTTGCTCGAGCTGTGACAGGAGGAAGCTGTAGACCCTCAGGCCTTTTACAGACCTTAGGAGATGTTCACATTCAGCGAGAGCTTTTAATAGTGCTGGCTAAGTAAAATAAAAACAGGAGTCTGCGGGGTTATATTTTGCTCTGTTCCATGAAGAAGGATTCAAAAAGTGAGTACAGCTGCTTTTGAAACTGCCCTTTCAGCTTTACTACTTTACTCCGCGTGTGGCATTCTCTGTTTCTGGATTAGCAGAAAGTTTGCATAAATGTTCAAATGTTGTGAATGCATCGTCATGGTACATTTCCTTATATGTGATAAGGAACTGAATTTCTTGTTTCATGACATTTCTGGTCTCTTTGTGCTGAAGTTTTCCCATGGCTGTCATTTGTGAATTGAGAAAGAACTTCAGTGTAATTTTTAAATACAAAGCTTTAATACCTGCAAGTCAGGGAGAGGGAAGGGGATTCTCAGTTTTGGGAGGGGGGTTCCAAATAGCCTGGAGAATTGGCTTATGGCATTAAAACAACAGTAAATGTGACATAGCGTCGTGAGGTGGGTCAAGGAGGTGAAATTGTGACCTCCAAGAAAACTTTGCATTGGGATCTCACATCCTCCTTTAGGGCATTGGGAACATAAGCGTTGGCACGTAGCTAGACTTTCCATTTTGTAATTTTGTGAGATTTTTGAAAGAAGTCGGCCCTAGTTCTTATTGGGAGCATACAATTCCTCACATGTTTCTTATGCTCAGTGTGTCAGGAGGTCCATGTGGACCCTCAGGACACCTCTCAGAATCAGCAGAGTCTCATGCAATTCCTGTTCACCAGCTTTTGCAGAAATTAGAGCTGCACTCTTTGTAGACACGAGTTGTGTCCCTGTATATGCTGATAAGTCATTAGAGGTATATAATTATATGCTGCCTACTCAGGAGCCCGTCACAGTAGGCAGTTTATTAATAGGGAGACATGCATGCATTCACCCATACAGACTCTTGGTCGTTGTCTTTGAAGCTGGGTTGTCATATGAATTTAGACTCTCAGAATTTTTTATTTCATCTGTTGGGGATATCAGAACAAAAGGAAGCTCTCTATGATGAGTTATTAGATATGTAAACGCTTTCTGACAGATCAGTTGTTACCTACCCGTAAACATCTTTTAATGTACTGCGATCCTTTGGCACGGAGAGCCCTGACTCTGTTCTTGAAGGAAAAATTCATGGCTCAAGTTAGAGATATCTCTGTTTTTTCCCCTCAGTCTTGTTCATTACTGAGGTTTGTACAGACTTTATTCTTTCTCTTGCAGTTTCAAATGCTGTGTATTAACAGGCCTCTGGCCTCCAGCAGTTCTAGGTTACCACTCTTTCAAGATCAAGCTATCTGCTTATTTTTCCTGGGCCTTTGTGTTTTGTATGTGCACAGCTTGTTAATTTACTTGCTAATAATCCCCCAACTGGCTGGTGGCTCTGTTTTCTTCCCTAATTACCACTACAGAGCATCAGTTTAATTATTGTGTTGAGCCTCTAAGAAAGGACTTAAAACATCCATCAGCCCTATCCAGATTTGTTGTCTCTTCACATCAAAGACCCACTTGATGATAGAAACTTAAAAAAACATAGCATAATAATGTTAGCTGTAGGCATGTGTGAGGTGACTGATAAGGACCTAAGGACTCTGGTCATCTGAAGCAGTTATCAAGACACAAAAAATAATTGGTTGGTTGTGTACATATGAGTGGGAAAGAGCTCACTGGTGTGACACTGACTTACTGAAACTTTTTGCAGTAAGTTTTCTTCTGGTGGATAAAAAGTCTTTTAGTCAATTGGTTGCTCTTGGGCTATATTTCAGTTTTTAAGTTTATAGCCTTTCAGAACAAAAGGTGGTTGGTATTTTCATAGTAAAGTTCTAAGGCAAGATCTCTGATAGTTTGTTCTTTGGGCCTCTCCAAACGCTTGATGAGAATTAAACACCAAACTTACCAAAACAGGAAGCAAAGGTCATCAGTCGCCTTACAACCACACATTTCACTTCTGGTGTTCTTGACATTGAGAATATGTTTTGTCATTCATATGTTCAGCTGTCCATATGTTTTGGTGTCCGGCATAGAATACAGTTTATTTATCGTCACCGGCGACAGGACATTGTTTAGCTGAATCAAATAGGACTGAAGGCAACAGAGTTCAGCAAAGGTTTATCACAGGGTGGAGCAGAGCTCGCAAGACCGAGTTACAGGCTCTCATTTTCCGAGTTGTAGGCTGCACGGTATCTCAGTGAGTAGCTGAGTTGCTATTCATCATGGGTTTTTAGAGTAGACAGCAAACCTCACCTCAAACGTTTCAGTGTGTACACGTAAGCAGGAAAAGTTACCTTAAGTCTTCAATAGGCAAAAAATTGGCTAATCCGTAATGCAGGAGTATTACTGCTAAATGGGTTTTGCTACAGGCAGAGACTGCTATCAAAATACACGAAACCATTTTGGAAGAGGAAAAAATTATCAGAGCCAATGCCAGTGAAAAGAAGCCGTGAGGATGTGAATGGTTTTCCACAGAAAAAAAGGGTTGAATGTGTCTGTCTAGGCGCTAAATTTATTAGTTAATCAGGCTGCAATTATTTTTAATTTAGGCTTTTGCTTTTTATGCTTTCTAATAGAAGAAATTCTTATGATTCTTGACTTTAAAAAAATAAAAACAAAAGGAAAAAACAAGTAACAAACATCTCACCCCCCCCAATGTTTTTTTTTTTTAAAACATAAGCACTTGGGGTTTCAGAGCTGACAGTACTGCAGGTATCGAACAAAGACAAGCTTTCTGTGGAGCCATGGTGCAACTTGACCATTGACATCTTTTGTTCTACAAAGACTTCAAACTTTAAGGGCAGTGTAGTTCTCAACTTTTTAGTTTTATTGCCTGCTTTTCTGGTATCACTGCTTTTCAGCTATGTTTTGCGAGGGGCTTGTGATCAGACTGGAGCAACTCCTGCAGTGACCAGCTGCAGATGCTGTTGGAACTTGTGGGCCTGGGACTAGCTAAGGGCTTAGATGGTGGTAGTCTTTGCTGAAATCAACATTCTAGAGTCCAATGTCCTCCCAGTCTGGAAAATTCACTGCCTTTTCATACCAGTAATCCATGATCAGGATTGTCATAAGCCTGTCCTCTGGAAGGAGTGGAGGATCACTGGTATGCAGGCAGATGTTTGGAAGCGTGTCCTTGGAATTCTCCTCTTCCTTCAGCTTTCAGCAGTGAAGCCATCAGCCATCTCTTCGATCTCCTTCCCCTTCTGAATAGGGACAGGCAGTTCTAATAATTATTTCCTTGCATTTGAAAATTACATATTTAGGGTTTTGTGACCACCTAGCACATCTACAGAATTTGCAGTGCAGCTGGTCTAGAACTGAACCTGTTGTATTCTCTGGCTGTGCTTTATTTGTGTGATGATGAGCTTCTATTTGATTCCCCCCTGCCCCATTTTTAAATAGCACATCATCATGTTTTAGGAACATTTGAGTAACATTTTCAGTCTTTTTTCTAATATTTGCATATTAATAAGTCATTGAAAAACATTATGTAAATTTTATATCATGGTGAATATATTATCAAATCAAATGGCCTTTAAGGGTAATTGTAGAAAGCTTCTATCAATCAGCTAGGGAGACGAAACTGGACTGTGTTTAACTTTTCTCGTTTCCCATACAGTCAAGTACCAAAGACTTGGAATTATTATAGGCATTTCAGAAATGCCACTGAAATGTTGGAGAGGGGGCATACCTTGTTGGGGCTTGGTTTGGTTGTTGATTTTGTTTTGTGTTTTCCAGGAAATTATTTATTTTCTGTGAAGTCTTTCTTAAAATATTTTGTTTTAAAGGTCTGTTCTGTTTGCTCAAGTTGAGGACATAAAGCTGTTCCAATCTCTACATCTGCAACTTCAGATATTTTTTTTGTATGTTACAAGTGTTATCTTTACCAGGCAACTGAGAGCAAGGGGAAGTGGTAGTCTCTTTCCATTTCTAAATTAGGAATGGACACCCCAAGACTGGCTTAAAAATCACGAGATCTCTCTTATTTGGCCCTTTTTGTCGTGTGTTTTTTGAGATGGCTTTCTCTGCATCTGTCAGAATGAGCTGAGAAATAAACAGTAAAAGTACAGTTCTTTTGATCTCAGTAGATGGAGTTTCAAGATGACACCAAATATGGCATGACATGAGAACTCCATTTGTTGGAACTTCTGGATTAGGTAGATGGAGCACTAGGTAATGATGGATGAGTTTGGCTGAAATTTTCAGGGACCTTCATGAGAGGGTTTAAAATATCATTGAATTTATATCCTTTAAACTTCCCAGTTAGCAGTAGTAGCAGCATCATCTTGTGTTACTTAGCTCTGAAAAAGCTGAGCTGACCCTCAGACGGACAAATTTATGCATCATCTCAGCACACAGGAAGAACTATTTCTGTCCCTGCTCACTGACAATGAACAAATAACCGAGCATTTCCATCAGCAGCAGTTCCTTTCCTCCTCTTTTCCACCCCCAGATTCCAGGGGTGGGTGGTGACAGCTTGAAGCGATTTGGTATATTTTCAGATACCTATTCATTTTGAAATTTTTTTTTAAAGTGTTTTTCCTTGTCACTGCTAAATTATGAATTTTAGATGTTTTTGTAGATGCTTTGGAAAAGCTGCCACAGTTATTTTCTTCTATTACTCACTGCAATTTAAAACTTCCTCTGCAGTGTGTGTGTGTGCTCCTTTTGTTTTCCCATTAAATGAACTTCTGCAAACTCCAATATTACTGTACAAGTATTAATGGAAAGCAAATCTTCACATGCATGGACAGTCACACTGCAAGTGGTGCATGTTACTGGGGATTGGATTTCGCTTAGTACAGCAGGGGACAATACTCCCAAAATGCCTTGCTGGAGCATTGGCACAGAGGCAATTGTAAAGGCTGGAGAAAGGGTCTGATGTCACTCTCCACATGCATGGCACACGTACATATGCAAAACATCCCATTGCATAACAGCTATTTTACTCGGATTCTAATTTTCACATCCATATGAAATTCGGAGTTGCAGTAAACTTCCCCAGGATTTATTCCTGATTTATAAAAACCATGTTTATCCATTCACAGAAGAGATTCAGTGTCATATGATTTGCATAAGGAATTCAGTTGCAGTGTACATGTCTTGAAGTATTTATGATCCCAGCATGATTAAGCAAAACCTATGTATTATTTTTGAAGAACAAGATAAAGGAAAACCTAGACATAAATCAAGTGTGTCTTGTTCCTCATGGGAAGGCAGAAGTTACTACGCTGACACATCCTCACCGAGGCTAAGATGCCCCAGTGGAGGAAACCTTTACCTTTGGTATGGCGAGTTCGCATACCCTGGTTGTACCACGGTATAAGAGGATGTGGGTCAGAGTCTGTTTCTACCCACTTTGTGTCCAAATGCTCTTGACCTTCTCCCCCAACAGAGACAGCTTTTTACACGTGTGGCTATAATACTATCAGGTTTTGTAGCTGAATAAAAAGTCTGTACCCTAACCTTATCAACTTCTGCAACGCACTGTAGATAGTGAACAGTCATGTGAAGATTTGCTGTCCTGCGTGTTCTTCCAGTATCAGTTTCACAGGAGAGGCCACAGGTTAGCAAATGGGCTCTAAGCTACGTGATGAATCTGCTCCTCTTCCAGCCGAACTAAAGATTAAGCAAAGATGACATATGCAGTGATGTTTAAAACACAGGTGCTAGCTGAGAAAAGGTACATGCCTGATAAATTTTGGGGGATTTGTCTTTGTACTTAACTGAGCTGAAACATGATCCCAGCTCCTTTCCAGGCTTTCCATACAAGTCAAGCTTCCCTGTATCACCCTCTAGCTCTGGTTCACAGAATGCTGCCTCTCTGTAGCAATTAATGATTATATACCTGTCAGGAGCCCCAAAACGCATCAGAAGGCAGAAGAGGAGGCCAGAACTGCATCCCACTGACAGTTTCTGGGAGCCCTATGACTTGATCGTGTCTGCTATAGATATTCCTTTAAAAAACAAAAATAAAAATTCCACCCGATACAGCTGTATTGGGAAAAAATTAGTATGCAGAGCAAGCTTGTTTCATTTCCTTTTTATCAAACATTCATTCTGAAGGGTAGGCTTCTGTAAATCATCTCATTAGTGGGAGCCCATCTGCTCACATTTCTTCCACGGTAGTCTAATATGTGTGTGTTGTGTGTATGCACACATGCACAGAGGTTTCCAGTTCTAGTCGGTGTTGATTCCCATTAGGCTTCACGCAGGAGAAGAAAGATTAATGATTCAGGAAGAGGGGAGAAAGTTGCATGCACTGGAAAACTTGTCTGGAATGTCTAACTCTTCTCCCTCCAAGGACAGCCATGTATGAATAATGAGAAATTTTCTCGTTTAAGCTAAGGTAATGATGCTTCTTATTGATCGTACCTGGGCCCTGATGTGAAGCAAAGATTTGTTTGTCGTGTGCTTATATATCACAGACTTTTTCATCCACTTTTCAAGTTGTGCCCTCCTTAGTATGGAGTGAAACCCTCCATATGGGGCTTTTCAAAGAAATATTTGTTCCGGTATCTTGATCCTTGCAGTATTTTCATCCGGACAAGCCATATTACAGGACCTGTCTGTTTTATTGCAATGGAAAGATCCATCTGAGATCTGAGGGAGGAAATGTTCTTCTCTCACTCATCGCGCTCCTTTCTGAGAAATGAAAAGAATCGTACAGCAATAGGACTTCTGTTTTCTGACTTCTGTTTTATTACATAGACATTTCGGAGCTGATGTGAGTTATGGTTTGAGAATTCCCAGGAGCAAGACTACAGCTTTTCCCCCTTTACCACCTGCGTTTCTCAAGTGCCACAGGCTTTTATTACAGCCCTATTGGAAATCTCAGGAGCACCATTCACTCAGAACAGATTGATGGTGTTTTGAATCTTGTGGACGTAAGAATGTATATCCAGTCTTATTTTGGTGCATATGTAAAGAGCTGATCGTGTTTTGAAGTTGTAGAAGAATCTATCTAGTGACAAACCTTTAATGCTGATGAATGCCCTACTCACATTTCTCACAGATGTGTTGTCTTTTTATTAGAACCTCTTTGATCTCTCATACGTTAAACCTTGAATTTATAAGGTCAGATCAAGGATGTGTTTAATGTTCATTGATATTACTGTGTTCTGATGAGAAAAAAAATAAAAGTATGGCATATATGGGACCTACTTCTACAAAAAATTTAGATCTCCGTCTCGTTTGTGTCAGAAATGAGAATGATGGCTCTCAGTCCTGTTCTAGCTGATACGTGTTCAAATTGTGTAATTATGTTTCCAGCAGCTCTGCAGTGGGTTGCACTAGGCTTTCTTGAGAAGATTTCCTCTGCAGTTGCATGTGCTGGAAGCTATATTTGTTTTCTTAAATGAAAGCTTAGAAGTTGTGTACACTAGGGGATGCCTTTTAAGTGTGTTAGACATGGATAGATCACAGCAAAAATAGCTAGGGATTAGGCAGTGGCTGAGGCTTTGTCCAGCAGTGATGAGTAGCTTTGCGTGCTACAGTTCTGGAGCACTTTGAGCCCAAAGTCCATGGGGCTCAATTTTCAGAGTGCTGAGTCACCTTGTCATAAAACAAGGCCTTTGCTACTCTTTACCACCCAAGTATAAGCCCCAGAAATTAACTTTTGAAAGCCAAGATCGATGCACTCAGAGTTTTTTCTGCTCTTGCAACATGGACAGTCTCTTTGAAATACATTAGGTTTGGTTGCAATTTTTTTTTTTTATCTAGGAAAAATGTAGCACTGGCAGTATTAAATATGACGGAGTCACTACTTCTGGAGGTGAAATACCACTGTTGCGTCGAATTGAAATCTTTGTGCTGAGTATCACTTTCAAGGAAAATGCACAAGCCTGTCAGTATCTCATTTCATCTTGACGAGGAGGGCATGCAGCCCCCTGGAATGGGTGGGGATATCCCAAGTAACTGTATGAGCGCAGTGTTATAAGGAAGAATGATTACAGGGAGAACAGAAACAGAAGGAGAGTGTTAGGTATATGATGTAAATGGGTGCTGACTGCATGTAACAGTACAAAGAAGTCAGTTTTCCATTAAATTTTAAGTTTTTCTGTCTTTCCTTCCTGCCTCGTACTTTTAAAGTCATCCAGTTTCAGAGTGTGGATTGGTCAGCTGGCTTTGAGATAACTGATTTATGGCAAGCCAATTTAGCTTTTGTGTTGAATGAAAATGGGTTTGGGTAGATAGATGTGCAGGGCTAGAAAAGGAAAGAACTGATGGGTTTTATGATGGTAAGAGCAGAAATCAGATTGACCTGTGCCTCTCAGAACAAGAGAGATGAGCAGGTGTGACAGTGGCACAGCTGGATCAGTAACTGATGCAAATGTGTCTAAGATGGCAAAGGGGAAGAGCCACCTTGTGTGAAAATGGGTTGAATCTTCCTAATGTTGAATGCTTGTAGGCTCATGCTGATTTATTAAATGACGTAGATTTGCCCTCTTGAGCTCACTAATTCCATTCCACTAATGAAATTTAATTTTTTGGTGCGTGACTTCTAATTGGCAGGTTTATAGCCTGCCTGAAATTGGCACTTGGTGGCAGGAGCCAGATGTTGCTGAGGCAGGTGTCGCAAAAGATTCTTTAAATTAAATCTTGGTGGTTGGGGGCCTGCTTCTAGTCCAGCTTTCAGTGAATTGAGGCACATTTATGAAAGGTGCAATGAAGGTTACGGCTGACTGAATGTTCTTGTAATAAGTCTTACCGTTTCTACCTTTTTGAAAGCCTTTAAAGCTTGATACAAAATCTTTCAGGTTATTAATCAGTGGGCTTTCTGTCTTTTTTCTTAGGGCTTTTAGTAAGACATACCTTAACGCTGTCCAAGCTGGTTACTCCAGAATAACTCAGGCTAGGACAGTAACTCTCCTGGTGTCCTATTAATTGTTATTGCCAGGGGAGATGAGGCCAGGTGTTGGGTACAAAGCTGTCTAGGGTCGTTTAAACAAAGCTTAGCAGCCCCTGGAGAATATGAATGTTGTCATTGTGAATGCTGGAGACTGGAGTTGTTTATGTTACAGAATGGTGTCAGAGGGTGCCATCTGGTTCCTGGGCTGCAGAAGGCTCTATCTGTTTCGTGTTACGCGTGGATTGATGGCACAGAGTCACCATCCCAAACAACTGGAACCCATGTCTTTTTCAGCTCTCATGTCAGTGGCTCTTTGAAGTGACCAGTAATGTTTCTTCACAGTTGGTGTTTTTGTGGCAAATATCTATGTTGGTTCAGGGTTTTCATTTACTTCCCAGTTAAAACCTGGATGATTTTTTGTGTGAAATTTTCTACTCTCATTCAATGATTTTTCTTAGGATAGATAAATCAAGTTACCATAAGCCGAACTGTATTGAGATAAATTAGTATAATAATAGTCATTGTTGTTGCTACTGTTACATTATGTATAGCATTTTGTATCATTACATTTCAAAGCTCCATTTCAGAAGACGTCAGTATTGTTACTGTGATCTTGTAGGTCACAGCAGACTGTAATAGAGCTAATAATAATATTTAGGCAATAACCTTTTAACACAGCCAGTATAGCTAAAGTCTTAATGGATTACATTGTGCCTAGACTTTATGGTGATGCACGGTGGAAAGAGGTCACGGGTGCTTTGTTCTGCTCTTGGAAGCCTGCTTCTATTACAGTATTTGCACAGAGGCATTGGTACTAGAATAAAAAGATATTGGGGACCTCTCTCGCTTTTAGTGACTCTGAGAGGACAGTGAATATTTGGGGATTGCACAGGGCTCCATCAGGAAAGACTTTGTCTGTGGAAGTGCCCTGACTCTGCCAGGCAGCTCTTGGTGGGTTCTGCCACGCTTGGACCAGGTCTGAAAGGCACAACTGAGCTGGGGATGTAGAAGGCAGCTAGTGTAGAGACTAGATGCGATGCTGATCAGAGAAAAAGTGTCTTTGGTAACTGGAGTCAGAAGCAGTTCGCAGCACACAGGATCATTTGGCTCCCCACGGGTCTCTGAGAATGGAGGCTCAGTGCAGAAGATTACGGGGATGCGTTGGGGATCTTATGTTAGGTTTTTTGCCTTCAATTACAGAATTTTTTTCTCTTCCCTCCCTCTTCTAAAGAACAGAAGACAAAAAAGAAAAAAAGTGAATGAAGAGTTTTGGGAAAACATTTGAGGAAGCAAAAGCCTACAAGATGGAATTTAATAAATAATTATTTAAAGATTGGGTGATTTGATGAGAGTAAACAATGATCTTCTAGCTGTGGGAAAATAGTGCAAAAGCAGGATTAGAGTCTATTTTCCTAATTCAGTGCTAGCTTACTTTTTTGAAAGTTGTAGGGGTTGTGAAACAGTTACCGACAGTATGCCAAATTTAGGCAATTACCTGACACCTAAACCTTGTGCACCGTTCAATTGCTTCATTAACCTGTGTTCACTCTTATAACCTAAACAGAGCACAAAGGTTCTTGGGTTCTTTGAAAGGCCTCCAGGGAGAATTTCTACCTCTTTACCTCAGGCACTAAGCTGAGGCAGACACGCTTGCCCCTTTAGGAAACAAAAGCATTAGTTCACCTTTTCATTTAAGCGTAGGGGAAGCAGACACAATTACTTTAGGAGGACCACTTCCGTAAGTGCTGAAAATGTAGGTGCAAATCAGATGCTGAAGTTAAATACTTGAATCCACTGGTATTCTTCAAGTTTGTTTTTCTTTCTTTTTTCTTTTCTCTTGCATGGCTATTTCTGTCTTCACTAAAATTCCAGGAGAACGCTGCTCCTAAGCTGTTAACGTTGTTGCTGCAGTATGTCTTCTGCTTTGCATGAAGGCTTGGTCTGTGTGGACATGTGCAACTACAACTGAACTTGCTCTAGCAGAGGCAAATTGCCTTAGCAGCCAGACCAGAGCCATCCACTCAATTGATAGGGCAGAGTAAGCTCAGGTGGAAATGCCCTAAAAATTGCATATCTCATTAATGTCTAATGATCATAATCTTATGCAGGGAACATGACGCATTGCTGTGAAGTTGAGCAGTGCTCACAGAGACGTGTAAAATTGTCCATGAATCCATAATTAGGGGAAAAATGGTCGCAAGTCTAGTGGTTCTCCAGATGGTTTATAAAACGTAGAGGAAAATGGTGACTAATGTAACCCTCAGTTCCAATGAAATCAGAGTCCACTTGAGTTGCTCTCACAGCTTCTTATT
>Ga0065711_1027307_pt1 | contig 51070 bp, 43 predicted proteins | sample Hoacrofraction12_FD_59098 | JGI IMG/M metagenome (GOLD analysis project Ga0065711, IMG submission 59098) | Hoatzin crop microbial communities from Cojedes, Venezuela - Epithelial fraction 12 v2 (version 2) | ecosystem: Host-associated > Birds > Digestive system > Esophagus > Crop | place... | reverse complement strand
CAGCGGCGGGACGCCAGCGCCGGGCTCTACCGCGGGCGCCGCTGCCGCATGGAGTCCTGCTTCGACTTCGCCCCGTGCCGGAGGAGCGGCTTCAAGGTGTACGTGTACCCGCAGCAGAAGGGGGAGAAAATCGCCGAGAGCTACCAGAACGTCCTGGCCGCCATCGAGGGCTCCCGCTTCTACACCTCCGACCCCGGGCAGGCCTGCCTCTTCGTCCTCAGCCTGGACACGCTGGACCGCGACCAACTCTCCCCCCAGTACGTGCACAACCTCCGCTCCAAGGTGCAGGGCCTCCACCTGTGGAACAACGGCAGAAACCACCTGATTTTTAATTTATACTCCGGCACCTGGCCCGACTACACCGAGGATGTGGGGTTCGACATCGGCCAGGCCATGCTGGCCAAGGCCAGCATCAGTACTGAAAACTTCAGACCCAACTTTGACGTTTCTATCCCGCTCTTTTCTAAGGATCATCCTAGGACAGGAGGGGAGAAGGGATTTTTGAGGTTTAACACCATCCCTCCTCTCAGGAAGTACATGCTGGTATTCAAGGGGAAGAGGTACCTGACGGGGATAGGGTCAGACACCAGGAATGCCTTATATCACGTCCATAACGGAGAGGATGTTGTCCTCCTGACCACCTGCAAGCACGGCAAAGACTGGCAAAAGCACAAGGATTCGCGCTGCGATCGAGACAACGCCGAGTACGAGAAGTAAGTGAGCGGTGTCCCTTCCCCGTGCCCGCATCCCCAGGGCAACGGCATCCCCGGCTCCGCGGGCAGATGCGTGCCCAGAGGCGATGTCCCCTGCCTCGGGCGGGCGGGCCGGTCGCCCCTCCTGCCCCCGGTGAGGCTGCCGGCAGCCCCGGTGCCGCTGGCGCGGGGACCGATGGTCCGCAGCCCCGTGGCTTGGCGGACGCGGCCGGCGGCGAAGGTGCTGCCGGAGGGTGCTCCGGCACCCAGCGCTGCCCTTGCAGCCCCTGTGGGCTCACTGCCCCGTGCCTGCCCTGCCCCGAGACAAAGTTTGCGCGAGTCCGCAGCCCTCTCCACCCGGCTCCGGCGGCGGGTCGGTTGCCGAGGCTGGCTGCTGGGGCTGTCTCTCTCCAAAAAGCCCTGCCCGGCGTCTGCCGATGGGCGCAGACGAGGCGGTCGCTCGCCTTGCCGTCCTGCTCCTCTCGGCTCAGACCGGCGCAGCGTCGGCAACGAACGGAGGAGAAAGAAACGCTGACTCTGCTCACATCCTGCGTCTGGTTTCTGATTTTTACGCGTGAGAGGATACGCCGGCGGCGCGAGCACAGCGTGCGTGTTCGCTGAACGCTTGGTTTCTTGGCTTTCCCCGGTTTTTATTTGTTGGTAATGTGACTGTGTAGCCAGATTCTGTGTCGCTGCGGTGCTGCCCCTGCCTTCCAGTCTGCTTTTCAGGTTTGTCATCTGTATAGCTGCCGGGAAAATCGCTTCCTGGGAATTACCTCCAGGACTGCGATGCTGACTAAGCCGTTTGCAGCCGATTAGCTCATTTGAGTGCCGACCACCGCTACGTTTGCTGCGGAGCAGGTGTCTAGATATGAAAGTTTTTCACGTGAAGATGTTTCCCCCCTAGCAGGAGTGAGACGCTGCCTGAAAGCAGACCAGCCGTGTAGCGCCGGGCGGAGAGCTGCCAGCGGCTGGAGGGGTTTGCGAGGCACAGAGGAACGTGGGTGGGAAAATGCTCCTGGAGAGCAGACGGGAAGAAACTACGGTGGCATTAGCACTGATCAAAATTTCCAGCTGGCTGCCTGTTTCTCCACTGAAACTAGCCACGGGGTGCTGGGAGAGGCGGGGAAGGTCAGCACCGCAACGCCGGGAAGCCCGGCTGCGCCCGGGCGAACTCTGCTCGCCCTCCGGGTACTGTCGGTCCTCCATAGAGGGGGAGAAGGCAGCGGTGCGAACACTCGGGGGGCCTTTAATCCCGTTCGCTTTCAGAAAAACCGGTGGGCGAGGGCTGAAATGATGCACACGTGGAAGTGGTACAGCGGTGGTACCGAGCGATCTGTGGAGATCCTGAGCTGAGCTCATGTTACACCTCGCCTCGCAATCCCTTTGGCTTGTGATCCCCTTTAGGGAATGTTTTTTGGGGGGGAGGAAGAAGGGAGACCTGACACGGCAGCCTTGCAGGCTGTGCTGGTTTTTGGCGTAGATCTCAGCAATCAGAGCTCATTTACAGATAGGAGAAGTCCTGGTTTTCTGCTGTGCTCTGCAGCATGTGTGCTGTCAAGTTGTCGTAAAAACAAACAGAGCCGCCCGTGGCTTGACGTGAGTAGGGCCGCATTCAATTTTTTTTACAGCTGTGCCGTTTGGTCTAACAAAAGGTACACCTCTCCCCGTAAGTTCTGCCCCTCCTAAAGTGTGTTTGATGTTTGTTTTGTAGCACGAGGTGTACATAACGACCCTTGGGGATACAGAAGCATTAACCCAACTGGTATGTAGTACTATTCACACAAAAAAACATACTTGCTGCTAATATGTGGCTGTATCTGGGGTGGTCTATGGGCACTTCGACACTCGTCACAACACTGCTGCGAAAGACAGGAAGTAAAAAAGGATGAGTATGAGAAAATAAGACTACTCGAAGAATTGAGGTGGGGTGAATCTGTGGTCGGGCCGCTGAGACGAGCGGGCTGGCTCTGGCGAACGGCTGCAAATGCCAAAGCCCTCGAAGCTGGCATCCTACGTGAGCGAGCACACCTGCCGGAGCGTGCCCCTGCCCCGTGGTGCTCCGGCAAAGGGTGCCATCTGCTGATCTCCCGGCACGGCGTCCGGCGTCGGCCCGCGCAGTGCAGACTGCGCCTGGCCGTCCGCTCCGCTCCCTGGGTGAAATCCGGCAAGATCACATCCCCGGGCGGTCGGCCGGTCGGAAGGTGTCGGTGCCGGTGTGTCACCCGGGGGTGAAAGCTGAGGGGGGGACACCACGACGCACCCCGCCTAAAGCAGCATCCGATGGTGAACGAGGCTGTAGGGCTTGGGAAAGAAGCATCTGTGAATACAGCTGGGCCTTGAGAACTGCACGCGGGGCTGCTCTCGTGGGTCTTTGCGGGTTTGGGTTTAACAACGCGTCCTCGAGGTTTTCATCAAAAAGCAGAAGAATGCGTTCTCCGGGATACGTACGCTTGCATATCCGCATAGAGTTGGGAAAGTCGCGTATCGCACTCTGCTGTGCCGGTTTTCCCATCCTCTGCTGTGACACTGAGCCCGATGTGACTTCGTGTGAAAGGCAGGGGCGCGGCTGCCCTGGCCGTGGAGAGCCGGCCCCGAGGTACCGGTCCTTGCCAGGGCGACGTACAAAGACCGGCTCTAGGCAGAGGCCTTGCCGAGCCGGGTGAAGTGGGCGACCGGGTTTTAAAACATGGTAGTCCCGTGCCGACAGGGCGGTAGGGTTGCGTTGCGTTACGCTTGGTGCCAGTGCACGTTGCAAGTTAGTTGTGGGGTTTCGTCTACGGCGCAACGTTTGGTGTTGGGTTTGAGCGAACTCCACCTCTCCACAGGATGCGTTGTTTCCTCTCTCGGAGATCGAAGAAGCCGAGAAAGGTGACTTCCTGACCTGTGGAAAGTGCGTAGAGTGTCTTACTTCATTTGGAGGAAGGAGGGACGGGCATGTGCCTGTTTGATGTCTCCCTGAATTGTACTGAAAGACCCATCTGTATGTTACAGCTAATTAATTTGCATCCCAGTTATGCATCTCGGCAGATAAAGCTGATGCAGACTAAAATGAATTGCATTATCATGATTAGACTACTAGCAAACAGATTATAAAGGAAAACAAAGGAAAACTCTTCTCTACAGTGCCCTTGACTGTCACAGTTGGCCTTTGTCACCCAGTGCTAGGGCAGCGGGGCTGTCCCAGTTCCTCCACGGTAGGGTTTCAGTGCCAAGCGTTCTGTTTCACAAAGGGTTAAGCAAATAAACAGCGCTGCTGCTGAAGTTTGAAGACAGCCTCTTAAATATTTAATGACAGTCTAAATGTATACATATGTACAATGTGTGTTAAACAAAGGCAGAATTCATGTACAGGCTTAACTGGTTCCAAATAATTACTTTTTGGAAGGTAGTATGAATGACTGTGGATACCAAAAGAAGTGGAGGAATGCGATATTCCAGTAAAGCCAGATGCAGAGAAGAGATTTGCACCAAAATGGGGATCTTTCTAGGAAAGTAAATGACGTCTGTGGTGTGTCCCCTGATCGGCAACAACCCTGCACTTGGAAGGTGGAGAGGGTAGCAGTGATGGTATCCAAAACCATAAGGTCTCGTCGAAAGCTCATTCGAGGAGGCTTTTTGCTCATATCTGTGCAGGATGGCTGAAGTTAATGCTGGTAACGAAACAAAGGGGAAAAGGCAGATGGTGAACAGGGTTGAAGAGAGTAGGATGGAGAAGGGGAAGTGAGCAAAAAATGTGTTTTTGGAGAAATGTGAACTTAGCAATGGAGTACAACCAGTGTAGCGAGGTGTTCTTTAGAGACTTTAGAAGTTTTTTGACCAGTCAGTGGTCAGAAGGCCTGCGTGAACGAGACTGGACTGCGGAAGGCAGGCGAAACACACCTGACCTCCCGAGGTGGGACCAGTTCTGCAGGAGGCGGCTGGAGGCGTGTGGCTGAGGAGCAGCCCATGGAAGGAGCTGTGCACGGATCTGCTGGGCACTGGCAGAAGAGGCAGGGAGCAGCAGCAGACTGCGTGCGTCTGCGGCGAGACTTCTCTGCGGGGCACACGGGAGCACCGGGCGGGGTTGTGTGTGTGCGCTCACAGGTGAAAATGCCCAGCTGAGCCCTGTGTGCAGCGGTTTACCTGGTGTGCGCTCGGCCGGCGCAACGTGTGTCGGCCACGGCTGAGCCTCCCGCCCCTGAAAATGCTGTCCTGAGCAGGGGTTACCGCCGTGCGATAAGCACGGGATGGGAAGAAGGATGACTTTTAGCTTTGCTTCCTTCCCACCAGGGTGAAAGACACATATAAAAAACCAGAAGTGGTAGAATTAGGCACGAGGGATGGCTTTGCCACTCACGAGACCGGCACAGAGACGTGTGGTGAGGCTGAGGCATGCCCGTCCAACACGTGATGATAATCTAGAGGCTGCGTACGCGTGTATGTGCATGTTTCGAACAAAGGCGGAATTCTTCTATTTTCAACATACCAAGCTTCGGTGTATTGCATTAAAATAGAAAGGCCACATGTAATCACTTACTGGATTATTTTCAGAACTGTTTAAAAGCCTCCACAAGTCAGCTCCTTCACAGCTATTTAGGACAAGGCTGGGAAATCACCCAGGTTCGGGGTGGCCGTTGTCCTGGACATCTGAACTGAGATGGGAACTAGTCCGTGCATCTTGTATATCACCAGCCTGCATCGGGAGCTTGGATCAAATTCAAGAACTACTGAGAGAGCTTGGGCATTTTCCCAGAGTATCTTGGCTCCTGCAGAGACCTGTCCCCACCAGACTGCTTTTTTATTTTAATATCCATTTTCACGAAACTGGAAAGTTGCCTGTTTTAAAATGCGTTTATTCCAAAGTGCAGTAAGCAGGTAAATAACAAAGTCTTAACATGCGTCTGAGAATACTGGATTTGCTCTGTCGCATTCTTGCTCCTGCTCTCTCTATTGCAAAGTGTCCTCATGTGCCTTTTAAATGCTGATTTAATGCAGGTAGTGCCCAGGGTAGGGTCTCGGGGCTGATGCACCGGTGGGAGCTGGGAGCAGGGCCGACGGGAGCATCCCCGAGCTCACGGCCAGCGGTGCAGTCCTCAGCCAGGCTGTTCACACTGGGCTCTTCCCTCCGGGAAGCGGCGTGGAAGAGGGATGGATGCGCGTGTGCGAGCTGTGCCGCAGCGTGTGTGGCCGGGTGTGTGGGGTCAGGCACCGGCAGAGGAGCCCGCCCTGCCCGTGGGCCTTAAACCAGGCGCCCTCCTAACCCCAAGTAATTAAGTTTTCTTGTGGGGCGAGATATTATTATAATTGCTTGCCCCAGGCTTTTCTGCGTCTTTCTGTGAAGCATCTCGTACGAGGTTCTGTGGTGACAAAGCGTGACAGTAGATGGCCGATCTGGTCCGGAGCGGGGGTTTTCTGTACACAGAATCAGGTGAAAACTGCTATGACAGCAAAAGAGGCTCTGCTTTTATTTTTCCTGCCTAAGAAAATCGCTTTAGGATAATTTACTGATAAAGGATTACCACCAAAGAGGTGCTTGGTGATAGAACAGAACTCAAAACAAAAAATGCTCCAAGCCATCGTTTTAATTTTAAGCAGAATTAATCCTGAAATGGGTAGTTTGAAGGGTTTGTTGAACCCAGATCGGAACTGAGCTACAAGTAATGTTTCCAGCTACCCGTTTGGGCAAGACGAGGCCCTGCCATGCCCACTGCGAGGCTCCCTCAGCTGCAGAGCATCCCGCGGTGCCCTTGCCTGCTCACCCTCCCCGGCCGGGCGTTTCACAGGGCAAACCCCGACTTGTGCTGGACTTTTTGCACCAGCCTACGGCGAGCTTCGCTGAAACTGCTCCTGAGGGAGAGGTATGGCTGAACTTGGGGTTCTCCTGGGGGCTTGTGTGCTGCTGGCTGCCTGCTGCTCCCCGCTGCGCCGAGGGTGTTCCCAGCTGTGGACTGCTTCACGTCCCGGCAGCCCCGAAGAGGTGCATCTCCCCGGGAGGATGGGGCTGAGTGAGAGGAGCTTCAGCTCAGGGAGTGGAAAAGGCTAGTGGTTTGACTCTGCTGGAAATAATCCTTTTGCCCCACATACAGCCCTGGGACAGCCCGCTGGAAAGCAAACCGGCAGCCGCTTGCGGGAGAGGGAGGTAAATGAAACTGGTCGGCACGAAGCGCTTATTTACTCAGCAGATGTGAGTCAAGAGAATGTGCTGTAATCTGATGATTTCTGGAGTATTATCTATGATTGTTTTCCCTTTCTCTCTGCAGGGTTTCTTTCAGAAAATCCGCAGAGTTTTGTGGTCTTGGGTAAACAAACCGTTTTGCTAACCAGAGAAAAATAATGGGTCAGTACGTAGATAACTGCCTGGCCAGCGAAGGGAGTTCAGTGCCCCGTGCTCTCTGCTCCTGGGGTGACTGGCTTCTCAAGGACTTGGCTATATCTGGACAGTGATGCAAGATATATACTCCTGTCCCGTGTCGTATGGAGATTAGCTCAGCATGCGGGAATGTATGGGTATAACTTCAGGTTATATTTAAGGTTCTGCAGCTTTCCACATTGCCGAGTATTTTGGGACGTATAGGTTTCAAAACCTTCTCGTGGTTTACACTGAGCAGCTGGATTTGTTCCTCCTCTTCTGTTCATCCAGCTATGCTGTGCTTTTACGTAAGGTTTTGTGTTGCTCTGTTTTAATCCACGTTTCAGGAGGAAACGGGACATATGTCATCAAGGGTTTGCCCTTAATTTAGGAGCCTCCTTAGTCAACTGGAGGGAGCATCAGTGCTACGCAATGCTGATAACTCATCCCCACGTCTCTGGAGCAGTCGGGACAGGAGCTGGGGCAGCGGGGGGCTGCACCCCTGGGCACGCACGGGGGAATTAAAGATTCAGGCCAAGGGATGGTGGGAGTCATTATTTCTTCTGCTTGTGGAGCAAATTATCATTTAGAACAGTTGACACCCATGCAGTGGAAGAAACGGAATAGAAGCATAGAATCATTAAGGTTGGAAAGACCTCTAAGATCATCAAGTCCAACCATCAGCCCAACACCACCATGCCTGCTAAACCATGTCCTGCAATAGAACCATGGAATCATGAGGTTGGAAAAGACCTCGAAGATCAAGAAGAAGAGCATGCCTCGAGCAGTCCCTCTCCTGGTATTGCAGCACGGGCGCCATGAGGCCTGGGAGGTGGTTCAGAGGAAGAGAGAAACTAATTTAAGGAATGAATTCTAAGTGAGAACAAAAGAGAGGAGGTTTGTTTCACACGAGAAGAGGGAAGTAATGCTTTAAGGAATGAAGGCCCTGTCTCAGCGATATCTTGTGCCTAGCTGCTTTGCTGGGAAAGAACCGGTGTGAGTGCTGCCAGGCTGGTGGCTTTCCAAATGCAATCTGACTTCCTAAAATGTTATCGTTTCTTGGAATGAGAAAACATGACTTTGAGCCAGTCAGAAGAGAGTTAGGCCTCCTCAATAACAAGAGAGACAATGTGTCATTTTCCTTAAATACATAGTGTTTTCCCCCCACTGCCTCTGGCTGAGATTTAACCTCAGTTTTGTGGGTGGTGTGGTGCCGTCTCCTCGGCAGGGATGCAGGCACGGTGCTCCGCAGGCGTTCCCTGGAAGGTGGCGGGGCTGGGGTGTTGACCGAATCAGGCTCCCGTTTCTTGCTCCGGTAAAACAGACTTCTCCGTGCTCCTGCAGCCCCCGGGTGAGGTGCGGTGCTGGCAGGGCTGTCTCAGGAGCTCCTGCCCCGTAGCCCGTCAGCTCTGCTCTGTGTGTATGGGGCGGGGAAACCCCCACAAAAGCTTTTTTGGGGCTTGGCACTTGTCACGTGTTGGGATGCATGGTCACGTTGGGTATACGAGCCTGTTAACTCCCCTTGCTTCACCCAGACGCGGCCAGAGGCGCTGGGGCACTGCCGATTCCCATCACTCCTCCAAGGGCTCTCGCCGTGCTGTTCACCAGTTCGGTGAAGCTCTGCTGCCTTAAGCTGACTTTTTTCCCCGTGATGGTTTCTAGTCCAGAAATACATGGAAACAAAATAATTCCTGGGTTCCTAAGTGAATTTCCTGTGCGTTCACTTTTTTCCCTCTCATATACTCTTTGTGAATGAAACAGAATTAGGGCTAATTTAGTTGATTGGCTGCAAAACAAAAGTATTCAATGCTAAGAATGGGAAATGAGAAGGCCTTTCTGAAATGTTACTTCTTTGCATAATTGTAATAGATTATAATTATACAGTTGGGTGTTTAGCAGTGGATTTGCTGTAAACATGGTCACGAGAAGTGTCTCGTCGCTCGCCTGTGTCGGTTCGAGTCCCAGTGCGGTCCCGGCAATGGCAGTGCTGGCGTCTCGAACGACATTTTCTCTCCGAGCAGGATGGCGTGTTACAGAAAATGCTATCTCCAGTTCCCCTTCCAGCTCCTCCCACAAAATTACTGCCGGTCGATATGGCCATGTCAGACCGTTGACACAAATCAATAAGATCAATCATTCTTCAGCTCCTAAACAAAATTGAGAGCGCGGTGCTGATGGGCTGCGCGTAGCAATGCTGGCAGCGATTCCCAAATGCATAATGCGAACTGTACCATTTGCAAAGTGTACATGAGGGACCCTGTCCCGTTACTAATTAGTTCTCCGAGGCTGTAAAAAGCAGCATGTTATAAATAGTTTCCTACAACTGCAGTGTGCGTTCCGACCCCTACAGCCGTCGGTCGGGCTGGTGGAGAACATCGCCTGCCCAACAGCAGTGCCAGAGAAGGGTGAGCGTGGCAGAGGTTGGTTAGGAATCCTGATTTTCTTCATTCCCCTGGGACATCTTGACTTCTGATACAGTTTTTTGCCCCGTAAATAACTGCAGGCATTTTATCCCAATAGTGGAGTTCCTGGTGCAGTCGAGTAGTGCAGTGTGTAACTGCTAGAGAGCCCATCAAAATTGTAGTTGCTGTAGACTGCAAGAATAAAATCAGAGGCTGCTTCTAAAAATCAAAACCTTTGTCTGAAGGGAAGGACAAATCTTTGTTAATTGTGTCTGGATTTATATCTCTGAAGACTTGTTTGGGTGTGTCTGCTCACAGACTCAGGCAGCTGCTTCAGGAAGATAAACACATAAATGTTTCATCTCCTCGATTTGCCACCAACCATTGTGCTGGGTGCTAGCAGATTTTTCTTTTAATTAAGTATAATTTATCTAATCCTAATGGGAAACATAATTATAGGATTTATTTTTTAATACTGTGATTTCAGAATTACATTATAAAGAGGAGTAACATTTCCCCCTTAAGGGCAGTTTAAAAACAAGCAAACAAAATAAAAAAACAAAGTACACTTTGCTAAAAGTAATAAATCTCAGACAAGAAGCAAAAAAAAAAAAAGAGCATCGGATATGTTGGAGCTGTAATAAAGCTGAAAATTAACGATCAGCGAGTTGGTGCTGCAAGAGAGTGAATGCATTATGGATTCGAGGAGACGCCTTTAGCTTATTAAATGTCAGCAAATTTTAGCATAAGCGGTAGAAAACCTTGATCAGAAACTGTAAAATGGTGCAACCTGCAGCTGGAAGATGCGGTGCCACAAAGGAGGTAAGAACCAAGCGTACAGCTGGAACGCAGGAGAGTGCTTTGGAAGACCAGGGTCTGAAATTGCGTGCTAAGCTCCTTCAGTTTCTGATCGGAGGGATTTAAACGTTTCGGTAAGGCATGACTTCAGTCTCAGGGAGGGATTTATTGTACCGTAAAACCTTTGCACGAGAAGGTATGTGTGACTTTAAAATAATTTAAAACAAATAACATCCCTTCACCCTCCCACTCTCACGCTTTTTTCCCTAAAACCAAAAGGTAAGGCTACTACTTGAATAGTAATGGAATAATATATCAAGTGAGTGATCACATCAGGCATGGACACTTACCAAATCACAGCGAGATAACTGTGAATAAGTCTCTAGTTTCAACAATTTGCATGGCCATTAACAATTGATGGGTTTCCCTTAGAACCGCATTATCTATGGCAGCGGGATCTATTCCCGCACACCGCTCCTGCATACTAAGTGCCAGACAAATGCTCCAAAGTGAGGGTAGTAAAAAACCTGATGGCAGCGAGTGAATAAAGCAGGTAGAAATTTGAAGGCGACGTTTTTTGAAGGTGGCGAGGTATTTCAGTCGATCGTGCGTTTTCGTATCTGCTCTCCTCCCCTTCCTTGCCTGTCTCTATAATACAGTTCTGGAAATTTTAATTCAAGCTGGTGTTAGGTTTCCCTTCACTGCTTGACTTCGTCCTAGGCTTGGGGGTCAGCTCTGGCATGTGCATCAGTTTAAGCAAGATTTTAAAGTACGTTTTGTTTTAGTTTTGGATTGGACACGTGTCTCGAGGAGCTTTTATGCGTATCCGACAAAAGATAAAACCGTTGCTAAATTGAGCAGTCCTAGGTTGCTGGGTGTCTCTTTTGCGGGAGTGATTTCCAAGGGGGTGCCAAAGATGTGCTTTCCTTACGAGAGTCATGCCACTGTTCTACTAAACACGCGCCGCAGCCCTTATTTCTAGCGCTTTCATCTCTGGCTGACGACACGTCAGCTCTTTGCGGATTCCTCCATCAAGTTGACTTTTTCAGCCCCAAATCTCTTTTCTCCCACTTTGTATTTCTCTTTCTCCCCCTTTCTTTCCACGGTGGAACGTGGAGGTAGCCATGGAGCTGCCTCTCCCCAGACCCTGCTTTGTCTTTGCTGTGGGGCTCGGGGTTGAGCACCCACGGTCTGCGTTCGTGCGAGGGGGTCCTGGTCCTCGTCTTAACCATTTGCTCTGAAGGGGTCAAAAAAATCATTGTGCTTTGCACCTGCTGTCCTTCGCAGGACTCTTCTTTGCTGCCCTCAGCCTGCTCCTGTCCGTTGTGGTTACTGCTGCTGGGAACCAGCATAACCAGTGGAGCCATCAGGATGTGCGTGTCTCGGCTTTGAGCGTCGAAACGTCGGTGAACCGCAGTGGGAACGGGTTTTCAGCTTTTGTTCTGTTAACTGTTTCTGGTGGCCTGTGAGAACAGTCCTTTCTAGCAAAGAGGTTCTTTACTGTGCTTTAGTTTTTAATGAAAAAATCTTCCCAATACAGGTCACAGTAAAATAATTAACCGTGAGATTGTCTGTGTCATTTGGGTATAAAACTGGAGGTCTAAGGATTTAGAGACACTGGTGAGATCCCAGGTTGCCCTGTTGGTGCGGTTACTGGTTATAGCAATAGTTCTTATTTACTTTAACTTCAGTCTCGGGGTAACCGTGTTTCACAATAATCAATGCTCTGATTACTGTAATTGCATTTTGTGGTACTGTGGTCTTATAATTAACTGACTGGACTAATAAAGCGTGGAATCTAATGAATATTTGTAAACAAACTTCATTAGGAAATAGGCTGAGAAAATGCATTGGCGGAGGAGAATAGAGGAGACCCATCCTCAATTTCAATACTTACGATATATGGAAACCTGGAAATGAACAGAAAAGCATGGAAACCATCCCACTGCTACTTACTGCTGCTTACTTACTACTTACTGGTACTTACCACTTACTGTCTTTAAAATATCTCTTTTTAAAAAAATCTTTCTAGAAACAGGCTCCCCTCTGCCATGAGGTCCTGGGTACACAGTTTCAGTCTCTGTTGCAGAACATTAAAGCGTTATCAGACATGATGCTGAAAACTGGATTTACAACATAGGGCTGGTGTTGGCCTGAAGGAAGAAGTGTCTGTTGTCACGCCGTGATTGGAGCTTAATGCAATTAAAATGAGAAGGGAAACCACCACTGAAAATAGGAAATAGATTTCCTCGTGGTGCCTCTGGGGGGGTGGATGGCAGACATCTGGCTGTTGCTGGAAAGCTGGCTGTGTTGTACTGTTCTTGAGCAGCCGTGCCCCATTTTTGCTGTTGCATGGGGCGTGCTTCGTGTGCCTCCCTCCGGTTGTGTCCCTGTGTTTTGGATGCGTGTTCCTCAGCTCGGGCATGGGGTCCGGTCCCCTACACCCTGTGGGGCTGTTTAGGAGCGTGTTGTATGAGCCTGGCAAGGTAACAGTTGAACGATCCGGCCCGTTTTGGATGGTTGCTTTGTTTCAAGGTCACCAGAAATCCCTTTACACCTCCTTGCCTTCTCTCCCCTCTTCCCCCATCTTTAAGCTACTTGACTCTTAATTACAGGTTTTCCTGGCTGAGTCTGTGTGTGTTTCTTTTACAGATTAAATCCTGCCGCCTCCTCCCTCGTTTTTTAAGCTGTTGGCTATCTGCAAAGTTTGGTATTAATTTTTCAGGGAAACACATAAGTAAGGAGCCTTGCTTATAGGGCACCAGCCCTGAGCGATAGGCTCGTGAGTGGCTGCTCTTGCAGCAGGAGCTCGGAGGGGAGAGGGTCTTTCAGCAGCTACGGTTCATGCATTTGCTTCCTACCTGCTGGTTTCAAACAGTATTAATTTTTATGCATTTATTGTGTTTAATTAAAAGCAGGGCTGCTTACAGCAGTGCTCGCAGAGATTTCTCCTCCTCCCTTCCCGAATGCAACAAATAGGCATCTGGTATTTGTTTTGTATAACACAATCCTCATAAAATGAAGAGTAATAAAACATAATTATCTGTAAAGGCTTGTTTTATAAGCCCAAGAATGAGCTCGTTTCTGCCTTGTTTTGGTCTATTTGTAAGATAAAGGATGCCTTTGTATGGTTTTAGCCCGTCTCGAAATTAGTAGGCAATCCGTTATTACAGTGTTTTACACCCTGGAGTGTAAGGGTGTAAGGTGGTGTGAGTGCATACGCAGGATGGCACCGGTGGATCTCTAGGGGTGGGGAAGAGCCTTTTTGTGTTTCTTTTGGAAAAGTTTGCCTTCCAAACAATGGGCTTTATTTGAAAGCTTTGGTAAAGTAAAAGGGAGAAAAAATCTGTGGGCTGCACAAACAAGGTCAGTGTTCCTGAGCTGTGGACCTTAAAGTTGGGTTTGAGCCCTTTCTGGTTATTCTTGGTGGCATGAAGGACAATGACATACAGCCACGTTTGCACTTGGATGTGTGGAGGACATCTGGTTTGGCCCTTGTGGCTTTCCTGACCAACCTTAACTGCTGCCGTGTCTCCATCTCGTTGGAGCATTGCTGGCACAGTCCACCTCCAGCCCGGTCAGTGGGACTCCCAGTGATGGGTTCAGCAGTTCTGAGCAGGTAATTGCACTCATTTCACCTTAGATTTGCGGTTTGCTGTTGTTTGTAGGGCAGCATGCCTTTTTTCATCCCCTTGGCTTGCTCTAACCCTGCAAAATCCCTTCTGCCACCACGTGCTAGTGGGGTTTTTTCTGGGAAAAAGTGGAACTAGATCATTTAAACCCGTGAGATATTAAAATGAGACATGCGAGCGGCTTCTGGCCGTCCTAAAGGTAAAGTGTGAAAACCAAATCCTTTTAGAAAACTCACAGTCTAAGCCTGTAGTTTCTTTATTGTTCTTTAAAATAATAATAAGCAAAAATCCACTTTTTTGTAATGGAAACAGAAAGCTGTGGGGCTGCAAGGCACCTTCAGCTCCGGCATGCTGTGGAATACGTTTGCTTCGGCCCAGTTCTTCTTTGCACAATTAAAATGTTAGGAGAGGAAATACAGCTTCGCTCAGCTTTTATGTGAATTGTAGCCTTCTCAAAAGCAGAGATGGCTTAGATATTGCTTTCTCTCTGCAAGGCGAGCCTTGTAATTTTGAATCTTGATTAGCAGCTGCTTTTGTTCTTCCGAGAGTCTCAGAAACAATGGGGCTGGGAGCACGTAACAAATTGCTGAACGATACCTCGCAGAGGGAGGGATCTCCCCCGCTCGAAGCGCCTCACTCCCTGCATCCCTCGCTCGGCAAAGAGACGGCGAGGACGAGATGCTCCGCTGCAGCGCCCGGGCACGGCCGTGTGCTGAGCTGCTGCTGCCCTGTGCTGGAGTCGTTTCCTCAAAATGCATTTTCCTTGAAATATGCTTTTCTTATTGTCTTACCTGGGGACGCTGGTGTGATGTGCCGGTTGCTGGCTTTAGCTTTTTAACAGCACTGTCGTGGCTGCGCTGGGTCTTTGGCCAGCAGCAGCAGGTAGGGTGTTGGGAGGCACCTGGCTGCCTTACGTGAGCTTACGTTATTCTCCATGGCCAGAAGTCTTTTTAATCTATTCAAGCAGAAGCCTGCCCTCCTCCAGCGATGCAGAGGATGTGTGCCAGATTGCAGACTGATGTGTAAATGTGTCCTTTTGCAGCAAAGTCGCGTGCCATGCTTGAGCTAAATGTGCCTCATGTGTCAGAGGCTGCGGAGTCCTGCTACGAGTCAAATGGTCCCAAATGTTTGACACCCCCTCCCTCCCCCCCATATAGTATTCCACTTAGTTTTTTATGCAAGGTCGGGAATGCATCTTTATTTGTTATTTTGTTTTCTGGGGTATTGCTTTTCTCATGTGTGGAGTTGGGAGATATCTCCTTGGAAAGTCTGCTGATCTTAATTAATTAATTAATGTCTGCAGAATGTGCTTTGCATTCACAACAATGGGATTGTATTTAAAAGTTTGGGTGGCTTCTGATTCAGCCTCCTCATGTCTCCGGAAGAAATGCTTTTCACTTTACCGGTGTAAATGTGTGTGTGGGGGAAACAGGTTCCCCCCTGGAGCCATTAGCTTCAGTCGTGCTGTCAGTGGGACGCGGCCACGCTGTGTGTTCTCTCTCCCATTGTGTGCAGAGTGGTAGCACTGGGTGCCTTTCCTTTTAAATGTGACATAAAGTGAAATCCTGTTATTTGCACACATTCTGTGGCACTTGTCTTCAAAGTATCTAGGCAACCTTTATGTAGATGACACTTTTAACTCAAACTCTTCCATCGTTATGAGTGTGGTCCTGTGAAAAGATGTAGGGTGAAAAAGTGAGGGAAGAAAGAGCTGGCTTGAACTCACGTTGGGCAGCTTGAGTCACTTGTGAGATGCTTTGTAGGAAGTACAATACACTGAAGACCTCTGCTCCCATACACTTAAACCCTCTACTTCAAACTATTCCATGTTTTCCCTTTGAGCTTGGGCAGGTAGGGGATCTTCTGACTCTACTGGAGGTGGTGGTAGAGCTGCCAGGAAAGGGAGATTTGAAGGCTTCTGCAGTCGGGTGCGGAGCAGTGGACTTCCTCGCGTGGTTCTCCACTCCAGGCCTAGGAGTATGGGTGGTCCAGCCCATTGGCAGCTGCCGCCCTGGGAGCTCTGTGTTTTCAGAGAGCTTTTGAGTTTGGCTGGGTGGGAGGCTTGAGAGACTTGAAGAGGAAGCCACCATTGCTCTGTTAGTTTGCTTTGAACCCCCCCAAGTAAGAAGTAGAGGTTACTCAGAGGAGATCAAGGCATGTTCATGGAGTTAGGTGTGACCAAGACCCGCTGACATTCCAGATGGAGCAGGTGTCACCACTGCAGCGGTGTGATCTCCAGTGAGGAATTGGTCTCTGAAGCCAAAGCCACTCAGATAAGCTGCCCGTGGAACAATGTAGACCCAGATGCTGTGGCAGGCTGGATTTCATCTCTTAGGGCAGTTCTGGCTTCGTTAGATCTGGAGGACATCCTCCAGGCGGGAGGCAATGCCAGCGTGAACACCATACCATGTGGTGTGGCTGCTATGGCAGAGATGTGATTTGTGTCCTCGGGCTTAATACTAGTTAGGTTTGGGCTGCCAGATGATTGACATCATGCACGTTGGTGTGAAGGAGCACGTTGGTGGTGTAGGACAGTGTAGTTGGCCTATGGTTTGATCAGGAAACTCACACTTTTTTGCATAACCCTGTTCATCTGTGGCTTGGTGGCAGTGGGGCTTGGTTGTCTCGTCATCATCCATCGAGGATGGGGCAAGCCTCGTGTCCCCAGCCTGTGGTGTGGGCTGGATGGTCACTGCCCCTCTTGCGTTGGCACTGACGCTGCTCTGGTCCCGCTGCTGGGATCTGGTGCCAGCTCCACCAGCTCCGCTGCTCCCTGGCCTGGGGGAGATGCCTCTGGATGAGCACCAGTGTGAGAAAGAAGGTGGGAACGCTGGGACAGGGCAGTTGTGGAGGACAGGGGGCATTACCTGTGTGCCCAGCAGAGACCAGTTAAGGCTGTTGCAGGTCAGTCATCCAGGTGTAGCACAGCTGGACCTTGGTCTCCAGCAGTAGAGAGAAAGTTTTAGGAAAAGTCTGTAGTGTTGGTGAGCAGGTGCAGCCAGGATCAATTGCCTGCATACCTTATGATCAATTAATTGCAATTAATTTAGCTTCACTTACAGCTTTTTACTGTAAATCTTTGGGCCAAACCTCTTGCAAGGGAAAGGAAAGCTTTTTTTTTTTAGTTGTTGTTGCTTTTGGATAGTGGAGCCTCTGCCTGTTACTGGAGTCCTAATGGCAGAGTCTGACATCTGACCAGGCATTCCCTGCTGCCTCGAAACGCCCCACCTTGGCTGCGTGATCTGCATGGGCCGTGACTGATGTTTGTGTCACACAAAACGTCAAGCCCTGCGTTCTCTCTAATTAGCCTGCGGCTTTCTTGTGAAAACACAGCAGAACACCCCCCTCAGCCCCTCAACACGCAGCAAGAAGCCGCCGCAGAACAGACAGCGAAGCTCAGGTTTCCCAGGCTCCCGGTGCCGCGTCCCCTTCCCCATCCTCGTGTCACCCCTCTGGTCTTTATCCACAGCTGAGCCCGAGGGTCTAGCAACAGCAGGACAGCTTCTTAGGGAATGCTGGAAGGGAAGAGTTGGGAATGGCCTAGACAAGCATTGGAAGAGGGAGGAAGAAGCCGGATCTCTGCGTTTGGATGCTTTGGGCGGTGATCAGAAGCTCCCTGTCGCAAGGTGAGACGGCTGTGTCTGGAGCCAGGGGGTGGTTTGGGGATTTTCTGCGGCGCAGAGTGGTGTGATTCCGTGCGAGGGGAGGAATCGCATGCGCCACACCGAAAATCAAACCGTGACTGGGTGCAGCGCTTGGCGTTGCTGGTAGTGTATAGATAGAGACTCCAGCGCCCACCTCTTTGGTGGAAGACAGGTCTTCTATATTAGGTTTTGCTATTTTTGTAACATGCCATGTTACACTGTTGTTAAAAAAAAAATCCATATTGGTTGCAAAATATTACTGTTGCCTCACTCTGTAATCAATTGTACCAGACCTTTCCCATTGACTCTGACCTCAGTGTGTTTAAATAGCTGGAAATTACAAGGATTTCTTGTCTACGGGAGCATGGAGACAGTGACATCCAAGTTTCTGTTGATGGTCTCCCTTTCCACAGGATGGGAGCAGGTTCTCTGTTCGTTTCCCGCTGAAGCCGCCGGGAGCAGCTGCCACTATGGATTCCCCGTAGGAGCGGGTGAGGGTCTGCAAGGAGCGCTGGCTGGCAGAGGCAGCGCCCGGCTCCTCGGCTCGCCCCGCAGCGTGACTGACGGCGGCCAGGCTGGCAGGGTCAATTAGCAGCATAAGAAGTCTTTGGAGCCTAAAGAAATAGAATATATGCTTACAAAAATGCACTCTTTTAAAGTAGTACCTGTCTCATAAAAGGGCAGAAATAGTTTTTACTGTCTTTTAGCACCAAAGTAAAAAAAGAAAACCCAGCCTGCTCCGCTGTGCAGTGTGGTAAGCAGAGCTGAGGGTTTTGTTTTCTCCAGCTCTGTTTCACTCAAGCAGTTTTGCTGTACATTAGCTTCTTTGTCTGCAAGATGGGATTACTGAATTTTTAGAAGTGCTTCATGATCCTCAGATTAAAGGTATCACATAAAGCTACTTCTGTTCCTAGATGGGGGGTTCGGGTTAGCTTTTGGTGATATTTTACGTGTATAGAAGGCTGTGTTCCTGCATGCGGAAAAAATAGCATGGGATGTTTCCTATTTCTTTTTTCAGGTCAGGTTTGTCTTTATAAGGCCGTGTCCAAAGCCGTTTGCCAGTAGCCTTCGTGGTTACTTAGGAAATGGTGAAAGTCTAGATTTTTTCCTGGGCTTTCCACTTCCAGGCAGACTGGTTGTTTCAGGGTAAGGGACTTGGCTGACAGTGAGGCAGGGTTGGTCAGAGAGGAAGGCAGTGCCTGGTAAGTCTCACTGTCGATAGGCCAGCTGTGTGTAAAAATCTTCACGTCATTTCTCTGCTACAGAAAGCTAAAACCACCATCTTGGACCTCGTGATTAATGACAGATTTGCCTGCAATGGAGATGTTGCTGGTAAGCATCTCCATGCAGCGATATTTCTTTATTTGACCTCGTGTCCATGGGTTGGTCATGAAGGCTGAGATGGACATTGACTGCTTTAATCTTGACTGTGTGCTTAATTACAGGGCAGTAAGAGTCGAGCGGATAGGTTTTCGGGTAGTCGGTGTGGAGAAGAAAGCGAAGTGGTAAACTGAGCCCTGGTAGTTCACCTGGGACAGTGTGGTTGGTTGTTATTACGTTATGGTGGGGAGAAGCTGCCAAGCGAATACTACTGTACAATTAAGCGGGGCTGTTAACGGCATGACTGAGCCAATTCATTAATGACAATGGTGTATTCTTGTATCTGCTTTCGCTTACAACTGCTGGGTGAAGATACTCAGGGGAAACAAGACCTGTGGGAAGAAAGGAGGAGGAAAGGAGACTCCAAAGATCTGGTGCAGATGCGGCGACGTTCTTTAAGCCCTTGTTCCCCGCGTCATCTGAAACAAGGCCGTTTCCCGGGCGGGTTTCACAGAAACCTGCCGGTTGCTCTCGGAGCAGCGTGTTCCTGACAGCACATCTTCGTGCAGGTGCTGTTTCTGTGCATCTGCTTTTTTGGTGGGGTGGAAAGCAGTGGAGGGAAGGACGGCGTTACTTCTGTCGGGCGGAGGCTTCTGGGTGAGGGGACTGTACAGAGGCAGTGGGTGTCCTTTGGCAGAGGATATTCTCATTTAATGGTGTTCTCAAAGGCAAATAGCAATAAACTGCAGGGGTATTTGAGACAGAAGAAGGCGTAGACAAAGGTGCCAACGTCTTTGGGGTTTCAAAGGAAAGCCAAAGTGAAGAGCTGGAGGCTGCAAGCACTGGAAGATTTCCTGAAGTGTAGACAAAGCTGTTGTCTGACCCGTTTCTGTTTATGATTATCAACTTCTTTGTTAGGGATTAGCCTGTTGCTGGACCTTGTAATTTTTGGAGTTAGGGGAAGATTAAATAAAGAAGACACTAAAGCAACCTGCTGTTAAAAAGTAGTAGAAGGAGCAGCTTAGAAAAAAGAACAACGCACAGTTTGTTTTAAACAGTAAAATACACCCCTGTAGTAAGGCGTATATTAATGACGAAAGGCATGAAAGTCTGTGTTTCCTGCTCTAAAAAAAGGGTCTCGGAGCTGTGCCAGGGTGTGCAGGGCTGTTCCATGGCTGGATGCGTACCAGGTGGAATGTCTGCTGGGCATCAAGAGAAGCAGAGCAAGCTTCAGGGAGACACCAAGGAGACAAATGTTGTGTGTGAAGGCCCAAGGAGGGGAGGAATTACGGAGCTGCAAGGCAGCGTTACATCTTCCAGTGCAACAGCTTTTTCTTCCCTTTCAGCTCTGTTTCTTCCCGTGTTTGTTAGAAGCAGAGTTACACTGTTTTGGTTTGGGTAGCGAGGAGGTGAGGAGGTTACTCTCAGTTTTTAATGCGAGATATAAACTGTAAACCACATGGGCAACCACACAGTTGAAACAAACACACCTGCAGCAGAGATGCTCACCATGGCTTGAAACACTTCCACATTGACCTGGAGGGCTTCTGGTGTGAGAGCATTTGTGTCTGGCATCTCAGTTCAAAACCAGACCAGATCCGAGAGCTGCCAGTGCCGGATGGTGCACCACAAGCTTGTGGTTTCAAAGCACAAACCCGGTGTGAACTCACTCTGCTGGTCCAAATTTCCTTAGAAACCAAAATAAAACACCCAAGTGTGATGATTTGAGGTAGATCTGGCAGGGTTTGTGCTGAGCCAGCTCTCTGCCAGGCTATCCTAGCTCAGATCAGGTGCTGTCTTGCCTTCTGAAGCTGGTGTGAAACCAGGATGGAGGCAGAGGGGATGTGGCTGATAGGGAGATGTCTGCATCATCACTTAAGTTAAATTGTCTTATTTTCTGTCTCCCTCCTGTCACACAAATTTTATTACATGCTTGCAAGTGGTTTTTTTTTTGTACAAAGGATCAGACCCGGTTGAGTTGGGAAGTGGGTGTTGCAGGGGTGTTGGGTGCTTTGCTGCTGCGTGGGCTGGGAGATGCGGGCAGGGGAGTGGAGGCAGAGCCAGTGCAGGCAAGGGAGGAGATGCCCAGGATGGGCCCGCCTGGAGGAGGTCCTCGGTGCGCTGCTCAGCGCTCCTGCACCAAGAGTTTAACGGTGGCCGGAGCTTTGCCATAAGTGGTATCTTGGAGGGAGGGTGTGAGGGGTGAGGCATTGCCCGCTTTTGGTCCCTGTGCGCGGGATCAGACCAGGCAGCAGCCAGAGCCTCAGGTCCCGGAGACTGGAACGTCTAAAAGATGTCAGGTGTTCAGGTACTGAGATGCAGTGCTTGGAAGTGGGTCACAACAGCAAGTTTTGGTAAACACCACAGGTGGAGGACCCTGGGAAGTGCCGAGGTGACTCTGTGTGTGCGTTTGGGTAACAGAGCACAAATAGCATGCTTTGTAATTTGTTTTTTTCCCCTCCTCCTTTCCTCTATGGGGCCAATGTGTGTGTGTGTGTCTAAGTACTTGTTATTGAAATAAACTCTGAGGCGTGTTTGGATGCCGTGGCTGACAAACAGTGACTTTGTTGTTCCTAATCACAAATGCTGTCTGCGTTTTTACTCCACTTTTTTTTTTAAGTATCACAGAGGCTGATCTGGCATGCAGGGCACGTTTTCACCGTTAAATTATGCCCTGCAAGTTTTGACCTCTAGCATTTCATAGTCGCTTGTAAATTATGTATGGAAATGTTCTGTTTTGTTACCGTATGAACTCCACAGAGATGGGGTGTCTGAGTTGCTTGGTTTGGTCCCGAGCTCGGGAATATTTCCCTGTTCCTCCCAAAACTTGCAGCATCACGCTGTTTTACACTCACCGCAGTGAAGATAACTTTTGTCTGTGCATGCAGAAAACCTGGAGTTGCTCTTAGCCAGATTAAAATAATGGATTGCTTGAAAGAATATTGCCTAGTATTTATTGCTGCTCACCAGAGGATAATTTCAATAAGAATTTATCATATTTATTCAGCAGCAGACTAATAAATTCAGATTTGTTTAAACAAAGACTTGAGGAAGAACCTGCTAAATGCTTATGGTTATATTCATTGCAGGCATAAGCTACTCCATTTCGCTCAATGTACTTGTACCTGCTTATGTCACCGATTAATTTGGCTCTTAATATCTTATTTTCAGCACTTTACTTTCTTTCCTCTGGGTGCTGCAAGTCATGTTCATCCCTGATGCATGTCTATTGAGGATAATGGCATCTCTGATGCTTTCTGGCTTTGGATGGGTTTGATTTGTTGTGGCAAAGTCTAGAGAAAGAAAAACACTGCTGCAGGAAAGAGTGATCTAATATGCTGGACTCGAATCTGGGAAGGTCTTGAATACGAATTCTCCTGTGCTGTGTTTGTGGCTTTGAATAGTTCACCCGGTCTGTCTTTTCTCCCTGACTTAAAACCAGGCTCAATGCTTACCATGTGAAAGGTTCTGCTATTCAGTGTCTATACAATGTTCGTGTAAGGAAAGCGTGTGCGAGCCCTTTAGTACTGGGGGGTGTTCTAAAACTGAAGAAACCAGAAGAGAATTCGGTGGCCAAACAATGCCTGGGAGCACGCGTGGAATGGTTGAGGAGTTATACTGGCTTAACACGAGCATGAAGCTACCTGGTCATCTGGTGCGCCTCGCTCTCCTGGTGTTGGGCGTCACTTCAGGAAGCCAAATGGATGCTTCTGAAAATAAATGCTCTTAAAAATAAAAACTTTCACCCAGACTGAAATTCCTTGCACCAAAATTAAATTTGCAAAGCCGTGTCTTCTGTGGGAACGGGAATAGTCTGAATTGGTGGAGTGTGTCATGTCTGGTGGCATCTGAATTTTTCTCTGTTATGGGGGCGATTTCTGTGTCTCTGTGCGTGTTCAGAAGTGATTTATAGACCATGTTTTTTGTTGACATGTGCACACAGACACAAACATTTTTAATGGAATCCAACACACTGTGACTTTCTCTGTTTTGCTGGTTGCCATCCCACCAACTCACCCTCCTTCCTTTGCATTTAATCATCTTTACAATTAGGCCACTGCAAACCCTCTGAAATAACACACGCCTCGTATGTTAGCTGCGAAAACCGACCAGACCCACGTGGGTGGGAGAGCTGGTCTCACTGAGCACAGGTACCACAAACAGAAGGTTCAGCACGTGAGATGTGGTGGGTTTTGCAGGTTTTATTCTCGACCCTTTCCCCAGTCCGTTCATCAGACCTGGCCACAGCGGCGAGAAGAGCAGCACAGCCCGACCCAAGGGCCCCTTTTCCCTCTCTGTGCTGGGCAGGGTTTAACCAGTGCTTGTGCTCACAGGAGAGTTCAGGGTTCATGTAAGACCACGACACCTTGGAAAGCTCTGCCATGGTGAAAGCAGGGCGTTTGGTCCTGCAGAATATGGAGGGTTAATAATGGTCAGGAGGGAAATGCGGTGGTGATGGCGACCGACCTTTGCCATATAAAATAAAGCTGAGGAATGCCATGGCTGTTAACCTAAAAAGGCCCACTAACAGTTATTGGCTTTCTAGGAAATGTTTGCATGTATTGGTGGTTTCTTTTCCATTACAAATGGATTTTTCTGTGTCCTGGGAGTGAATCACATTTTTTTTTTTTTCCCACTCTGTTTTTAATTAAAAAGTAAAAGAGAGGAAACCTTTTTAAACAAGTGGTTGGAAAGCTGAGCAAGCCATAGGAGATAAATAAACCGGTACAGATTAATTGAACCAAGCTATGGAGGTGACGGATTCCTGTGCCTTCAAATCCTTGACAAAAATGTATTCATGTGACTAATATGTTGGTTTCTTAATGTTTTCTGCTCTTGCATTGCAAATGACTTCACGTGGGCACTGTGCTTTCTGAAATCCAGAGTGAAACAAAGCAACTCGTGTCTTGATCTTTGCCATTAGAAGTAGTATTAGAAATGCAGTGCTGAGGCAGCAGGAGCTGCACACGGATTAAAATTATTGGCCAACAGGGAGAAATAGTGGTCCGGGTGATTTTTGATACCTTAAAGTCTCCCTATATAGACTTAAAACAGCTGGGCATGCTTGCCGGTGCGATCTTTGGGCTGCGAGCGGTGATGTGCCTGGTGACCTTCTGCTGGCAGCACTTACCTGGCAGCCTCAGAGTTGCCAGTGTGCTTAATATTCGCCACGTAGACGTTACGGGGTTTTAATTGCTTTTGTGTCTGGATTGGTGGCAGGGCGCTGTGATTTATCATCCTTACTATTTGCGTGGCATTAATGCTGGAAGACTGGCGTCAGGGCTGAAACGCTGTTGTGCTGGGACTCGTGGAGGTGTAGATGGTACAAGATGAGGCTCCTAGCAGAAAGCTGCTGTCGTTGGCTGCGTGCTCGGCTCAGCTCGAAAAAAAGAGAGGCAAGAGTCAACGTGCTGTGTTTGAAACGGGCGCTTTTTGTTCCGGCCGATATGATCCTGCAGGACTGTAGGCAGAGTTCGCTGTTAAAATAGCCGAGGTGGTTTTAAATCGTGCTCTCCTGCGTTGTTACCAGGGAGTGAACCACGACGCCAAGATCAGTCGCCTGGAAATACCCACTCCCTCCGTCTGCACTGCTGGTGGAGGGACTGGTGTGTGATGGGAGAGGCTGGAGCTTGGCTGGGCACTGTTGCATCTCCTACTGTGCCACGGAAATCCAGATGTTCCTCTGCATGGCCTGGGGTGGGAAGTTGAACTTCTTTGCTGTTCAGAATGAAATAGTGATGGAAACTGCAAAAATCAGAGTTTGAGACTATTGATTTGGGGTAACTGGTTTGTTTTGAGGATGAGGGAGAGGAACAGAACTGGGCGCTTTGGTACATTGCAATTGTGCTGATCTGGCCTTGGAGCATCAGATGTCCTGCTCCCCTAAAAGCACAGGGGTATCGAGGTGGATATGTGGCTTTGATATGAAATTGAGATAGCAAAGACAAGTGGCCTGCAAGGTGTTTCTGTAGACATGTTTTGTTCACTAACGACAGCTGAGCCTCACCGCAGGCTGGGGATTACTGGAGTGTGTGGATTTTGGCCCTTACCTCTCAGCGTGGGGCCGGGGAAGGTGGCTCTAAGTGTACCCCTGTCCTTGGGTCTGGCAGCTTCTTCCTGCTGACAACCAAAATCTGGTGTCGGGAGCGTACAGGAGGGGTTTAATGGCTGTGCAGCTGAGTGGCCAGCTACCAGCAATAGTGTTAATGAGGTTTTATGACCCCTCCTGGTGCCTTCAGTGGTTTTGGTGCAATAAATGGATGCCTTTTTAGTGCTGGTTTAGAAAAGGGACACACTATTTTTGTTTCATTGCTCCCGATTTGCTCCAAGCATGCCATGACCTCTGCCAGTCTCCGTGCATTGACAAACTTCTTAAGGTTTTACGGACACTTTCCATTAGCCACGCTGTAGCGCTTGCCATGAATATTTAATGTCAAGAGCAGTGCTTTTTGTTGTTATTATTATTATTGTTATTCTTTTTTTGGGTCGCTCTGCTTTGACAAAAGTGGAAATTCACCCTCAGACCAGGCAGTGGCAGCGTGCCCTGCACACCCCACTGCCACCTTTCTCTTCATCCCCTCCCTCTTTCAACTGTAGCTGTGAGAAAGTTTACCCTAGTGCTGTTGTGGCCTGAATTATTTTATGTTTTCATTATTGTTTTTAATGTTTCCCCCCTTCTTTTTATCCGCAGTTTGGCAAGGGCCTAAACTGCTCCTCCTGCCCCCCCGGCCCTCCTCCGCAGCCCCCGGGAGCGGTGCCGTTTCCGACGGGGTTTGCAGTTGAACTCCACTCGAGCACAGCGCCTGTGATCAGTCCTGGGATGGATTCCCCGTGCGTCCTGGGTCGCCGGCCCCTCTTTATCCGTAGCCGAGGCGGAGGAATGCCTGCAAGGCTGAGCCGCTTCTGAGGGCGCGCACAGACCTGCCGTGTCTGGGGCACCCCCGAGCGTTTTATTTCTTTGCTGAAGAAAACACTTTTTTTCTGATTTGTAGCGCAAGTCTTCTTCATTGGTAATTTATTGGATGACTTTTTTTTCCCTCGTCATCTTTCGGCATCTGTGTTATCTCCTGTCTCTCATTTCTTGTGCACATCTAAAGCCTGTGTTCCACTTTCTGCTCTCAAGGAAGGCTCTTGCTTCTTCCAGGAGGAAGAGGAAGGCATGCCCGGGATACCCAGCTGCACCGGGCAAAGGTTGTGGTGTTTTGGCATTAGAAGAAGTTGTGCTGAACGGCGTGTGGTGTCTGCTTGACTACATTTGAACGTAGAGAGCTCCCCTGCCGTTGCTGTAGCGTAGGGATTTACGGTCCCTGCTGGCCCAGTGGAGATGCGGGATGGATGTTGGGACTTGTCGGAGCCATATGGCATCTCCATGTTGGAGCCAAGAGCAGGGCACAGGGCTCCTCGACGTCCCTCCAACCCAGGTGCTGCTCTCAGGCGTCGCTGCTTGTGCTCTGAAGGAGACTTGCAGCCATGGGCAGGATGAACCACGGACCGGGGATTTCTGCTGGTGGTGCCCAGCCGTTCCATAAAGTCACTGACAGGCTGCAGGAGCTTTCCATGTGCTGAGTGCTTCAGAAAGCCGCAGCTGTGTCCTCCTCTGGAGGGAGGAGAGGTAGCAATGTGTATGCCTCAGAGGAGACCTACGTGTTTTTATTTGATGACATTCCTACCTGAGAAACAAAACCATATCAAAACATAAATAAGCCCAATTAAAGTTGATTCCTGTTGTACCCTAAGTTACAAATGTTTCTTTGCAATGGCGGCAGGGTCGTTGATCATCTGTCCCCTGTTTAGGTTTCCCCAAATGGATCCACTTTCAGCTTTTTAGTTGCTCCCAGCACTACCCGTGGAGTTTTTCCTAGTTTTAAGTTGGCATCAGCCAACAGGAAGGGTGCGCCCCCAGAGTTAAAATTATTTTAGGAAGGTTTTTTAGGTGGAACCTCTGAAAATAATGAAGTGGCAACTTATCAATACGTTATCTGTGGTGAACACACCTCTCGGTTGTATCTCGTTGTATTTGAGCTGAAGTGATTTGTAGACCCAGGCACACCCCCCTGAAATCAGATGGCTTTGTTGTTCAGCATCTGTGCTGTCTGGAGGGCGAGAAGCCGGTAACCGAGAGCCCTGGAAACACATCAAAGCCACAAGCTGCTACGTACGAAGGGCAAAACTGTCACCGCTGGTTTTGGCTCCTCGTGCATATCTCCTTTACTGCAAGATTGGGTGAACCCCTCGAGTTAATTTTACGTGAACTGCAGTCACTAGTTAATTGATGTCCATGTGTGCATGTACTGGTTAGGGTGTAGGTGGCCAAATCTGTCCGTAAGCCCCAGCGAGCCCTTCCTCCAGACGCAGGTTCCCACCGCCGCTGGGCTGGGCCGATGGGCTTTGGGAGCCTGTGCCACGCGTGTGGGTTTCTGAGGTTTGAGAGGAACCGAACTGTGCGCCGTAACCGATGAGTACGTGGTTATCTCCACCGTGGTCCACGCCGGCGAGAACACAGGTGGGATCCTGTGTGCGTTGTGTGTTTGGAGAAGCCTCGGGCTGGCTGAGGGCATCTCCCTCCTGGGGACTGTTTGGTTGGTCTCTGTTTCTAGTTGTCAGTCTAGGTGTAATGAGGCCTCTGGGCAGCCAGGGTATAACCACACGGCCCGGACTGGTTTGTACATCAGCCCTTACGGTGGGATGGAGTGGTTGAAGAATGTTTGCCTGGTGGTAGGAGGAAGGCTTGGAGGCAAGAGGCTTTTTTCCTTCTCCATCATCCCTGTGACTGGAACAGCCACAATGCTTTGTTCCCCAAAGCCTCCTGAAAAGCCTTTTCCTTGATCCCTGCACTTCTGAAGCTGATCTCAGCCTGATCCCTGCAGAGTTTGAAAACTCTTTGCTTGGCAAATTGGTCCCTGAAGCCTGCGATCGCAGTCATGGCATTACGGTTGTCGTAACTGCGGGGGCCCCGTCTGCCCAGCGTCTCTCCTGGGCTGCTCTTCTGGCATGTGGAAATTGAAATGTTCAGTTCTGGATGCAGGTGCCAAGTGGTGGCCAGGGTTGGGGGTGGAGGGCTGGGGCTTGAGAGGCCAAAGCTCTGCTCATCGCAGCTCCACTGGGGTGATGCTGGGTTGTAATGGGGGTGACCCTGTACTCTGCAAAACCCACTTAAAGTTTCACAATTTGCTCTGTGGGTAAGTAACAGCTACGAGTCAGTGAATGCATTCGCTCGAGCTCCGTGGGATCCAAATCAGCCTCTGTCCGTGCAGACCTGCGGGAAGGGGGCTGCTGGGGTGCCCGGCCCCTGGCCTCCGACGGGATGGAGGGGGGGACGGTGTCCGCCAGACCCTCTCGGGAGGGGGGAGATGCCACCGGTGTCCTGCAGGCAGGGGGAAGTGCACGGGAGGCAGGGGTGTAAGCTGTATTGTTGGTGAATATTTAACCATGGCTTCAGGTTTTGCTTTCTAAGAATAAAGAAGGAAATGTTTCTTGGGTGGAGAATTGTTAAGAAGTGTAAAGCATTGCTGGAAAGCAAGGGGTGGTTGTGTCACAGGGATGAAGCTTGCTTGCTTTGCCGTGCAGAAGGCCTTTGTCTCCTCGCAGGTACCCCCCCATCACCCATGGTATGCTTCTGCGCCAGATGAGACTGATGCAAATCATCTGATTTCCCTTGGATTTAGGGAGTGGGAACCTGTGATTGATCTCTTTGCCTCCCGCTCTGTGCTGAGGACGGGAGCTGGGGTGCGGTTTTCCCGGAGGTGAGCAGGGCTGCCTCCTTGCCAGCACGGAGCTTTGAACCCTCAGGCTCCGAGCTGGACGTACGTAACAAAAACGCACTAACAAGCTCCTCTCTTTTTAATTGCCTTGCTGTGACATGCATTGGGAACAGCGAGGCTTCCCCACTCTTCCCTGTCCTGTCCCTGGGGGGAAAACGTCTCTGATTGCTTAAACTCGGTTTTCCCTAAATGAGAGTTTATAAGCGATTGGGACACTTCCATCTTTGCTCTAGCCTTTTATTCAAGATAATATTAAGAGACATCATAACATCACAGTGTCAGAACAAACAAAGCGCTATGTAATTTTATCCCATATTAATGCAGAGTGTCGCAGATGGTGCTATCATTAGACAGCAATCTATAAAAATGGCCCATGAGACAAAGCCCTGGCACAATTATTTATTCTTCAATTATTTATTCAGCCCTTTAGGACGTGTAATACTGACAGACAGCACAGAATGTACTGCCTACCAATTTGCAGGTCTTGACTGACTGAGTCTTCCATCATCGATGGAATAAAACATGTACGGGGGGAGGGTGATGTACCATGGCTTCGGATTTTATTTTTTGCCTGTTTTCCTGTTTACTACGTGGCATTAAGGCTGTGTCTTTTAAACAACCTCCTCCCCCCTGATGTTCATCTTTTTATTTCAGCTAATTGCGAGGAAGAGTTAGTGATCTCGGCCCGAGGTTTTTAATCCCGTATGTGTTCAGCGCTGGGGGGTGGTCTCCCTGCAGGGCTACCATCATCTGGCCAGCCTTGTGGGGAAGGCTCACTGGGCGGGCGCCGGCTCTCCTGCCAGCCCCGTCGATCCAGGGAGCTCCACTCGCCTCGCCGATGGACGGTGCTGCGGATCCTGCAGGGATCCTGCGGGCAGCGGGATGGGACCCACTGCTTCCCGGTCGGATTAGCGGGCGAAGGTGCAGGCTCGCTTGGGTAAGGCTCTCCAGCCCAAGACATTGCCTGCTCCTGACAGCTATCGCTGTCGCAGCGGCATTTTTGGAGAGAATTTATCGCCTGCCGAATTTTTACTGTTGCTTTGCCGTCAAAATGATGTCACTGCCATCAAAAGGAGAGCATCTGCCTCTGACTGTACCTTTGCCTCCCCTGTGATAACACAAATGTTTCTGTGGTTGCCCAGTGAACCAGAACTGGGAGCTGATCTGGTTTAGGGCTAAGGACTGGCTTAGGCTTAGGCTTTGAGTGACTGTGAAACTGCGGAGGTGTCAGTGTCCAAAATTGGCTCACATTCATCTGGAAAAATCCTCCTAAGTAGCTATATTATATTAACAGTAGCTTTAATTCTGTAGGCTTTTAGAGTCCCAATAATATGCAAATTTATCTGTCACCGGTGTCTCCTTTGTCTTCCCAGTGTATGTTGGTTAGGTTCATCCCTTTGGCATCTGTGTTGTCAAACCTCCTGTGTACTGCAGCACACCTGAAGCTACTGCCCCAAAGGTATCCTTCTGTATTGTTGAGTTGTTTTTTTATAAGATAAATCTATAGCGTTCCTGTGGAGATCCTCCCTTGCCTTCCCCATAGCACTTCTCTTCATACCCGTGATAAAAATGAACAATGGCCCTTTCACTCAGAAACACAGTTTCAGTTATTTATAGATTATATTAACTGCATGTCTTTAAAACTGCAAAATCCAACCCTGCCCTTTTATTTGATGTTGAGTCATTCTGGCAAGTCCTTTGTATAAAGCTGGAAAATTGTGGGCCGGTGTTAGTAAGCTCCCATTTTTTTTAATTTACTGGTAAATCTATAACAAGTGGCTTGTAACTGACAAGATAAAGTCTCTAATTAGATCAGTTTGTAATTTCTAAAGTGCCTGTTTAGAAAGCTAAGTTAGCTGTTTTTGTTCCTGATGAGATAGCATCTCTTGGCCATTCGCTGTCATGTAAGTAATTTCTTAAATTTGCAAACAGCCTTGGTCTGGATTGTAAAAGCAGTGGAGAAAACGCGGGTGTGGGCTGCACCGTACCGTACCCGTTCCACGATCCCAGCCCTACGGGCAGCTGCAGCTGCTGTTGCTCGGGGGGACACTTAAACCACGTGGAAAGGAGCAGGTTTTGGTTCAGGGTTGGGAGCTGCCGTACTGTCACCCCTTTAACCCAGGCAGCCTCCCCCAGCTCCCCGCTTCCACCTCGGTCCCCTTTCCCCTTTTCCAGCTGGCATGACCGAGACTCCGCCTGCTTTGGCATTCCCAAGACGGCAGGTCCTGCTCCGAGCCGTGTGCGCGTGGTGCCACTGTCCCGTGTGTGGGATGCTTTGTGTGTGCTGGACCCCGGGGACCCCTGGGGCTGTCATCCCCGGCACCCAGCACGTGCCATCTGCGGTGGGAGATGCGGCCAAGCCAGGGACAGGAGCAGCCCAGCTCCCTCCCATCACCCCGGCAGCCTGTGCCGGGCAGCCAGCTCGTGGGAGCGGGCTCACCTGTTGGGGTGGTTGCACAATTTAACCCAATTTAAGATCATAGAATTATAGAATCATAGAATCATTAAGGTTGGAAAAAACCTCTAAGATCATCAAGTCCAAACGTCACCCCAACACCACCATGTCTGCTAAACCAGGTCCCAAAGTGCCACATCTACACGTTTTTTGAACACCTCCAGGGATGGTGACTCCACCACCTCCCTGGGCAGCCTGTTCCAATGCCTGACCGCTCTTTCAGTAAAGAAATTTCTCCTCATATCCAATCTGAACCTCGCCTGTCACGACTTGAGGCAATTTCTCCTTGTCCTACTGCCCGCTGCTTGGGAGAAGAGACCAACACCTGCGGCACTACAACCTCCTTTCAGGTAGTTGTAGCGAGCGATAAAGTCCCCTCTCAGAATATGCCCCTCCCTGTTGTGTAGCCACTAGTCGCACAAGCAGAAGTGGGTGAAAACCTCACCTCCTTGTTGCTCTGGGTTTTTTTCCCCTGCCCTGCAGTGTTTTTAGGTTGGAGAAGCCCCTCGAGGGGCTGGGACAGCAGGGGAGCGGCGAGGGCAGCGGCCGTGGCTGTGCCTGCCTGCAGCCAGCCCAGTCCCACCACTGCCATCAGGATGGAGATCTTCCCCTTTCTGGGAAAACTCCTCCAGAGCTGCCTCTCCTCACCCTCCTCTTTGAAGAGCAGGGTGGGGGTGGGTGACAGAGCCCAGTCTGAGTTCCCCCAGCCCCTCTCCTGGCACCCCTCGGCCGAGGAGAGCTGTGCCACGGCTGACCCCCCGGGCCCTCCTCCCACCCACCTTCCCAGGCTCCCAGCCAAAGCCGGGTCCTTGGGATGTGACACTGCTCTGAAATACCGATTGCTGCAGTTACCCAGGTCTGTCTGTCAGCGCTATTCAGCGCTGCTTAATTCCCCCTTTGTGTCCGCTTTGGAACCGCGGCTGGGATTCTGCAAGTTGGTTCATGGCGTACTCACAGCCCTCGGGGAGCGCGAAGGTGAGCGCGGGAAGGCATGGCGTGTGGGGGGGCGTGAGCGTCGTCTGCGTGAGGTGTTCGTATAACGTGGAGAAGAACATATCCTGAGTGATACTAGCAGCTTGAGTTACGCAAAGAAATTCATGGCAAAGCCTGGAAAATCTCTGCTGACGCGCAGGCTTTCACCGCGGCGGTTGTGCCAGAGGATCCCGAACAGGCTCAGTGGCGGGAGATAATGCTGCTGTGTCAGCACACATTTTCAGCCCTAGCTGTGAATTTCCTGGCTTTTGTGTACTGGAGTTAAACCCTGATGTTAGCAGCCCATCACCCCCTCCAAGTAAGTACCCTCAAACAAAGAGGGAATCAAATCCCAGCAGTCTGCTGCTTAGTGGGGGAGACTGGTGGGTAATAGCGTGTTCGGAGGCGTGAACCCAATGAGCACGGAGCACGGTGTTGCGGTCAGTGAGCGACCTGCTGACCCTGCAGCGGTTTGGGTCAGCCTGGGCATTCCTGGCCAGGCATTCCCAGAAAAATGTATTTAGTTTGTGGATCAATAGCTGGAGCTAACGAGTCGTCGCAGCTCAGCGGTGCCATCACCGGTAATCTTTGTGCTGTTGCTGATAGCAAAACGTATGTGCATGCTGAAAAAAAGAACTCTTTCTGAAACAGTTGTTTGGTTGTACTTCTTTTGATGAATGCAGGCTGCAGCCAAACACTTCCATACTCGTGACAGCTTTATAACATAATTATTGTAGCAACTTTCCTATTGTTTTTTTATATTTTGCTGTTTAGTTCTTGCACACCGCAGGTTCCCAGGCAGGAGAGCGTGCTGCAATAATCCCTGTTGTGTCCGAGGCGCTGGAAATGCCACGTGAGCTCGGTAACAGCGGCACCCGGGGCATTCGCATGAGAACGTTCCAAGAGCACCAAAACAAGAAGAGAGATGCTGGAAAGAATAGTAAAGATACCTAGCAACATTTCAGCAACAGCGGGATTTGGTTTTGAGACTCTTGATTCTGTGCTGGAATCCATTAGGTCTGATCCCCAGGTATCCTACTCCCACAATCTGCTCTAACAAGAAACTCTGAAGAGAAAGGAAAGGGAAATCTTCTCTCTTGAACTTGAAGCTGTGACTGGTGTGCGAGTGAATCTATCTAATCCCACAAAGCGGGGGCAGAGGGAAGTAGGGCTCTGAGTAGCGGTTCTGCAGACGAAATAAGCTGGACCCGTGAAATGGAACGCAGGCGTGTTTTGTGCAAGGTGGGTTGTCTGGGTTTGTGTGATAGTTGCTGGAGAGAAATGCGCACTCCGGGGTGCAATTCTATTCCTCCTGACGAGGCAGTGAAAAAATAGGTCGGATGGCTCAGGGCCTGAAGCTTGACCGTGAACTGCAGAGAGCCGAGATGGCTAGCTCAGATTGTAGTTACTCGATGAGGACAGGACTTGTGCTGTACTTGGATTAGATGAATGTGGGCTTGGGTTTGTGCTTAAAACCAGTCTAAGCAGAGGTGGTGCTTTCATGGAAGAACAAATATCTCTATTTCCACTGCGTGTGGAAAAGCTACGTACTGAGTTTTTATGGAAAATGAACAGCTTTCCCTGTTGCTTGTTTTGGATGTTGTACTGGAGCAAAGTTCTGAGGTCCCATTCCACGTTCTTCTGGCATCAGGAATTTCCCCCAGTGTTTTTGCCTTTGCCCTACGCTCACAGGCAAGCAAGCGCACCCGTGGGCATGTAGGACCCCCTGTTTGCCCTCTCACTTGGAACTGTCATGGTGCCCTTGCTGCTAAATGTTTTTGTGGCAGATGGTGTGCAGGAAGAAGAGTGGGGCCATCAGTCAGTTATAAGCGTCAGGTTCTGGGAGCATGCTGGTTTGCAGAGCTGATCTCTAGAAATTGCTGATCGCCGTGGTTGCGTACTGCTTACCGTTACGAGTGATGCTTGCAGTCCACAGTGAGGAATACAGTACAAGACCCATGAAATTGTAGCTTATGAAATGAATGTGCCTTTATAGTAAGGTTTGAATGGCGTGTGGAAGATCTGTGCTGTGGTGATTGGACATACAAGCAGGAAATCTTTTCGAAAGCCAGCTCTTCTTCATTTAAGTCACCCTTGCCCCCTGTATCCAGATTGCTGAGCAGAGCCTTTGGTCCCACCTCCCGCCTCCATCTTCCCAAGAGGAAAGAGCTTCACCTTCCACTGCTGGACATGGTTTCAGGTAACACCAAAGCCTGCACCAGAGCTAGTTAAGCTAACTCTAGAGCGACTGCCCTGCTTTAACACTGGAAGTGCCTGATGCAGCCCCTTGCATAGGCAAGGCAGCGCCTGTGTGCTTGCGCAGACACAGCTGACTCTGGAATCTGGTATTTTACGGGTGCCGCTGCGCTCCGCAGTCAGACGCGCAGTTTGGAGAGGGACTGATGGGGCTGACCCAGCTGTTTGGAGGCTGCTGCAGCTGCATGCAGGGTTTTGGTCTGGAAAACTTCAGCTGCATTTCACCCGGGGAGTTCAAAAGTCCACAAAATATCAGCACTGTCAAGTGGGAAGAAGGAAATGAAGGTTCTTCCTCCCTCTTTTTTTTGTAAAACCGATACAAACCCAAACCTCCTCTTTCACCTTGCATACAGAGATGAGTTAAAATATAAATGAATAGTTGGTGCTGTCACAGAGTCAAGCAATCACCATCTACTTATTTTTCTCCAGCTCTCCAATGTCAGAGTGATATGGACAGTAGAGATATTGCACATAGCTACCATGAAAACATACAGATCGTGTTTTCAGTAAAAGCAGAATACAGTAAATTCAAAAGTGAAGTTTATTCTATATTACTCTGCTTATGCCAGCTTACTCTGAAAGCAGAATTTGGCCCATTCTTTCTCTGACTTTTTAAAGAAGTGGAATATCTATTACCCTTTTGCTTCACCTTGGTAGTAGTTCAAATATTGCAAATAGATATAACAGCTAAAGTAAGGGAGAAGTTTGTCAGTGGTTGGTTGGCATACAAGATTTATTTTTTACAGAAAAAGAAAAACAGACAAATTGGGTGAAACTTTTTTCTTTGAAGATTTTACTGCAGAGTTGTGATTTTCACTGTTGGCTTCTGTAGTGTATGGCTCATTCTTCTGCTCAGGGTGGTGGTGGACATAAGCTTCGCTGATTGCTTTGGGCCAAGACTGGTGGCCTGCCAGGGAGCTAGCCCACACTACGCAGAGCAGGGTTTTCATCATCTAAATATGTCAGTAAATAAAAATAATAAAAAAAAAGCAGGACAGCAAAATAAAATGAAATCTTACAGAGGGTGTAGGAGGAGGCGGGAATGCAAATGTTCTGAGGATGCTCTTTTCTAAGGTTCTCCTTCTCTGCAAGCTTGCTTTGGATTGTGAAACCTGGTGAAAGGGATGAATTTGGGAACCTTGTAGTGGTCCCCAGTGCAGCTCTTCTGTATTGGGTATGGGTTTTAGAAAGTGTCTTGCTGACAGACACGGAGAAAATTGTAGCTTCTCGTGACTTCATAGGCTGCTTGGAAAAAAGTGCTGCTTAATGGATGTGATATTACAGAGCCTTAAGGATGAACCATGGTGTGTTGTTCGATAGCTGAGTTTTGTCAGACAGATACAGTCTTCGTTTTGGAGAGCAATGCTTCCGGGCCATGCAGAGAAACATCCAATAAAGGTTTTAGTATGTGGGAATGTGAATTTCCCCTGTGTTGTGTGAGACCTAGATATCACTTAAATCCCATGTATCTGCCAAAATACTTCATGGGTGTGTCGAAGTAGCATCTCAGCTTCGTGGTGACCCACTGTGCTGGGGAGGATTTTCATGAGGAGCGGGTAGGGGAGGGAAGCAGGCCAGTATGTCTGTGCAGTCCTAGTTTGGGAGTGGGCTACGTGTGGTGTGATGCTTGCTGGAGGATTAGAGCAATAAGGGCTTCAGTATCTCTGAAATGAGAAAAGAAAGAGTCTGGTCTACTGTGCTCGCGCTCCTGAATGATATTATTTTACAGTGGTTCTGCTAAAAGGTTTTAGCACCAGCGAGAAAATGGGAATGTTTCAATTCTCTTTACAAGGATAGTCTATTTACATTAATTCTTTTGTGTCACGTTGAAGGGAATGTGCTGGCAGAATGTCGTTTGACAGGATTATTTTAGAGTTCAAATGTGTCTTGCCAATCCCTCCTTTCTTTTCTTCACCTCCAAGAAGAGCAGGGAAATGGACGCTAAAATATATTTTGGCTTCCTAGCTATTTAGGGGCATATGAGTAAAAATTAATTCAGAATAGGCTTACCAAGTGCAAAACATTTGCTCCTGCAGTTCACTGCAGCTGAATAAATTTCTTGTATTTACATCTCCACTTTTCAGTTTTGGTTGAGGTGCTAGGACACAGGTTTACAGCCTGAAAAAGGTAGAAGCTTGGCTTGGATGGTCGTGTTTATTATACAGTCTTGTCCAAGTCTGGCTTCTCTCCTTGTCTACAATGCTTGTGAAGTTGTTTTTATTGAGACTTCTATGTATGTAAATTCTGCAAAGCAGTGATGAATCAAAAGTGAATAATAATTTAGCACTTGATTTTGAGTAGTACTCTTGACACAGTGAAATTAGACTTTTATTACATTCTATTTTTAATATATTTAAAAAAGAAAGGAAGATAATTGACTGTTTCTCACTGAATCTTATAAATGGCTTTATAACTGTTAGTGGTTCCAAAATGAAATAAACTTGAGTGAGGCATAACAGTATCTGCTCTATGACTTTTGGCAGAAGATAAGCAGTGCTGCAAGATGTACTCTTCACAGATGCTGCAGTCTGAACAAAACTTTGTCATAGGCCATTCCTAATTTCTCATCTGCTTGTGACCATATTGTGTTCTTGTTGTAAATGCTTATGAAGAGATGGAACAGGCAAGAATATTACTATTTTCTGCTGTGACTTAGCAGGTAAGCTTGGTGGGGTTTGAATACCACTTAACCTGCTCTGTAAACCTAAAGCTATAGTTTGGGGGCTGGGTAGTCACAGTCAACTGGGTTTCCATTTTCTGCTTGTACCCCTGCTGATCTTGCAAAGTTGATTGTTGGTTTTGCCACTGCCTTCTTTTGCTATGTTCAGTAATTAAGGATTGAGAGCACGCTTGGGTAGCGCATTTGGTTCCTAAAAAATATCTTAAGCTTGTTTCTTTGTTGATGTTCACCTCTGATAACTTTTGACCTGACAGTGGAGATGCACCAGGGGCCAACAGCAGTTCTGGTGAGAGAAGCGGTATCAGAGGACCCTTGGACTAGTAAAGTCACAGGGTTCTTCAAACAGAGGTAAAGCTTCTGTCCTGCCAAAAAAGGTCCCCTGGTGGGTAAGCGTGCTGTTCTCTGCATGTCTGTGTTCAGAAAAGGTTTTCCCTGTGGGTAGCTGCCTGAGATTTTACGTCTGGTCCTGTTGTTCGGTTGGGTATCTCACGCAGCATGGCCAGGCCTCTGCATTGCCAGTATAGATGACTTTGGGACTTTAAGCCAGTTGACAGAACAGTTATTTTGGATATTTTCTTTTAAAAAAAGTGTTTTCTTCTGATGCAATATATCATGATTTCCTCCCCCCAGAAAATACATCAGCACAAATACAAAGATGCACTCTTTACCAACACAGACGTGGGACTGTTGACTACTGGCCAGGTGATAGCATGCTGTTCAGTTTGCTTGCCACGTTTAGGAAACATTTCCTCAGCATGAGGAAAGAGAGTAAAAATGTAGCTTGGAAAGCCTGAAAACCACCCTGATGCCTTGCCGGCCCAGCAGCCACCTTGGCTAAGCACAAGGCCAAGATTTCTCTGCTCCTGGGTCAGGTCTGCGCAGTGTGTAAGGTTATTCAGTAACACGGTTGTTAAACTCCATTTACCTTTCATTCTGCATTTATCAGAAAGAGCCATATAGAACTGAATAAACAAACAAAAAAATCCTTAATTTTAGAAGTAATTATTTTCAGGGAAAAAAAAAGGCGATCCAAAGGAAACTGTGCAAAATACATTTTTGTTTCCAAGGGAAACAGTAATGAGAAAGAGTTAGGTCACTATGGAAAAAAAAAACGCATAGAAAACTTTTTTTAGCAAACACATGGAGGCAGAGCTTATCTTTTGGGGCAGCTTTGCCTAATAGATAAGGCCCTGGACTGGAAGTGGGTTCAAATCCCAGCTCTGCTGGAGAATTTTTGTCAGCTTAGACCTATCAGTTTGTGCCCTTGCACTTTCTTTTTGCAAAGTGAAGATAATACGGTTTGTCCTCTGAGAAGTGTTCAGAGTAAAGATGAGGTGCTCGGGTGGCCCCCTGGTGTGGCACAGTGCTAGCACCCACCTGTGCAGGTACTTAGAGGTACTCTGAGGGTTGCGGTTCCACAGGACAGGTCATCCTGCTTGCTTTTATGTCCCAACTGAGATACCACTTTATTTTTCACCCTCTCTAAGGAGGCTGTTGTTACTGATCAGTGGCAGCGCTCTCAGAAACCTGTACGGTGTAAAATGCCTCCCCTCCTCACTCCCAACTTCAGAGAAACCAAGTGACTGCACTGGCCACTTCAGTACCTTCGAGCCAAGGCCCAGATGCTAATTAATTAAGCATTGTAGCAGACTTTTGGGGTGTCTAAGCATTGTCCCAGCTTTTCAGGGGGTGAATGGAACATGGGGAGGTTGACTGGCATGCTCGGGGTTATACAGCTGTGTGCACAGCCGAAGACAGCCCCAAACTCAGTCTCTTTGGTATTCCTTCCGCTCTCTGAGGACAGGGTTTAATGTATTTCATGCTACCAAATCCAACCTATAAGGGCTGGATCAGTGTTAGAATAAGGGTTATCAAAGAGCTGGAGAATTCGAAGAGATACTGAAGCTTTACTTTCTGAATCAGGTGTCTTCAATCCCACAGAAAATGAGATCCTGTGTGCTTGGTATTATAAAACCTGGACTTGCTAACCCAACGCTGAGCCAAACCCAAAGTGATGACTAGCAATGTTTGCTTGTTTTTCAGTTTTCAACATAATGCTGCAGTCTTTGTTTCCCCTTTCTTCTGGTATGCGGTGCTTTCTCTAAGCGGCAGAACAGCTGTGGTGTTACGGCACAGCGATGGCAGAAATGCGCATGCTGACGGTGTTATGGGTAACAGTCCTTAAGGTCCTTAAGGTCCATGGCAGTGTTGGGAGACAGTGGAGAACATCTGTTAGAAAAAGGCAAGGCACATGCTGGTGGACCTAACTTGTTACCACAACTGTAAACCATGGGAGGGTGAAAAGAATTGAATGAGAGTGTCTAAGCTTTTGTAAAGCCTATTTAAATTCGGCATCTAACGAATTTTCAGAAGGAGCGAACTGAGAGAAATGCAACACCTCAAAGTCTTCCGTTAAAACAAAGGTGTCTTTAAGACTCGTGTTTCAGTATCCCACTGGGTGAAACCAGATTTCTTGTGTCTTAGAGTGCTAAGGTAAAAATTAACTGAGAAACCCAGTGCTGCTCCCCAGCCCCCAAAGTCTTCCAGGCCTACTTTAAATCTCCTAGAGGAGCAGAGACATATAGACAATCAGTTGGAAAAAAAACCCCAGAGAGTTGCAAGAAAAATTAACTTTCTTTCCAGATATCTTTAAGGTGGTCATTGGGTCCAGGAGTACTTGTAGCATCAGAAGCACCTGCCACAGGGCTATCACTGACCCTGCACATTCACTTCATGCATATCTGCTTAACAAGCTGAAAACCTTTAAACGGTGCCCAGGCCCCTCCTGGAATTGTAACTGTGGTGAATCAAAGCCAAGCAGAGGCTTTGTGAGCCTTCTATTTCCGCATCTTTCACTTTTCAAATGGTGGTGCTAGATTGTTGATAGTTATTTCTAGCTGATAGAATTTTTTTTTTAAGTGTAATCATTGTTTAAGGAATTTCTAAGTGAGACAAGCCGTTGAAATCTGCCTGTTCGGAAGAGAAGGGGGATAATATTGTGGTTTCATCTGTCAGTGAAAACTGACAAACATGGATGCAGTTCCATTTAAGAGTCTGTTAACTCCTTGGTTAACCAGGACAGTCCCAAACAAAATGTGACCACAACCTGTGTGTTTATATTGGCCACAGCTTTTGGTATCATTGGAATATGGGAAAAAATATTTCAGATTGACCCTTGTGCAAAAGCCAATGGTTAAGTTGGAGGCGACTTCAAAATGCAGTTACTCCCCACATAAAAAATGTACAGTGGAAAATAGCAGCTCAGCCATGTGGAGAGAGAAAGCCAGAAGAGAGTGTATTTTCAGTAGCAATTTAGTGCATGATTGATCTTAGTGATAGCAGCAGTGTAGTGTTCATAGCTGAGTAAGCCCACCAGCGACAACTTGCTTGTAATGTGTGTGTTGGAAAAATGCAAAGAAAATAAATTAAGTTTTAAGTAAAATTTACATTTGTATTAGGAAATCAACATGTTAGAGTTTAGCATCCTTAACATTTTATGAGAGCTAATTCCCTTTCCAAAATTGCTCTGTTTATGTGTTTGTTTTGCCTTTTCCTCTGTCTTCTGTGTCTGTTTGCCTTGATATCTCTAGTATATTGGGTTTTTTAAGAGTAACACCTGAAAGGCAAAGACAGTGATTTCAGATGCAGTTAACTTTCCCCCTGTGTGTTTGTTCTTTTATTAAACTCTCTGTAATGCTTCCTCCCTTCCCACCAACCTCTCTGAAAAGGCAGCTGATAAAGCCACACGTCATTTTTACCTGGGGGTGTCCCAAAGCGGTTGTTCCCTGCCTGGGTTTTGTGGACAAGAAACCGCTCAGAGGAGCGAAGGCGGAGCGCGGAGTGGCGTGGGAGACCGGTCACAGCGACGAAGACCTGGTGCCTCTGAGGTGGGGGCAGCTCTGGAGGGAGGCGTTGGTTTGAAGGGCTGCAGCTGCACGGCGTCGGCTGGGTGCGCGGGGCACGGTTCTGCTCTAGTCAGGCTTTGTGGTTGTGTTCTGACTTCGGCGATGGCGAGCACGAGCTCCTGCTCCCTCATGGCACGAAGGGAAGCTTTTAAGCTGAGGTCTTTTACCCTGTGGAAATGTGAATATGAAAACTGTCAAAACTACCTGGCAGCGGGTGAGAGAGATTTCCCTTCTCGGCCTGACCTCTCTCTTACAAGAACAGCACTTTCACCTGTGCTTCCGAACGGCCACAGTAATCGTAAGGACGGCCTTCAGAAAGGGTCTGGCTGAGGTGGGCAGCCTCAATGGACGCTTTCGGTTCTCCAGCTCTCCCTTGAGTGCTTCCCTTTGTAATGAGGGTGCTCAGAGTAACAGGCATCCTTGAGCATTGTAAAATCAGCATTTCATATTGGTTTATCCGTTTTCCAGTGCACAGCTTTTTTTGCCATCCGAAACAAAGCAGCAGCACTTACCTTCCTTCCCATTCCCCACAAAGAGGAGACTGGAAAGCAGTTCTGGTAACAGCACAGAGTCCTGCGCTGAGGCGGCAATGATCCGCTGTTGTGACCCTTACCCTCAGGCTCCTCGCACTGCTCTGGTGGTTCTGTCCTCCTTGTCTACAGATCTTCAGCAAGCAGGCCACTGAGATAAATTGCAGGTCCTAGCTGTTGGCAGCTGCATTCACAAAACCTGGTAGGTTGATGCCTACAAAATCTGGCTTCTCTTTCGGTTTATCAGTGGTTCGGTTTGGCTGGAGGCATGCTGGCAGTTATCTGCCTCCTTCTTTGGGCTCTGTGTGCCACTGAGTCTTGGTACATCTTGCTGCAGCTGTTTACAGCTCTGCTGGAAGATTGGTTTGCAGTAGAGTTGGTGAACCTCCTGTGCTCATTGGTATGTCAGCTGGGCTGCTGGGTTACTCTCCTGATATTAGCATAACCTGCTTGTAAAAAGAGGTTTGCCCCAAATCCAGACAACAGGATGGAGAGGCTAAGGCGCAGCTTGCCTTCCCGTCTGCTGGGAGTGTGCACGTGTTCAGGTGTGGAGTTTGGCTCAGCTCCGAAGCTCCAAGAAAAAGAGGTCCTGCTGCCTTGCCAGCCTTCATGGGATCTGGCGGAGGTGCGGCTGGGCAAGCTGCAGCCTTCCTGAGCAGTGCAGATGGACTGAGCTCTTCCTAAGCAACGCGGCTGGTACGAACCTGATCTGCAGCTGGGGCACGGCAGGCAACAAGGGCAGAAAGTGTTTGGGTCATTGGATGGAGGAGATGCTTGAGCCTGATGCTTACTTGTAGGTACAACAAAAATTCAAAGGCTGAAATAACACTGACGATTATCTCGGAGCACAGAATGAACCCAGCATTATCTTGATCCGGACAGCCTTAACTTGGAAATGACCTTCTGTATTTTCTTGGTTTGGTTATATCCAGACATTGTTTATCTTACTAAACTTTAGTTTTGATCTGTTTTATGCCAGGACTGGGTTTTTTTCTGAGTGCCTACAGTAGTTGTGCTGGGATCTCTAGATTAAGAAGACTGCTTCAGTATTTGCATAAGGGCCTTATATATTTCAGTTCCACTTGGGAGGATGTAGATATCTAGCTTTTGAGCATGTATTAAAATATCATTGTGAGTCATAAATTGTTGTTAGAGGCTGTTCACGTAGTGCCTTAAGATTTGCATGCCCTAGACTGATAAATAAAATGAGTGATCATGTTCTGAGTAAAGTCAGGCTCTCTATCTTACTGCTGTTCCTTTGTGGAAGGGCGGACCTTCTGTTGCGTGTTGGATTTTGCATGCACGGTGTGTGCAGCTAATCTTGTTTCATAATAACTTAGTTTAGAGCCATTTTATTGTGCGGTGTTATCTTGTGGCCTGGTAACAGCCACAGCTTAATGTGGTTTCAGCTTAGTTAGCCCAGTGGCAGTAGTTCTTCAAGACAGCGCTCTACGGTTGGAAGTCTGCAGTTTGCACAATGGGCTTTGGGCGGTGTTCACTGCTTTTGTGTTATTTCCTCTCTCTTTTACTCATTCACGACTGCTGCATCACTTTGTTCTGTGAAGAAGGAATTGAGTTATTTCCTTTGGGAGGTATCTTCCTGCTCAGAAAGAAGTGGCTTTGCGTATTTCTGTTTCCTGCCGCTACACTTCCATCACTGGATCAGCGCCTGTTTTGCTTATACAGTCTCTGTTTTCAGATGTGCCAACAGGGCAGTGGTGAGCTGTACAGAATGTCGTAGGACGTGCTCATACGTGCCTTTTCTGGTGTAAAAAGTAGATTTAAACCCGCTGACAGACCTTGGTGGGTGGTGGTTGTGTGGCACTGGCATGTCACAAAAGTAGGGTTCCCTGGTGTGTGCTGCTTCCATCAGTAATTTCTTCCAGTATCCGTGTACAAGACGTGCCGAGATCTGTACATGAGTGTTTGACTTCTCTATCTGAGATGTACAAAGTACCTGCTATTAAGGAGTAGTCTGTATTGCTCTGAATTAGCTTCTGAAATGTGAACACCTCATCCAGGATGGGCAACCAAGCTCCTGTTGTAGTCAGTGAAAAGAGAGAGCGACTCCAGAGGGTGGTCGTGCCCTACTCGGGTTGGTATCCGCATGGTTTACGCCTACATTGCTGTAGCCATGGACAGTTGGAATAAACTGGGTTTTGGGGAAACATGTCCCTTTCTCTCTTGACTGAGAGCGCCTGTATAGCTGACTTACAGTGCCTGGCTTTCAGATGGCTGAGGTTAGGTGTCAGGAGACCCATCCTTAGTGTCTCACTCCAGCAGTGGATCCCTGATGAAGTTCTAGAACTTCACTTAACAGCTTTGTCTCTCATCATGTATTATTTTCAAGTGTAAGCTGTGGATATTGTGGTTGGGATTGTGTTTTGTTTTGAGGCAATTTTAAGTACCATTCCTCTTGCCCAGCCTAGTTGCGTCTACATGTGTTTGCCCTGTTCAGCGGAGCTTTTCTTAGAGAAGCACATCTAGAATGTGTGGAGCTTCTCAGAAAACGAACAGAAGGAGATTCCTGAAATGTCTGTTGTGAAGGGAAAGAGGAACATTTTCTGTGAAGAATGTAGCAAAAATTAACAGACCTAAAGCAAATTACCATCTGAAATGTGCTGCTTTTGGGAGGTTTCAAAAGACCAAAGGAGATCATGGAAAACAAATCATTCTGCTAATGTAGGACACAGCTTAGTCCATGAAAGTTATTAGTTTTTGGACAGTTTATGTAATCATGTCAAACTCCTTACTAAACCATCTGGACCTTTTCTCCATTCTTGGCTTGGTTAGTATGTGTAGCCTCTTTTATTTGGCATGAGTAGCATGGGGGCCGGAATAAAAGACTTGCTTCAGAGAAGGCAAAGGAGACCTTTCCCAAAGATCAGTTTCGTGAAGAGATAATGGGAGACAGAGTTTTGCCCCACTTTGGGAAATTGCAGAGTCTCAAGGAGATGATGTGGCAGGTAGCAAAGAGCAAGAAACAGTTGTGCTAAATCAGATGCAGGTGCAAGGAGATAGCTGAACTTTCCCCAGAGAGTCATTTCTATGAGTCATATGTACGTGTCTGCCTCCTAGCAGCCCAAACAAAAGAACTTTTAAAACTCTGTTATCTAATTAAGATAACAAGGCATTTGAGGAAGGATCTTTCCCATCTGGATGATTTTATTGGATCAGCTAAATTGCATGACTTTGTTAGCTGTAGTCTGCCTCGATTGAGAGCTACAGCTGGTGGAAGAAGATAGAAGAGGTGGCCTGGAGTGAGCTCCAAACTGCAAAATTCAGATCCAGATCTATTGCGCCTCTGAAATTACAGGGGTCTGGGCACAGGTCTGATCAAGGTGTTTTCCTTATTTGAAAGTGTGTCTTTCCTCCGATGTTGTTGACTTGTTCGAGATTCATCTCGCTTTGAAGTGGCTGGGCTCTCTTCTGCAGTTGTCAAATACCAGGATGAGAATAATGGAGGGGAAGTTATGGTGTCTGGAGCTTATATGGATCAAAGACGTGCGTATGCATGTGAGCGTACACATTCTTCATTTTCTCCCCAGAAGAAGTCAGATTTCGTGTCACATGGCATGGGAGTGGGGAAGAGGTGCCGCTCGGGGCTGAGAGCCAGCATGTATCAGTATGCCCAAATATGTATTGACAAGTGTGTTTGATGCGCCTGTCGGAATAGTCTTATCCCTGAGATAGAGGGCAGCTGTCTGCTGCTGACTGGAGAGGTGTTTATGAGCAAATAAATCTTTGTCATCTTCCCATCTGCTAATGTGGATGCGCTAACTCGGTGGAAAGAAGTAGGAGGAAGGCGCAGGAGCCCACCTGCCAGTGACAGTGTTTCGCCCGGATCCTTTTCTCTTCAAAAAGCTACGATCAGAACTGTTTTCCTTACCGCTTCTAAAATGTTCATAAAGTACCCGGCATAGGAGGAGTTGGATTTCGAGGTACCAAGTCGAAGTATGATCTATGCAGAATTATTTTTTGAGTAATACACCTAGTATGGTCTAGACACCAATGGAAAGGCAAACACACTTGCCAAGGAAGCTTTTCCTTTGTTTGTCCTGTGGTTTGTGGTCTGCTGATTAGGTCAGTTGGTTTATTTGAGCAATACAGAGATTTTTTTAAAGTGCATACTTACAAAAGAAGGCAGGGCCGTTTCCCTGCAACAAGATGGCAATTCTGAGTCGTGTTGTTCTTTCCTGATTCCTGATTGTATTTGTACAAGGCGAGGTGATGCATGCCGTTTTCCCTGGTAGAAACCTGTGTTACTTTTGGTAAATGCCAGAAGTCAGGTGTAGAAGAGTGGAAATTAAAATATTCACAAGTTTGCAACTGTTTGTGTGTGGAATGCGGATCGTTGATTTCAGTCAGAAAAAGACTGGATGTTTAATTTATAAGAGATGATTCCAATTAAAATGTTTATTGTTTTGCTTTTCCTTTTGTTTTGGAAAAGGCAGAGCCTGTTCTTGTAAAAGTTCCCCACGGCTACTTCAGCACAAAGATACCTACAGTTTTTCCTTCTTCATAGCTCCTCACCACAAATTATAAATCCCTGGATCACCAGTGTTTGACTCTACCTGCAGTTAAAAATTTATCTGCATTATTCTGGAACTACTTTTTTTTTCCCCAAGGTCTAAACTGGCCATGGCTTCATCAAGTTAGATGGGAAGAGAAACCTTAGAGTCATTACCTAGGTCTCTTTTTAAGTTGAGGACCAGGGGCTATGGTTTAGCTATGTTCTCTCACTCCTTTTTTTACCTTTACATCTAAACCAAAAATTGGTGCATTCTTGCCGACAGGCACATTTAATTCCTTGGCATTCCACAAGGTTCCTTCTCCTCAGAAAGTAGCCTGCTGTTAAGGAGGTTCAGGCTATAAAGGACTTTCATGTTGTATGGTCCGTAGCAGTGTTACTAATTTCCCATGATCTCTTAAGGATCAGTATTATCCCATTTGGGATGCGTGGCTTAAAACATGAAGTAGCGTTCCCTCCAGGGCTGCATAAGAGGGAAAGTGTTGTGTCCAGTGGTTTGGGTTTATAGGACTGATACTTTGCTGTCAGTGCAAAGGTTTGAAAGCTCCTTTTGTGCATTTATTGTGCTTCCTATTTTACTATTTGAATTCCTCTATTATTCTTAAAAACACATGAAGAACTTCTCTTATGCTAATTAAAAACATATTATATGGTTTTAGACCAAGCCAACTGATGCAAGCTTTTTTAAATTGAATGTTTTAAAAATTATTTTCAGCTGTTTGCAGGAAAGAAAATGGGTAAAAAGCAACTATTCTTTTTTTGTTGCTGTTTTCCCCTCTCATAACTTTGACTAAAGATTTTTAAGTTGGGTTTTTTTAAGAAAAAATATATTTTTGTCTTGTTACAAAAGATTAGTCTATGTAATTACTAGCTGGAAATTTGTACAGTGAAGGTATTAACCTGTGAGATAATCACTTTGGAGATGCTGGAAAGGAATTCTTCTTGTTCTACATCTTCTAGAAAGTAAAGACAGTAGTGAGGGTTGTTTGGTGTCTCTGAACTTGTTTTCATGGTCATTAATTTAACCTAAATATGTTACCTGCTGTTGAGACCTTTAAGATGGATTTTAGTGTACTATTTTGATACAGTTTTTTTATAAAAACACCAAATTTTGTAGTATTGGCGTTAGATTGCAGCTAGGCTGATAAATAGAAATGCATAATGATTTTTTTGCTTTGTGGCTGCTTTGGTTTTCTGATTACAGTAGTGCCAAATACCAAAGTTGATGGGAGTTTAAAGCTGTAACCCCTTAGCCCTTGATGAATTTGATTTTATACTTGACCTATACCATGTATCCTTGTTTCAAATGAATTTCTGGAGCACAAATTTTTCTAGGCCATCCATTTGAGTCTCTTCTGGCTTTTGAGGGTTCAGCCCTGAGTGAAGTGACCATCACAAAATCCATCCTCTCGGGCTGGGGATGGGAAGGAGCCTGGACTCCTTGTGCAGTGAAAGGGAACTCAGTGAGAGGTTCCAATTTCTCTACAAGGAGTTCGTTACATTTCCTAGCAAAGGCCAGATAGTTTTTCCTAAAAAACTGCTAATTGAATTGAATATGCTTGCACACAATCATGGGGATGGTAACAAAGCACTGGTAGAGCAGATGGACAATGCCTTGTTCTGAGCTTCAGGATAAATGACAGTCCTGTGCTCATTATGAACCAATGGGGTGTTTCTCCATAGTTAAGGCTGCCACTGGTTTCCCATTGTGTTTTGTTTCATCAGGTTATTTGTTTTGTTGAGAAAACTTGGCTTCGAAGATGTCTTTTGTCAGCTAACTTTATTTTCAACAAAGCTTTTCTTGTGTGTTTTCAGTGCTAATTGAGGTCCATCAGTGGCTATATGATTTAATGGTATTAATAGGAATCTATGAGCACAAACAAAACAGACCGCTAGAAATCACAGCATGTGCAGAGAAATGTAATTCGCTTTCTGTGGAGAGGTAAAGAGCAAAATTACAGAGCTGTATTATATTGCATACCCTGCAGGTCATCCAGAGAACTGGGATTTCAGATTTATCCACTTTTGTTGAATAATGTCAGATAAACAGAGTATAAATACCAGCGACTTCTTTGTTTCCTTTGTGTGGCCATAACCAGTGCTGCTGTTGTCGGGGGGAGTTACAGCTGCTTACCGTGCTTCCGCATGCTCACAGACAGGTATCCTGACAGTAATTTAGTTGAGCACACTTGGTGGCAAATATTGTTGTAAAATAAATGAAGGTAAGTTGTTTTTCAACTGTCCACCTGCCTGTGATTCTGGTAACCAAGGTAACTTGCCCATGATATTACATGGAGAAGCCTTACTTGTATTGGGACAACCTACTTTATATTTCATTGTCAAGTAGGTGGCAACTGTGCAGAAATTTTCACGTGAGGATGGTGAGAACTACTGTGCATTTACTGGTCTTGCTGGGGCATGTGGAATATTGTTCTATATTCTGTTTTTTAACATGCTGTATTTTAGTATATGGACTATAAAAAAATCGGTCTTTTTCTCCTTTTGCTCACAAGACAAGTTTTAAATTTAAAAAAGAAATGCAGCAAACATTCACAGACATATGCCAGTAATGATTGCAGTTGAATAGGTTTTCTTTCCCATCTTTTCTCTTTTGACCTTGTTAGCTAGAAAATCTAGGATGTCATCTCAGACTAATTGTACTGCTGGAGTGTGTGCATTTTACCTGGCTGAGGGATGTCTTTTGATGTACACAGAGATTTAATTATCAGTATATCTCTTGACAGCATTTCAAGAATGGTGGAGAACAGAACAAGTATGCTATTTTTAAGCCATCGTTGACATCTTCAAAGTCCATGGGATGTTGACAGTGCATAATATTAAATCAAATTCCATGGTGGGCTATTGAGAGCTACTATCAAGACTCAGAATAAGAAAAAAAAAATTTGCACAAGGAAGGAAAGAAGCTGTGGATGGCAGGTTATTTATTCTTGAAATAAAGTGTCAAGAAATGTGTCTTTTATTGCTGCTTTTTACATCCCTCTGTTACCTTGTATGCAGAAATACCTACTGTATCTTACGTTACCCCTTCCCAAAGGGAAACCCATGCCTGGTTCGAAGATCAGTTGCTGAAGCTGGTAAGCCGCTAGCCCATGTCAGTTCACATGCTGTTTGCTGCTCTGCGTTCGGGATTTATGGAAAAGGAAGGCAGTTAGTTGCTGTAATGGGAAGCATGCAGAGAGTACCCAGTGTGGGGTGGATGCAACCAAACGTCTAAAGAGCAGAGCAGTTCTGGCTGCTGACTGGGATCAGCTCTGAAGAGCATACAGGAGGTGAGCAGGGCTTCCTTTAAAAAGAACACAAACCTACAAAGAACACTTTATCTTCAGCTAGATTGCAAGTCATTTCCTTGGGTTTGTATTTGCAGTAGCAAGAAGTGAAATTTCATATTAATGACATTATACGTTCATATTTGGAATATGGATGGGGGGTGTGGAAGAGACAAGTTAAAAAACTAACAACAGAATAAACTAGGACATTTCTAGTTACAGATGCAGAGCCAGAACCTAACATTTGAGAACAAAAGAATCACAATTACATTCACTTAAGTGCTTTTAACTTTTGATATGTTGTAATGCCACATGTGCAGTCCTTGAAACAAAATGCTGTAAACCTTCTGCCTTCTTTCTTTTGTTCCAATAATGTCGTAAATCATTTAGGATTAACATTTGTAATCTGGTGCTACTTCCTGGATCAAAGTGCCACCGTGTAAAGTGTAGATGTGTGTTTACTGTCGTTCCTCATTACTTACACAGAAGTGGCAGTCCTGAGACATTGGCATGCAGTTCTGCCTTGCTCCTGCTGCCTTGGTGTGGACAGGAAGGTCCTCTGCTTCAGTTGCAAATATTTCAGTTTTAAACCACAAAAGCCTAACCCATTTTTTTTTCACAGAAAGGCTTTGATATGGTAATAATCAAAATATGGTGTGATTCCAAATGAGGTATACAAACTTTCTTGTTCTTGGCATGAAAATATTACTCTCTGGAAACACCTTCTGTGTCAAATGATGGATATGTTCCTGTGATTTATGTAAGTGATTGTCAGGAGGTTTTGTGGCTCATCCAATTTTAGCAGTCAAGTATTCTTTCCTTGTCACTTATGACATACTTGATGAATTTTCATGATTAGCTAACGTGCTTCGTAATTGTCAAAACTTTGCAATGGTATTCCTTAGAAATACTGAGAAGGGGGAAGTCAGCTCTACCTCCCAGTTTTTCTGCACAGCCACTGATTTTTTTCAGTTCTCTTTTATTTACCCTGTCTAGTCGCCTTTTGCAAACCTCTCAGTTTGCTTTGTCTGTTCTCTAGCGAACAGCTCCGCTGTTCTTGGTTTGGGCGCAGTAATACCTTAGTGCAGGAATGCTCCAGTTGTGTTTAACGGGACGGTTTTGGCAGTAAGACACTGTGCTGCCAAAAATGCGGCACTGGTATTTGCCATCCTGTGTTTTATCACTTGGGTTTTCTAGAGAAATGCTGCTAAAAGTAGTTTTTTCCCCTACACACAACCTTTTCAGACGCCCTTGGCCTCCATTTTGAGTTGGCGTGCACCTCGTCACCTCGCTGTCCCCATCGTTAGTGCGGATGGTCCAGAGACCTGTTGAGTGTGTCCTTCCTGTCACCAGAGCAATGGAGTTGTTTATGGTGCCTTGGATCAGTCTTTACATCTGCGATTCAGTAATTCCTGGCTTCGTGACTGGTGAGGCCCGTAATGGCTGACCCCCGCCCTGTGCGGCACGGCGCTGGGGAAGGACCCCGCCATTACAGGCAGTGGGGCCAGCACCTCCCTGCTGCTCGCTCTCGCCCCGTCACTTGTCTGTCTGCCGTAATTACAGTGCCGGGAACCGGGAAGGGAGGGAAAATACAAAGGAGCCTCACGGCCCCGCGGCGGGTCTCCGGCGCTCTGGGGAAAGGCAGAGCAGGCACACAGCGGGGTTCGCCTGGCCGGCTCCGGCGCCCGCGCTGGCCGAGGGGACGGCGGCCATGCCGGCGTGTGAGGGGCGCCCGCAGTGCCAGGGCCGCTCCCGCCTCTGCTCGGAGGTGGAGAAGCCGCTGTGCCTGTCCCTGAGGCAGATCCCACTCCGAGAGCGGCGGGCGACCCGCGGCGAGGCAGAGGGATCCGGCTGCCCCGCCGCGTCCCGGGCTG
>Ga0065711_1027306_pt1 | contig 51072 bp, 23 predicted proteins | sample Hoacrofraction12_FD_59098 | JGI IMG/M metagenome (GOLD analysis project Ga0065711, IMG submission 59098) | Hoatzin crop microbial communities from Cojedes, Venezuela - Epithelial fraction 12 v2 (version 2) | ecosystem: Host-associated > Birds > Digestive system > Esophagus > Crop | place... | reverse complement strand
TGCTCTCCAGCAGGTCTACCCCAAGCCTGTACTGATGCATGGGGTTGTTCCTCCCCAGGTGCAGGACCCTGCATTTGCCCTTGTTGAACCTCATCAGCTTCCTCTCTGCCCAACTTTCCAGCCTGTCCAGGTCACACTGAATGGCAGCACAGCCTTCTGGTGTATCTACCACACCTCCTAGTTTGGTGTCATCAGCAAACTTGCTGAGGGTACATTCTAACTCTTCATCCAGGTCATTGAGGAAGAAGTTAAACAAGACTGGGCTCAGTACTGACCCCTGGGGGACACCACTAGTCACCGGCCTCCAACTAGACTCAGCGCCGCTGACAACAACGCTCTGAGTTCTGCCATTCAGCCAGTTCTCAATCCACCTCAAGTTCAAGTTGCTAAGCCTACAACTTAGAGCAGAAATCTTTGTTATTAAGTCCCCTAAGTGCGTGACTTTTTATTTCAAGTTATTAAATTTCTTCCTATTTCAGCTAGTCCACTAGGCCACTAACATCTTCTCAGGAGATAATCATAGTCTTCCAGTTATCAATGACGCACCACATCTTAAAATAAATCAGGTCAACCAATCCACATAGGAAATCTTTGTGCAACCTCCCACTGACCTTATAGATATCACTCCAATGGAACCAGCTGCCTCTCCTTTGGAAAGTCCTTTGTCCAGTCTACAATTCGTAAACTGCCTTCTCCATATTAACTAATCAACACATACGGGACATCATATCAAATGTTTCAGTAAAGTCTGACTAGATTAAATATCTTGCATTTTCTTCTCCAGAAAATGAATTAGAGAACAGCTTAGTCAGAGCACTCTACTGCAACTGGGTGATGCATTTTAATATTAGTTTCTTTTTAACTCTTTTTTGGTTTTCTCCTTTAAAACATGTTCAGTGAACTGTCAGACACCCTACTTCCCCCATCCTAAATGACAGGAAGTCAGTAATATCTTTTGCAAAAACAGCAATAATTTGTGACAAACTCTCACACTATCTTTTATTTAATATTTTTTTTTAGAACAATATATACACGTTGGACAGATCCATTTGGCAGACATGATAAGGAAGCAGAATATGATAGGAATGTAGGGGTATGATACCGCCTTTTTATACACTTTAACATTTCTTTATATACACATGAACATTTCTCTACTTATTATGTAGGAACTTTATTCTAAAAGAATGTTTCCATTCACTATTAAAATGTATTTTTATGGGTTTCTTTCTACTCACCAGTATTCTTCATAATTTATACTTTTCTCCTTCAGCTGAAACCTTAAACTTTTCTTGCAATTGAAGCATTAATAAAAGTGTATCTTTTTGAGTCAGACATTTTATGACCTGTATGTAAATTTAGATTCATCTTACTTAAAAAATGTGTATGTATGTCTTTTCCATATGGATACCAGTGCATCACAGCACTCTGCATAATACTGCTATGTATGTTCCTTATTTCAGCGTGTTTGAATACAAGGTTAACTTGGAAATTCCTAGGTTTATCTCAAACCCAAGAATTTGTAAATATAGCTCCTTAGCAATTCATTTCACCTTAAATTAGTAATACATGCATTACACATGAAGTCAATTTAGATACTGCCTTGTAAGAATGTTTATGTTATCTGTATATTTTGACCATTGCAAATCTCTATAACAGCCAATTTCTGCTTTCATAAGAGCAGATTGTGTTTGAAATATAATTTGCTTTCAAGATGCAGTATACATTTACCAACAACAATATGTACAGTAATATATTACACATATGTATTTTCCATTTTTGTCACTCACTGGTGTTAGTAATCCCTTATAAACTCTGGATAGTACTTTGGAGAAGGCAGTCTGAAAGAACAGATCATATTATCCCACAAACTTCAAGTAGTAAGATTTTAAACCAAGTTTTTCTCAGACTTCAGTTAGACAAAAAGGCCTCACCTATCTGACAGATGTAAGTGAAACATTTAACTGAACACCACTGGCCAGTCTATACTGAGTTAACTTATACTGAGCTAAAGAATAATATGCAGTATTATTTGGAGTATGGCCACATTTCCAAAGTCATCTTTTGATTGAAAGGTATGTCAGTGGACACGTAAATCCAAAATGTGAGGCCCAATAATAGATTTCCTAGGCAACCTTCTTTAGACCTATACAGATTCATATTTATGAGGCAGAAGAGTAAGACTCGAGAGTTAACTACAGCATATTTATATTAAATTAAGCTGTCTCATAATAGTATTTGTATATTAAATGTTTTATAGCAAAAGTATATAATGAAGTGCAGTACACAAGGTGCGCACAGCAGTCTTAAATCCATGCTGTTTGATGAGTGATACAGCGTCAGTGAATAAATTGTCAGAATCAAACTACAAATTAAACGTCTTTTTGCTAAGCTTTTGAAAATCACATGAGGTTCAAGAGTTACTGACTGTCCATTTCTGACACAAGCAATAACATCCTTATGCTTTTTATCCCAGCTGTGAAAGTGGAGAGACTGGTAGTCCCATCTATTCAGCTTAGTGTAGGGTATATAAAAATCTAACCATTCCTGCAGTTTCTCAGACAACTGTAGTTGTATCACTCAACTGATGAACATTCTTTTCTACAATTTTTAAGACTGCTGTAAACACAGACACATACCACTTTTCAAATTAATATCTTCTTATCTGAAAGTAGCTTAGCATTTCCGGATTATTTTCCAGTTATTTTATACGTCTGAGTCTTAATGAAAAGAAAAAAGAACAAAGCTGGAACACATAATAGTGGTTTTTTGACTATATGTTGCAATGAAAAATGGGAACATTTTCCTCCACTTCCAAAGTTCATATTAATTAAATAATGAAACAAAAAAAAAGAAAACACAGCTAAATGTCAACAGCTTTCATTTGCATGACAGTTGAAGTGCCCTCCTGTGTCAGCATAAGGCCTTGATTATTTTCAGACTGCATTACCTGTCACCTTTAATAAATTATTTTCTGCAAATATTCAAAAACTTAAAAATGGAAAACTCACTCAGAAGAGGACAGAATTGGGGTCATACTGTTGCCACTACCATCCTAAATTCTTCTTCTGTTTAAAAAAAGACAATAGAATAAGACCTGAATTCTGGGATCATTACTGCCCATTTTATACATATTTAAATTCAGTATCCTTTTGTTTCAAAGCAGCAAACAGGATTGACTCTAAGCACCTTCAACAAAACTTCCGTAAGGCATTTCCTGTCAAAAAACTGAAATTGATTTTATTTGTTTTCCCTTAAAACAATCTGTATAAAAATTGTGTTATAATGCCAAATTGTAAGCCTCTTCATCTAAACTGTGGAATCATTTCAAATCCTAGCCATTCCCTTCACTGCTTTCCATATCTCATTATGCCAAAATCCCATTGGTCATACACAGTTCTTTGGACACAGAAGTCTTGTATTTAATAAATATAAGATTCTATGGCTGGTATAGTGAAACTGCAACAGCATGAAAAAAAGATTGTGACTTGAGGCATATGTACAGAGGTGCCTGCTGTTGAACTTCAATAGAATCCACACTCCTTGTGTCCGCTTATAAAATTTTCTGCAGCTCTTAAAACACAAATTTAGTGCTTGAGCTCGGAGTCTGCAGGAGCACTGAACAAACACAGAGGAGCAGATTTCTGGCACTGCTCTTTCAGAGCACTGCACAGACATAACAAGTGGCTACAACTCAAATGTGGGCAGGAACAACTGATGGTGCTGTGTTCACCTAAGAATCAGGCAACTCGTTGCTAACGTGACATTTCTCACAGCCAACAAATAAAAGTGCTTACAAATAGAATCCATTTTACATCCATTGAACCTATTTCATACAATAACATCACAATTTATTTTTTATAGAGATTTGTTATTTTATAACACAGTTGAAAAAAAATACCAATGCACTATGGAGAGAGGAGGGGAGGACCTGACCTGTTAGCCATTTGGATAGGGTTGACAGATAAAAATGTGCAAGATCTGAACACAAATTTGTAGTGCCTTATTGCAGAGCTCAAGATAAATTGCTTATCTCTATCCATACAAGCATTCCCTATATTGACAAAATTTTCACCTACTGTGAAGCTGGCACTATACAAACTCAGTCCCATAAATAAAAATATTGTCCTTTTCCAAAATTTAAGAATTCTTTAGTAATAGTATGCAAGCTTTCAGAAATTAAATTCTTAGAAAACCTCATGTATGCATTTATGCATAGTTAAAAATATTGAAACAAGGTTCACTAAAATCATTAGACAGCAAGAGGAAAAATTCCACCTTTTCGCTCCAGCAGAGGAATCTTAATGAACAGCCTCAACTCCAGATGTCCTGAGTTTATAAAGGAATTTTTGATTATTTAGATTGATGTTTTCTTACAATCAATTTTTTGGCAGTTTGTTTGATACTTATGGTCCAACAAGAAGTCCCAACTTAAAAAGTATTTTCCCTACTCTTCTGCTTATCAAATGTATCTTACCTTTACTGGCTTTGCTGAAGACACAGCTTGCTAGATTCTGTTCTGGGACTTTGAAAAACTTGCACTTTTTAATACTTCATGAATGAGAGAAATGGTTTGAAATACAGTTTGTTTTTTGAGTAATTGTCCTTCACTGCTCCTGTTCACTAACCCAGTCAACAAATTGAAGTCTTTCCTACACAATCATCTCATGTGGCAGCCTTGTAACCTCTGACCACCAACTAAACAACACACATCTTCAAACACATGTGCCACTGCTACTATCCAGTCCATAATTTCAGAGTTTCTCACACTCCTACTGAAAGGATGCTTACAACATCATTTCTGTGTTGCCTTGGTGATTTCATGAATGTACTTTTCTTTCTATAGCATCCAGAAAGGAATTCTTATATCAGAAGCAGATTTGGTTTTTTAATAATGCTGGACATACGTGATAGATCGCTGTACAGCGAAGAACGCAAAAATGTTGTTTTGCTGAGATTTGTGTAAGCAAGTTTTTATTAGCTATTCCTCTGAGTTGTAATGCCCAAACTTTTCACCTGAGTTCTAACACTCAAACTTTCCCACTCCACTCCAACTATTACAAACTGCACATTACCTTCCCTTGATCATTTCCTCTCTGAAAACACATTTGTAACACGACTGTTTATTTTAAAGCCCCAGACCTACTGGAGCGGGGCTGGGGGGGCGGGTCATGGAGAGAAAAAGGCAGGAATCACTGCTAATGCTTGAAGTAGTTGCCAGTATCCTGTATGCACAGTGTTGGGTACATGCCAATGTGTAGCAATTAAGACTGTGTTAGAAAATTGTTGTTCACTCTAGGATGCATCAAGAGTCGCTATATCAACACTCTTTCCTTTCTCCTCCCCTGCTCCTGTTCTTGCAAGTAAGGAGACGATATTAAGCACACTGAAACAACCCCAACAACATCTGTAGTTTTCACGTCTCCTTCAGGCTTTTCAGACTAAAAAAGGTTCAAAGATTGTGATGTTCATTGTCCTTGTAATGCAACTGCTTTCTTTTGGGTCCATCTACTGTCTTCAAAATGTTGACAGTGTGTCATTAACAAGTCTGCAGTCCCTGGCTGAAGAGACAGTTTTGCTTATGCATCTGCTTTCAAACAGCGCAAAAGACATCACACAATTTTTGAAGTTAACTTGCACCAAGATTCTCCCATTCTTATTGACTCATACATATGGCTGGTAGGGGAAAAGAGAAGACTGGGTGGACAGCACTAGCATTAGTTTAGACATGGTCATCTGTTCTGTGTCTTTCTTTTAGTAACTGCATGTTGTCCCACCATTGAGACTTTGACTGCAACTGCACTTGACTGAAAGCCAGCATGCAGGAAGTCATCTTTGGTAGAACACAGCAATTAAAAAAGCTAAACAGCCAAAGGTAAGTATGGAAGGGACACCTTCCTTTTGGCATCAATTTTACATCCACCCTATAAAAGTAAGCTGGGCATTCAACTGAATTGTGCTTACCACAACCAGGCAGCAACATGTAGGAAACTGGTATTTTTACCCATTTAGAATTAAGATTCTGGGTTTATAAAACTTCGTCCTTCCCAGCAAAGATATCTGTACAAAGCTGCAGAGGGATTTTGAAGGCCTCATAAAGTGTATCTTCTTCTGCCCCTCCCAAATTGCTCCCTTTCTTTTCTGTAAAATATCAGCCAAGGTACGGTACTAAACCCTTGACAAAAGTGATAAAACAATTTTAAACATACTTTAATTTCCAGACTACCAAAGCCTGAGGTCTTTCTTTTGCCAGACCTTCAAGGCATATTGTAAATCCCATACAGACACTTTTCATGCGGGAGTGGTTTTGTTCCAGAGGAAAGAATATCATTCAGCTTTGTGATAGCAGCATTTTGGTATTCTCAACCATACGATATTTACTGCACTATTCATTTTTTTGGGTTTTCCTTAGTGATACTGTGATGGATGAGCTGTATCATATTTATTCTTCCAGTTTATGCACCACAGCTAGTTTTCAATGCTCTTGGAGCCAAAATAATGTTCTCTTCCCTAGACTCAATACTTTTACTGTGACTTCTCTGTTACATCTTTATTCTTTGATTCAAGTTTAGAATAATACAGTGGACTTTTTGTGGCGTTTTTTTTAAATTACTTTGCATTTACCATTTAGAGGAATTGTGCATGGAGAAACACAACCAGAGGAGAGGTTAAAGTTAAAACAGAGCCACAAACAGAAATTGGAATAGTAGAAGGAATTGTTATGCAGTGAGAAACAGAAGAAGAACATATGGTTAACTGAAGGAAAAATTAACAGGGACCTAGTACTTCTGAAGACTGTTGGGGAGAGAGGGAAAGGCACGATTAGAGAAGAAATATCAAAGAAATTTATTCCCTCATTTGCATCCCATTTTATCCTGGCTGTTCTGCTGACTGATAAAGTCTATTAGGCAGCAACTCAGCAAATGACATTATGGTCAGCACAAGCTAATTAATTAGCATATATTTAATTCTAATTAGATTTTCTAGGGAAAAAAAATCTCTCAGTTTCTCTTTCCCTTTTCCATATGCACACATTTTTCTACAAATATAAAATCCTATAGTTGAAGAAAACAGGTAAAGATTTAAGACATACTCAGCCGCAGTTAGCATGTTGAGTCTTGTCATTAGAACAAGCAAAACATGGTAGATTTCTTTCCCAGGGAATTATGCAAGTCAGACTTCATTTACTGTGCAGCACACTTGAGGTTGATGAGCTTGCTATAACAGCATATAAGCTTTAGAGGTTCCAGTCTCTACCTCTGCTGCTGATAACTCATTAAAGAGCATAGCATTGTGGATTATTTAATGTAACAAAACAGGAATGAAAGCAACAGCAGAGAACATTGTCAGCAGGAAATTAGAAAAAGGCAAGAATTTCACATCTCCAAAATATCTTTAGCAAAGGCAGTAGGTAGCTGTTGAGAGTTCCCACATTATAATCTATTCAGAAGGTGCAAGAAAACAGTGATTAACTAAACTTGATACACAAAGTAATTGAAACAAATTACAGAAATGTAGTTGTTTTAATTTCTGTTCATTCACAGAGGAATCTCAAAGTGCTGACTTGCAGTTGAGTAGAGCACATCTGTTACCTGTTTTTTTAACTACTTCAGTTAAATCTTTATACCAAAGAGCAGATGAAAGGTAAGAAGCAATCATGAAAATAGCAGATGCTTATAAAATAGCAACAGTTCTGACCAGACTTCTGATCCAGTGTCTGATTAAGGAAATACAAATGGTTAGCTGGGACTGCATCTCTACAAAAGGCACTGCACAATCAATGAAACTAGAGGACAGTATGGAAAATATGAAGAAGGACTTTCAACAGAAGTATTTATGATGGCTGTTGTAATCATGTTCAAAAGCTGTCAAAGTGTTTCAATAATTTTCTATATATTCCTATTACCTAGCAATCTAGATGGTAATTTTTTTAAATCTTGTGATCTAGATACTAAAATAAGAACTTTTGATTCTGTCAAGAGAAAACACAAAAAGGAAATTAAATACTATTATTCTTGTATAATTTTATCACCTGATATTCTTCAGTCTAAAGTAATCCCAAAAAGCACAGGATGGAAAAGAACTATAAGAATATTTAAATGGATAAGAAACAGGTATCATTGTTGTCTCTGCTTTAGACTAGTTCAGATTTGCTTAAGGGTAATTAAGACACAGTACCATTTGATGAAGTAAGAGATAAAAAAATCCAGGATTAATAGAAGTTTACATCAGATAGCAGTTTTACGATGCTTACACATAGCTTATGGCAAACAATAGAACCTCTCCTTAGTGAGGACCCCACTAACCCTCATCACAGTGTGGGTACTCATTTGATGTAAAAGTAGTTATCAGCCTTGCAACACAGAATTTAAGGAATTAAAAGTATCATCTTTTGCCCTAAGGGGAATGCAGTTTGAAGAAAACTAGGCAAACATTCAGAGTGTGGAAGGAAAGTGGTACAGCATAGACACTAGTAGAAAACTGTAGCTGTCTGCAGCTCCAGTTTTGGAAGGTATTTGTTTGTCCTGGGTTTGGCCAGGACAGGGTTAATTTTCACCAGAATCCAGGAATGGGCACAGCCGGGTGGGCTGACCCAACCCCAACCTGGCCAAACAGAGCCGGGTATTCCATATCATGTGCCGTCATGCTGGGTTCCGGTGGGGGGGGGCGGTGCGATGGGAACTCTCTCGCAGCTTGGGAGTGTGCGGCGCCGGTCCTGTTCAGGAGAGCGGCTCTGTGGGTTGTGCGGTTTGTGTTGTGTTTTCTCCTTATCTGTATCGTTGTTGTTCCTGTTCCCTTTGTTTGTTGTTCAGTCAAAGTGCCCTTATCCCGACCCACCGGTTTCTGCCTGTTTCTTTCCATCCTTCTCCGCACCCCAGCGGGGGGAGGGGTGGCCGCATGGCACTTTTGTTGCCGGCAGCAGCCGAAACCAAAACATTGGTATTTTAAATGGATTGTGTATGCAACTGGAGTGAATTGCTAGATAACATGTAGAGTGAGATGCCAGAACAGCCTTCAAAGAAACTTGGAGAAAGATATCAGTACAGCCATATCATCATGATGGTTTTGTGATGGTCACCTCCACACCCTCTCCCTCGGGTCTTATTAGAAAATCACATATTCTCTACAAAACATTATTTTTCACTGCTTTACCTCATCTCATTTTCCAATGTAGTTTCTCTTTTTTCTTTCCTAAAACAACTCCTTCCAGGGACAGAGGAGTTGTCATTTCAGAAGATGAACACAGAAAGCCGAATTTCTCTATCAAGAGAGGATCATTCAGTAAGAATATTTGGGCAGAGATGGTTGCTTTATTTTGAAAACTCCATAGCAAAACCTTTGAGACTTGAGCCTTTACCAACTAGATTGTGCCATTGAGTTGATTTCTTATGAAAAGACTAACTGCTGAAAGTTGATTCTAGAAGGAAATTTTTAAAGGTACCAAGAAAACTTCTAGCATTTTATTTCCTGAAGCAAAACAACCAAAGAAGAGGCCAGAACTAGATGCTTGTAGATACATAACGATTTGATTAAAATTTTTCCTCACTATCCATGTATAAAGCATTACCCTCTGACCCTAGTTCATTCACTCTTATGTTGCCATTCAGAGGCTATTGTTACTAAGCAATATCTAGGTCTCAGCATCTGTCACATAATATAGATTATTTCCCCTCTGGGAAAACTATGATACTCAAAGTTCTGCCCCAGAAAGAGGTGGAAGCTGGCTACTAAGTGACATTATGTGTAAAGCACAAGCAGTGAAAAGTATCTAGACAAGATTGTGACAGCCTTTGTCTAAGTTTCAAGCTTAATTGAAAAACCTCAGATGAAAACTCAGTAATTTGTTTACCTAATGGAGAAATAGTGCAGTATTGCCTCTATGTATTTTCAACAGTTCACTTAGGTTTTGAAGTCAGTTTCCTCAAGACTTTGTAATTCAAAGTTTTTCAGCACATATGCTGAAAAAATGTCCCTCATTTCATACAAAATTTGAGATTTTTTCTCAAGCCCTTAGCCAAATATATTGAGTATACTAGTTCATTTTTTAAAATCATGTTGCAATCAGTTGGAGTTTGTATTTATTAAACAGTATGCATATTACCTAATTGTCACTTTGATATTGCTGCATTGGCTTTTTTGAGTGAGCCCTAACTTTTTTTTTATTATTTTGTTTTTCTTATTACATTTTACAGCAAAATGTCCTGATTAGGATGATGTCATACAATCTCGTAAGACAACTAACAGAAACTGGCTCAGTTTACATGTTTTAACAGATTAATTATTTTGGGCTTTGTATGATTGCTTGCATTACCGTTCTGGATCTTACATAAGATCTGGATTCTTACATAAGAAAGGAAGGTGACTGGTCTAACATTCTCTGAGAGACTCAAATAATGTTCTAAACCAGCAGGTAGGATCACGAAATAACTAAAAGTCTGAAAAGCACAGGTGCAAGCCAACATCTAGGAACCTGGAGCAACTGCAAAGCTCAAAAGTTATACCAAAGAAAGCCTGGTATTCAGAAGGGTTAAATCATCATGAAATTTCACCAAATTGAAAGAATTTCATTGTTTGCTGTACCGAAAAAGAAAAGGTGAAGTCATTAGTAATTGAGCCTGTTGATAGAGCATCCCAAATTTACAAAGAAGAAAAGAGGAGGGGGGGAAATGAGAACAGAAGCAGAGTATCAAGCAATAAGAAAAGCAGAAATATCTTAAAAAACAAATAGTTGTCTAGAAGGCAGGATCTGAGATAGGAGCGCTGACCCCAGAGCAAGTTTGAGCCTCCTTTATTCTTCCACCTCAGGACTGACAAGGCAGTGGCTGGTAACTCACAAACCATCTTTTGTAGGCATCAAAATAATAAGTTATTTTTGTTACAACTTACTGAAAGTGTGGTGGGCTGGGACAATTTTAATTGGTTCTATGAAGACAAAAAAGGGAGGAACTGGAAAATTTCTAGTTATTCTGTGTATTTAAATGTGAAAAATATAAAAAATAGAAGTGGAGTATAGAAGGGCAAATTGCACAATCTTGTTCCATCAGAGCGTGCTCTGTACAGAGACATAGAGCAAACACCTCACAGGGTCCCATTTGGTCTTTTGGGAATCTTATTCAAGATCTATCTCCAAAGTATCAGCTGCAATCAACCCAAAAGTTTCATCAAAAATCTTCGTAAAAGGTTTGTCCCTGACATCCACTTCAAAAATCAAAACATTTACATGAACCCAACCCCAGCTCTGAAGGAGCACTTTATGGGGTCTTTTGCTGCACAGGCTTGGCTAAAGATAATGCTGCTTGTCTCTTTCTGATAACTGTGTTCTCAAAGTATACTGAAGATCTATCAAAACATATGTTCTTTGAAATCTGAGAAACACCCTTTTTCTCTCAGACCAAAAATGAAAGAATGATATTTTCAAGTGCTTTAAAATCCACAGGTAGATTGATTTAACACTACAGAATTTTTACTGAATAAATTAATATTAATTCAATACAGATATGATAAAAATATTTCAGAAACCAGTTTGCTAAATATTACCATTAAAGAAATTTAATGAAAAGCAGAACTATGCCAGAATTTGGATATTTTCTTCATTTTTTGAAGCTGGATTTTGATCCAAATTATATCAAAGTTAAAAAGGAGAGAGAAAAAAGAAATGGACAAACTAGATTTTACAAGATCCTGCACTGCTGAAGGAAATAGACAAGAACCCGAAGATTTAACCAGCCTTTTCATGGATATTGCTAGGTTTCTCAGCCTCAAGCTGCCAGAAGCTTTTGCTGAGGGGCTACAGAGCATGCAGCTTCCTTGTTCATAGGCTGGTAGGAGGAGAGTTTGCAGTGTTCCATCTGAGATGCTATGTTAGGTAAACAAGTTACTCTGAATGCAGAGCACTAGATGAGAGAAGCCTAATACTTGGTAGAAAAACAAATTTGCTATTAGCTGTTTTCAGGCCTATATTTGAAATTTTTCTGAATGGAACTACATATTAATTTAAGGAAAGCTGTTCATTGTTTTTTTTTTCATTAAGGGCTTCTTGATGTACATTCATAGTACATGCTTTCTGCATTACTAGGCTGTATATTTGTGTGTCCAGACATGTATGTATACACAAGTAGAAAATGAGATATATTGCATGTGTCCCAAGGAGATTAAGTACATAGCACATAAGGAAAAAAACTCGTTTTGCACATACAATCACAGCTGGTTTTGAAGCCACTGCTAAAGGAACACAATACAAATTGTAAAACTTCAATAGCAAGAAAGCAATCTAAAGAGTTCAGGGGCAGTCTTAATTCTGAAATCTACTGCTCTTCTCAGGCTACTAAAACTTTAGTAGTATTCAACAGTTACTTGCATTCTGTTTCAAATTCTTCATGTCTCCTCTTGCTGTCAGTGGCCAAAGATCCTTGCCAGGGAATTATCTGTTTTTCTGTAACAACTTGCATGCAACCCTTTCCACCTTCTACGAAAGTATCTATCAAATTATTCTGCCACTGACTACACTATTTGTTCCCCTCCAAACATCTTCTATGTAATTGCTTCTTACCAGTCTTCAGTACTCAGCATTTACATCCATTGTACTTCCAAATGCTTGAACTTTACATATTTCTACTAAAATTATTTTTTTATATTGCAGCTTTACCAAGAACCTCATCATGCTGGAGAACCAGTTGTTCTACCCATTGCAGGTACTCTGACAGACACAGGGATATTGACCATAACAACCTGCAATATAAAAAGACAAGTGAAAGATATAAAGGAAAGGAATGTACTTTAGGAAAGGAATTACACAATATTGCATTTCCCTCCATACATAGTGTGCATTAGTCACGTGCTGTTTCCCCTTATGTGCCCCTCACTCTATCAGCATCACTCAGCCTTCTGCTAGGCACCATTTCAAAATCTGATCTCAAAGAGGGAATCAAAAGTTTCAGTGACCGCAGACTGAAGAGCTTGAAAGTCTACCTTCATATTTAAAGGTAGGCTTTCATGACAGAACAGTGTGGAGAAACTCAGTCATGGATTAGAAATATACAGTCATAAATAAGTGGGAGAGATCATGCTGTTTGACTATTGGATACTCCTGTGCTTTAATCACATTATCCACCACTTTCATGCTTTTCCTCTACTCCTCCCCAGACCACCAGCCCTCTTCAGTGTTAAGTGCAATGAGTAAAGTCTTGATATTTATAGTCTTTCTTCCTAATACATCTGCTCCAGGCCCTCAGTCATTTCAGCTATCTATCATTTCTTTTCCTTTCCTAACCTTTTCTTAAATATTTTATTGAAATTTATGCTCTTAAGGTAAGTATATTCTCTTACAGTCACACAATGGAATCACAAAGATATTTTGTTTTCACTACACTAGTAAATGACTACAAAGGTGAAAGCACCTTCCCTCAAACAACAAAAAACAAGAGGCTGGAGCTGGTTTCAGAGAACAAGAACTAACTCTGGGCAATTAGTAAGCAGTAAAACACAGAAGTAGGTGTAATTCTGATATAAATGGCTGATACCTCCCAGCCGTTACCATGAAACAGGGCCTGAATGATGCACTGTGCCTCTCACAGATGGCCTGAATTCCAAAGCTAGGTGGAAAGATTCAGAAGTGTAAAAGTAATCTGTATTGCTATGAAGATATAGCCTCACATATAGACAATTATACTTGGAGGTATGAAGAACTGGGACAGAGGATGCCAGTGACACAAATGTGCAAGAACTCCAAAATGTAGACTCAGCTACACTTCCAGAGTTTGCTAGTGTAGATGAGCTGTAAAATCCTGTCAGACCCACTCAAACCGTCAAGACAATTTTTCTGTTGATGTAATTTAAATTAAACAAATGTTACTGGCCCACAGATGCTTCTTTAAATCTGCATTATGCTGGATGACATTTGACTTACAGGTTAGGATTGTTACATCTGTTAGCATGTAGGTGGGGGTATTCTTACGTTCCTAAAAGATTAGTTGCAGTTATAAGTTGCAGAGTTCTAAGTACTGCCCAAGACAGAGATAATCAGGTAAGACTTCTTTTAAATAGGCTGGAACTTTCTTAAGATGGTAGGCAGGAGCTGAACCAGGAGATGTCACAAAAAAGAGAAAGAATGATGACAAACTTGTGTGCATTAATGTCAGAAATATCAGAGGCAGAAGGAAGAAAAGCATGGAGAACAGATTTTGAGATCTGATCAGAATAGGATGGCTGGAAACATTAGTCGGAACATCTGTGGAAGACTGGAGAGGGTGGAAGACAGAAGCGAAGAAATCTGATACAAGTGGGAGGAAAGAAACACATTTGTAATAGTTGTCTCAGGAATACAGTAGTTTCTTCCTGCTATAGAACTTTTTCTCTCTCTCCGAAAGATAATCCCGCAATTAAAAGGGGATTGTCAAATGTACACATGTGAATACAGTAAATTAATCCAAAACAATTTAATCAATAGTAACTGACTATTAAAGGGCTTAATTTATTAGGGGTCAAATCCAGCCATTCTGTCTCAGACTGGACTCTCACCATGGACATAAATTACTAAGCCCCGTAGAAGGAATGTTAGAAAACATGCAGAAAGGGTTAAAGTTGCTCCAGGCATTACTTACTCTCTCTTTGGGCATTCCTGTGCATCAGCTGCTGCATTGTTTAAGGGAACTTGCTGCTTAAAATGTCTATTCTGTCAGGCAACTACAGTAACTGACATTAAGGGAAGAGCAGCACCACTGAATGGGCTTCAATATGGCCTTTAGCAATGTCCCACCTTTGCCTTTTCTATCCCCTTATTTCCTTTGCAAAGGTTGTTTTACAGATGGAGGGGTGGAAGAAGGCAAATAATACTTAATGTAATTGCTTCCCATTAATAAAGAATGATTAGACCAAGCTATCTCCCTCTAAGTGTCCTTCTATCAGCTAACAAATGGACATAACGATTGGCAATGAGAGAAAAATCAATTTATTTGGAAGTAATGCTAATTTATAATGAAAAATGCTTCTGGAACACTGCAAGCTTCTCTCATTTCTGCTGACAAATTGGTTACTTAGAACTATTGACCTAAAGCAAGGATTGCTGTCCGACAGAACTGCAATGTGACAGAAGCGGGCCTGGAACTGAACTTTTTTGAATTCCTTCACACTCTCTGGGGAGAGCTACAACACTATACTCACTATACTCCTTGGTGTAGAGTATTTTACCCTATTGCTGTTTAGCTATTCTAGTTGGTGAGCAGAGGAGTGGACTGGATGTGGCTGGGATAGAGACGATGACATTCCCTCTCCCCAACCCTCTGCTTACAGGAGGAGTGGTGGACAACAAGCCCCTGGCTCTTGTCATCTCCGTGAGTCATAATCTAAGCAGAAATGAGCATAGGAGTAAAGGAAGTCTTTAACTCCCTCTTCACTCCCCCACATCATAAGCAAAGGTTATGACAATCTAGCCGTAAGTACTTTGCATGAAAACATCTCAGTGAGTCAGCTGTTTGCAAATAGCTCTCCGCCTTCCTTTGCTCTTCATCTCCATGGGTGCTCTGTGTCTGCTTTGCATTTGCATGAGTTCCACTCCACCTCCTCTCCCCCCGCCCTCCCCGGCATGCAGCTCTCAGAAGCTTTGCTGCAATCCCTTTTGAGGTCCAGCATCTTTTCATCACACAGTAGTCACAACTTTGCTTTTAAAGTTTCAATCAGAGAATGAGACACCCATTTTGTCTTCTACCAGTAAGCTGTAGTTTGTCCAGAAGTCACAGTTGTTGAAAATACACCTTTTATATGTAATATGTTTATGAAATCAAAATAGTCTCACTGTTCTAGGCTGTTACAGGTATATTTAAGTTAAAAGGCTGACTAAATACTGTTGAAGCACGTGGCAGCCTTTGCTCTTTACAACAGCAGAAATGCTCTAATTTTGTTATCTGCCCCCTGCTCCCTTTTTTGTTGTTTTTTTTGAAGCTGTCGAAATTCCACAGTTTAAGCAGGCCCAGTTGCTAAACATATCCTCTTGGTTGGTTCATTTTCTTGCAATATAGCTACTTTCTGATTTCACAAGAATTGACTCACTTCTGACACAATGTTCCAAGATGAACACCCACACAGTGTAACATTCAGACTTTATTCTTTTCTCCACATATACTAGCACTCTCATCACCTGAAAGTAGAATCTTACTTCCTTTAACTAACTAAACATGCCTCCAGTATATTCCCATAAAAACCTAATCATCATAACACTCTATGGAAAAATTATTTACTATTGGTGATGTATTAATAGTCAGTAAAGTTACGCTAATTTAACTGAAGACAGGCTGAAAATTTTATTTAAAAAAAAACAGGCAACAATGTATTTCATCATGCTTTTTGATAAAGAACAAAGTATGATGATATTTGTAAAGCTGTCTGTAAAAATACATTGGCTTGTTCATCCAGTTACAAAAATAATATGAAGCCCTTTTAAAACACAAATAATAACAGTCAGTGTTTTATTATAATAATATTCAAAAAAGTCTCTTTCCACAGCTGATCAGTACTAACTAAAACCCCTATCCTATACTAGAAGTAACTTTGTAAGGGTCTGGGGTGGGGAGAGAACCAGATTAGATAGAGGGAGGGAGGGAAAGAACAACATTTAGGTGTATTTTCAGAAGTACCAGATGGTAAGTCATGGAAGCTAAAGCAATAAAACACCTAGAATTTTCTAAGCAGTTCAAGACATGAGAAAAATAGACATTTCAGGAAGGGAGGCATTTATTTGTGAGGAAACCATTTAAAGAAACAAAATGCTACCCAAGGAAAATGACAAAGAGGGACTAGACAAATAGTGTGCGCAGATTGAAAGGATGTAAATGCAGACATCCTAACTGAATGCTGTGAGCAAGAGTGAAAGAAAAGCTGACTACTAGATAAACCCTTATTATAAAACACAGTTACTTGCATCTTTACAGCCTACCAGCAGAAGAATGAATAGCAGTACTGTGCAAACCAACCAGGGATAACGCAGAGGATTAGCAAGACTATACATATTGTGCTGTCTGAGGGCACGAAGTACAAGCGATGGAATAAAAATCTATTAGAGGAAGTTTAAAAATAAATATTAACAAAATATTTTCAATGACAAGATCACTTGCAAATGATTTTTTTAAAACAGTATCAGATGCATTGTTAGAAAATAATGGAAATGTTAGTAATATATTTATATATCTGCAGTTTGTATTGTTCTATACTGTTAAACTTATGATTTAGCTCGTTCATGATGAGGAGTTAGTTCTGCATTTGGTGAAGAAAACCAAAAGTTCACACGTATCTGCAGGTTCATCTTCCATATCAGATAAATTATGTTCAGTAACATCTGAAACCACTGAACCAAGACTTTGATTGCTATGCTTCTGAGAAACAGAAACATCTCTGAAAGCTATGAGACAACATCCCATGATATAAAAATAAAAGCCATATTCCATTTTTCTTTTTAAGATAATTCGGTTCACTGATGACATTTTTACTTACTCCTTAGGTGGTCTTTTTATTAAATGACTGCTTTGGCAGACCACGGATAACTTTTACAATGAAAATTTGAATTGACAGACATGTAGGAAGATGGAAGATTCGATGTCACTATCATGTAACATGAAATCTTTGGCTATACTCAACAATTGTGATAAGACAGTTTTCCAAAGTCTCTCTTGTTCAAATAGTGCGACTACCCCACTACGAGCAGTAGTCAAGGAATTATTTAAACAGCATGATACTACATGGCTTAAAATAATGTCTTAGGGATTACATATTTTGCGATTTAAAAACAAGAAACAAACAGTAGGAAATATTTTATATACCCAGTTTAAAGAAAAATAGCTACAGGTGGTTATGATTCAGTTCACACAGCAAGATGTGGTAGGATTTAACACAAAAAATAACGAAGTTTATTTTGCAAGTTAAAAAATTCTCTTTCAGGGCCTGAAATGTTCAGTATCTTTATCGAACTTTCAGAACTTAATTTCACAAAATATATACTAGGACATTTGTGCTAAATTATGAAGATATTTTGAATTAATAATGATAAATATATTAGATAAAAATTAATTGTGTTAACTTAAACTGAAATAATGGTAGTCTTTCCCCAAAATTAGGCCAAATCTCATTAGATCAACTACCATTAAAATTTCTTGCTTTGCAGTCTTTTAAAAACTTTATGGAAAGCCTCTTTCTTCACATAATTCCTCAGAAGGTCAGACAACAGCAACAGTGAAGCTTTAAGCACTCTGAACACCTATGTTCAGTTTATTGAGACATATCAGGCTGTTTATTTGATCTACATAGCAAACCATGGCACCATGATGAATTTAGCATACTGCTGTCACTTTCCCCCTATGGCTGATAGTACGCACAGTAAAATTACAGGAAAGAATAAAAAGATATCTACATAGAGAGAATTTAAAAAAAAAAAAAATTCTCAAGGATAAGCCAACAAGAGCAGCTGCTCCCAATAGCTAGGATCTCAAGCAGATACAGCCTACCAGTTTCAGGAAGTTCTGCATCAGGCCTGGTCAGAGATGTCTCAACTGCCTTCCCACACCTCAGTGAACAGGGAGGAACTCGATCAATTCTGGATAAAGCCAACTAAGCTCATCCTCTTGGTCCAACAACCAACCCCACTGGACTAGGAAACTGGGACAGCAAAGGGGAGAAGGGAGCAGACACACCAAGTGTGGCAGCAAAGCAGAGACAGCAGTCCCAATATCATTAGAGAGCTAGGTGGAAGATACTTACAGGAAAAAAAACTGGATCCAGAGTGGTTTGGAATATTTCTCAAGTGAACTCTGTTTACACACAAACTGGGAGCTCCTCAGAAAACAAGTAAAAATAACTGTATACCCTGTTCTTGTGAATGCAGTGTTCTTGTAGACGCACATTAGAACTTTTCTTTCCTATTGCCACTTATCAAAACACTTAAATAAAATCTCCTTGTCTGTTAGGAGAAGGGGCATATCCAACAGCATAAACATAGCAGCAGCACATTAGAAAGGAACATTCAGCTCTTGTCTGTGCCTTTAAGGCAGAGTCATTGGTGTATAATAACACACATGAATGTTGTTCCATGAGCATCTGGAAGACAGAAAAGGCTACAGCAGCACGCACACCTCTCTCTTTCAGTAGTACTCTTGAATACTGGGAGACATATATACATAAGACAAAAAAACACCACAAAGACCAGAAAACAAACAAAATTCAGCCACATCCAATTCTATGTATATGTTATTAGCATATTGTCTCACCGGTCTCCTGGAACACTGCACAGTCAATATTTCAACAATGCATTACCAAATTAAGTGCAGTCCCTCATACCAACATCAGTGCAGGGGCATACATTTATGACTGAGTACATTATAGATAATATACAAGCTTACAGTTCAATGAATGCTCAAGAAAAAAATTATTTCCAATAATTCTGTGTAAAAGACATTCTGAGAAATGAATGTCTCAATTAAAAATAATCACTCAAAACCATACTAATATTCAATAATCTTATCTCTGTGTATGCAAGTCACACATACTTACTTATTTAGGCTACAGATAAATATATACACCTGCCCTATAGGGCAGATCTAACAAAGATTTTATCACAGTTGCTATGCTACTTAGAAAGTGGTATTTGAAAGGCTAACACAGCATATAAGTCGTACGGAAGAATGCTGATAATAAAAATAGAAGCAAGTAAAAGAAAATTTGGTACTCACACTTTTGCTCCTCCCGTGTAGAGTACAGGTATTCTTGTTCATGGTGACTCTATGACTAAATCTGTTCTGCAGGTTTCAGAGGAGAGGTTTTATCCCTTGAACATCCAAATACCAGCTGTTGTAGTGAAAGGAAATTAATTTATTTGTTAGCATCAAGGTCTTTGAAAGTTGTACAACAACCAGGCATAAGCCACTGCTTCAGTGTATAAAAGCTGCAAATGTTCTAAGACCCAGTAGAGCACATGCTTCATGTATCACTAAATCATACAACACACAGAGGTAACCTGAACCACGTAGCAAGCATGTCCATGAACCGTGCATGCTTTCCAGTCAATAAAAAATGCATGCCAACCTAAACAATTATAGAAGGTTACAGACATCTGAGGCAAGGCTTTTTTTCACAGTTATTTAACTAGATATTGGCAGTATTGTTTGCAATAATGAAATAAGCCTTACTGGGTATTTATAGACAGTTTCTCAATCTGAGGAAATCTGTTAACTTACGTATACAGACCAGCAGAGATATGTTAAAGCTTGGGTAAGAAGGTCACTTAGAGTAATTTTCAAATCCAGGTGTCTAAGGATCCTTAAACCAGAAGTTGGGTACTTTCATATTATTGTCAGAGTTTGACAAATTGGTCTTTGTATTGTAACAATAACTAAGCAAAAGCCCTAGCAACTGATGATGGCATGGTGTTGCAACTTTGAAACGCATCATTCATCAGCCTCTGGGTAAGTGCATAGCAAAAACCATGGAAGAGTAGAGCTAAAGGGAAATTCATATGCTGCAGAATCAGGCAGTTGAAAGATTTATATTGTCATTTGGGCCAGGTACATCTCTGCACACATTTTTTTCCTTAGCTCTGTCAGCCAAAGATGAGGTAAAGTGCAATTTCTGACGAACAGAGCTGTTCTAGTAAAATCTCCTGACGTAGAATCAATCATATCAGAAAAATTACCAATATGGCTTACTTCCCTCATGGGCAGGCACATCACTGATGCAACTCCTATGGGTACAAGAAATATTTTTCTAGATTAGACATCCACACTAGCATAGTTTTACTAGTGTAGTAAACTGTTTTAAAATTACTAGGTTTTTGAGAATCTCTGAAGCCCACCTCTGCCAAAACAGGAAATGAACTTTTAAATATCAGTATGGTACTAAGAGCTAAATATATTCACACAGATATACATACATACAGGTATAGTTTCCTGCCCCCACAGGAGATCACCGTGACCCGTGACAGATCTAAAAGTCTAGCTTCCTTCATAAGAAACCCACTCATCTCAATGCATGAGCAAGTCTCCAACACACTGCTTGATCTTTTGATTTGTTTTCTAAAACTCTGGCACTTCCTTCAGATAAATAATAAATAAGTGTGGATTATTCATGCGTTTAATCATTTATAGGCAGCATCCAGTAACAGAGAAGCAAAGCCAACTGTTGAGGAAACAGCTAATTTTTTTCATATTTAGATATCTTATATAGAAATATTGTTGTTGGCGGTTTTACAACAATGAAAATGTGGATCTAATTTGCAATTTGAGCTGCAAAGGCTACACCTCCTTGTGGTCCTGATGAATGCCCTTCAGGGTAGCAAAGTTAGCCTCTGCCCCCATGTGATGGAGTTATAGTTGCTTCCTCACTGTTGATTGGCTTCACTGACCACTCGATAGTTATTTACAAAGGTGGAACAAATTCTGGCATTGATCTCATATTGTTTTCCTGATCCTGTGCCCACAGGTATATAGTTTGGCCTAGTCTGGCAGTTCTTTAGGGTAGTGCTGTCCGCCTTATATATACCCTCACATTGTAATTGACAATAGGACTCAGTCATTGCAGATTACATTCCTATCAGTGGCCACACAAACAAGACCATTGGACTTGTGAGACAAAGTGGTCACCAGAAACACCAGAGACTGAGAGACTGGTGGAAGAGGAAATCAGTCTAAGAGGACTGGAGTTTATTACCTCAGAGACTGATGGTTTGCAATGGTGTGATCCTTCCACCCGAAATGACAGTCTGGTCAGGCTTCCAGAGGCATAAGACGTGCCTATCTCTCTGAGTCTCAGGGGCATTACCATCAGCCCATACTCAATGGAGAGAGAGAATGAGGAGGGGGTTGAATCCTTGGCCCCAGGAGCCATGGCTCAGTTTTCTCCATTGCCATCAAAACTCACCCTGGCTACCAGTGGAGATTTGCCAACTGAGGGTACACCACTTGCGAAGATCCCGGACAGAAGTCCATCATGTCCATGTTGTGGGACCTGGATAGGAAAAATATCGGGACTCATTGAACATCTAAAGAAAATGCATGGAAAGTGAAAGATCTTATTCCAGCATTCCCTGGAGTCCACTGAAAGAAGCAAAAGCAGTATGTGTATTTCTTCCGCACATAGGAGATAGAAACTTCATGTGAGAAACCTAAGAATCACATCAGTAGATTTGGGAGCACATAGGAGATAAGTAGTGGAGACTGCATTGAAAAACCCCACAAGATCTTAATAATATTTTGGGATATTGTTACAGACTTTCCTTAAAAGAAACGGACACAAAAGTAAATAAAACTTTGCTCAATCCATTCCAGCAATGCTCAAAATACACACAAGAGAAAGATATACTTAGCTAATTAAACTAGTTAACTTATTCAGACAAAATTCACAGAAGTCACATAAAATATCTGAGACTATGTCTGAAACCAAGGTACAAGTTTTAACTCAGGAAAGCAGTAGTAGCACATTAAATGGGGATCAATTATTTCTTTCACATATTAAGAGACTTTCTACCTTGAACACCTTCAGTCACATGTTTGTATGAACATCCACACTATACAAACCCATACCACAGCCACAAAAATGATAGCAGAGCTCTTATAGCACACAAGAGAAAAACAAAGGCTGTTCATTGCTAGGGTGAAGTTTGAAGAGATTACTTCTTATGCAATGTACATTTGATCAAAGAGACTGAAGAATATTTCCTGATCGCTATTTTTCTGTGAATGTAATGCCTAGCATCATCACATGACTTCAGAAGGAGAGTCCTGGTTGAACTAGCCCAGAGGTGCTTCCAGCAGCCAGACTCGTGCAGTTTATTATAACAGGGACATGAGTCATGCAGACAGATGCCCTACATTCAGATCTTTAAAGCTTCCCAAGTTCTCATTCAAAGCACTACAAACCTTCTCCCTGTTGAACATGACAGATCTGACCAAAACATTAGCCAAATAAATAATGCAGACAGAAGGTATTCATAATGGACTCCAAGCAGAACCATATATATACCGTTTTATTTCATTACATTAGTCATTAAGACTTAATTACTATTCATATAGAAACATACAGAAATATTGCCATATTCTCACCTCTGTGCCTGGTAAGGTCATGGAGTAGATCCTCCTGGAAACTGTGCTAAGGCACATGGCAAATGAAGAGGTGACTGGTGACAGCAAACATGGCTTCATTAAGGGCAAATTGTGCTTGACAGATGTGGTGGCCTTCTACAATGGGGTTACAGCGTTGGTGGATAAGGGAAGAGCAGCCGATAACATCTACCTGGACTTGAGCAAAGCATTTGCCACTGTCCTGCATAACATCCTTGTCGCTAAATTGGAGAGACATGGATTTGACTGACGGACAACTCAGTGGATAAGGAGTTGGCTGGATGTCCAAGTGGAGCTGTCCAGGTGGAGTAACGGTTCGATGTCCATGTGGAGACCAGTGACGAGTGGCTTTCCTCAGGGGCTGGTATTGGGACCAACACCGTTTAACATCTTTGTCAGTAACATGGACAGTGGGATTGAGTGCACCCTCAGCAAGTTGGCCAGCCACACCAAGCTGAGTGGTGTGGTCGACACACTGGAGGGAGGGAATGCCACCCAGAGGGACCCTGACAGGCTTGAGACCTGGGCCCCTGCAAACCTCACGAAGTCCAACAAGGCCAAGTGCAAGGTCCTGCACATGGGTTGGAGCAATCCCAAGCACAAATACAGTCTGGGCAGAGAAGGGGTTGAGAGCAGCCCTGAGGGGAAGGACTCGGGGGTGCTGGTTGGCGCGAAGCAGAACGTGACTTGCGAATGTGTGCTCGCAGCCCAGAAGGCCAGCTATATCCTGTATTGCATCAAAGGAAGCATGGCCAGCAGGTCGAGGGAATGAATTCTGCGCCTCTGCTCCAGTCTGGTGAGAGCCCACCTGGAGTCCTGCATCCAGCTCTGGAGCCCTCATCACAGGAAAGACATGGACCTGCTGGAGAAGGTTCAGAGGGGGGCCACAGAAATGACCAGAGGGTTGGAATATCTGTCCTGTGAGGAAACGCTGAGAGACCTGGGGCTGTTCAGCCTGGAGAAGGCTCTGGGGACATCTTATAGCAGCCTTCCAGTACCTGAAGGTGGCCTACAAGAAAGCTGGAGAGGGACTTATTACAAGGGCACGTAGTAATAGGATAAGGGGTAATGGCTTTAATCTAAAAGAGGGTAGATTTAGACTGGATAGAAGCAAGAAATTCTTTACAATGAGGGTGGTGAAGCACCGAAACAGGTTGCCCAGAGAAGCTGTGGCTGCCCCCTTTCTGGCAGTGTTCAAGGCCAGGCTGGATGGGGCTTCGAGCACCCTGGTCTGGTGGAAGGTGTCTCTGGCCATGGCAGGGGGTTTGGAACTAGATGATATTTAAGGTGCTTTCCAACCCAAATCATTCTATGATTCTATGAAACTGTCAAACACAGCAAAGACGGACAAAAAAATCTAGTGACTTCAACTGGAAGATTTTTCAGATATTGCTTAGATTTTAAACAAAAGAAGACAACTAAAATGCATATGCTTGTACTGAGCTGGCAGCTCAATTACGAAACATTTTTATTTTTCTGAACAGGAGATTAAGAGATGACAAAATAAATAAAAACAACTTCCTATTAGTGTTCAATTTCTAGTTGTATGATTCCACTACTCTCTGAAGGTATTTGCATGGAGTGGAGGTCCAATGAGTAAAACAGCATTTTCACACAAAGCAAAACACTATCGTTCACTTCAGGAAATTCTAGTAAGTTTAGGAAAGAAAAATGCCAAATAAACATTCAAAGAAGAGAAAAGAAAAATCACAAAAAATTTGGCCAGACTGCTTGAGCAGATTCCTGGGAGCATCAGAAGATTTAAAAAGTAAGTAAGAGAATTTCTTGTAACATGTAGGATATTATTGTTGTTTGTTTGTTTATATGTATGTTTGTCTCTTCACAGAAGAAGCGTATTTTCTTTAAAAAGAGCTATAGAACACAGTAAAATAATTCTTGCCACACAATTCGGTGGACTTGCACTCTTTCTGCTTGCCACATAGCCTTACAATCCTTTATGTATTTTTCAGAAACATTCACTAAAATTTGCATAGGAATATATTGAACTAGCAAGCAAGCTCTTACATTGTTTTAATATTTATGACTTGACCATGAACAGTCTGGAGTGTTTAATGCTTCTGTACAACAGCTGCTCCTCCACCCTCTACCAGGCATTTAACAAACACAAACTAACGTGAACACCTTGTCTTCCATGAGGAGTTAACACTCGGCATGCCTATATATTCTGCTTGCTTGCTCTTGCATACATAGTTTAATTTTGCTTACATTAGGTACTTATCTAAAACCTGAGCAAAGGGATTTTAATTTATGAATTAAGAACAAAGTGATTCTGGGGAGCAGACTGCTGGCAGCTAGCAAGATTTGTGGTACTACATATTATTTTACTAAATCTGACTCTAAATGCACCTGTCTCTGCATCAGAGCTGTGTTTAATAAAATACAGCTCTAGGCTTAAGTTTACTTTTTTTTTTGTTTTCTGATTGAAAACAATACAAATTTTACACTTTATCATTTGGAAACCTTCATGATCTGGAAAGATTTTAAACAGTGGTATTGGTTGCCAATCACTACCTAAAATCTTTCATTAAAAGATATAACAAGGACTTAGGATACAGCTTACTCCCTGTTGCCACCTAACATCCATATGCATGAGTGAGATGAAGAACTCATCCAGTTTCTCTCTGACACGTCTCTATTTCTGAGCAGTTCTGGGCTGACGAGGTAGCTAAAATCATTTCACTTAGAAAGATAGGAAAAAAAGCACATTATCATAGAGGATTACAGATCTCTTGAACGATCTGCCTGTCTGTTGTAAGAAACCTGGCATTGCTCTGAAAAAGTATGTTGTTTACAGATTTTAATCTCAGAGACAAGCAAAGCATGGTCCCTTTACAACAACTGAGGAAAAAATTCCAAAAGGCCTGAGCTTCTCTCTGCAGTGTATGACTCATTCAGTGGCCAGGACTGATTCTGGAACACTTTAATGTTGACTTGTTTAATTTCAGATGGAGTTGCTGTTTAGGGACACTGTTCTTCCCCAGCACAAGAGCAGACAAAAGAAAAAAGCTGAAACAGAAGAGCAAAGACACTCCAATGAATCTGTTAAGCCACACTGATGAAACTTTCAAAGGTAACAGGCTGTGAAAGACCTAGACAACTGGAACAGATGTGAAAGAAAGGCAAAAGCATGAGGAGAAAAGAGGTCCCAAAATAAGAACATATTTAGATCTGTCTTCTTCCAGAGTACATGCTCAATTTTTATTCATCCCTTACATGCCAAGCAAGACAATATATTTCTCTAGTTATTGTGATTGAGTAGGAAAAAGCAGGTGTATGTATAGGTTATTACTAAGATATAAAAAATCTATAAGTACGAGAGGCCTGTGCAGATTAATAATTCAGGCCAAATGTATTCCTACAGTCATGCTACTGGCCTTTTATTTCCTTAATCATCTGGTAAAGCATAACACAGATTATCAGTCAAACATGACTAGCTAGACTAGCTTTTACATCTTTTCAATCTATATGACTTGTTGCCTATATAGGTTTCTTCACATTGTAGGCATTTTTCCAAACCATGGATTGCTTCAGAACAGATAGAAAGCAATTTAAATAATAAAATGCAAGGTAATGTTTAAAGCAAATTAGTTCCCTTGTTCTACAGAAAACAAATAGCCAGAAACTGATGCTGAAAACTGAATGACTCTGCCAAAACCTCAGGTATTTTAATTTATTTTAGAACAGTGCAAATTATATGAAATGTCATAGTATCAAACAATGTCTATAACATCTCTATTTATATACATTTACATAGCTTTTAAAAAAGCATAGTTAACAAGTGTGAGCATTCCATATTCTTTACATTTGCCTAAACGCAGAGTGAACAATAACATGAATGTTGTACCAAAAACATTTTGATGTTACATCAGTCAAAAAAAAAAAGAGAGAAAATCCTTATTTGTAATATTAAACTGAAAAGCTAATAATTTCTACCTCCCTCATATTCTCCAGAGTTTAAAAACACTACTATAAAAGCCAGTGTTTCAGAACTACAAGTGAGTTCCCTGGAGAAATGTACTGTATACAACATTAACATCTCTGAAGAGTGTATAAAAATAGTATTTAAAAATGGCAAATAGATCAAATTAATTCATAAGTAGTTTGTATATTAGTGTGTTTTTTGGAATTTTCTGTTCCTAAATAACCTCTTTTGTGAGCATGAATGTCCTCTTTAGTGGAGGAAATGGGAACTGTGACATTGAAAACTTAAAAATTTAATTTCAGTAGAATAGACATGAACTTTGTCACACTTGCACAAAACTGTGTTTTTAGCCAATTTTCTTTGATTTTTCAAAGGGAAACAGTGTTTAACATTATTCACTTTAACAGCAATGCCTCTGCAAATATTAGCCACAAATCCAGCAATCAGCTAAGATGAATATTTTTATTGTCAGCCCTTGATTGTTAAGAACTGTAACCTTTTTTTTTTTTGGACATGCACAATTCCCAAAATGCAATACTGTAGAGTTACATTCCACTATAATTTCTCCAACAATTAAAACGCAGCTTATGACAACAACTTTTCAGGAAATTTTTGCAGCCTATGCAAGAAAGAGAAGTCTTCTATTTTCAGAAGTTCTTTAAGAAGGCATACTACTGTATTGATACAATGCAAATATTGATGTCAGACAATACTGAGGACTCGCTACTAGAAATGTCACTAATCACAACTGTGTATTGGATAATGAATATTAGCCAGCAGGATGTTGGGCTTTTAACAAAAAATTTGGAGTAAAATTACTATAGCAGGTTATAAAACATAGACAAATGCAAAGATATTCCTATTACTAGATTATCTATTTGTTTCTTTGGATAAAGTTATAAAGCGTGGTTTTCCAGAGACAAGGAATATGATTTTAGCAGAATACAGCATGACCTCTAGGGGGACACTAAAGTCCACTTAGTGCCTTGGTTTTTTTTTTTGGTTTTTTTTTTTCAAGAACTTCCATCCATCCAGAAGTAACTGCCCAGCACTTACGCCAGAAAAACGCTTTAGAACAGAAAGACAGAGATGTGAAAGCTGGGCACCTCAGTCAGGTGTTGAGGCTGGGGAGTGGACATGAACAGGCAATATTGGGTAAGAATATTTCCACTAAATTTGTTTTCATTATGACTGTATATTTGATAACTGCATTTATAAACGTATGGACCAATTGCTAGCAGTTTATTTGTGACTTTTATGTGTCACCACTAAGGACTCACAGCCAGGGACTTGGGCTGAATCAGTCCTAGGGATTGTATCAAGACTGAACAAAACAAGATAGGCCTTCCCCAGAGTATGTGCAGCCCTATTACATGTACAAGGCTAACGACCAAGTGTGACCACAGGAAAAGAAGTGCATGCTCAGCTTTACACATGGAGAAAAATCTCATCTTATTTTACAATCAAGTAACATTTTTCCCCTTTTTTTTCTTTTTCACGTGTTGGAGAGAATAAATCAGAAGGTATTTTTTTCTCTGGTCCTCTGCCTCTTCTGATAGAGAAAAAATGAGAGTAACATTAGATATCCACCGTGTCCTGGGTTTGGCGAGGACAGGGTTAATTTTCACCAGAATCCAGCAAGGGGCACAGCCGGGTAGGCTGACCCAACCCCAGCCTGGCCAAACAGAGCTGGGTATTCCATACTCTGTGCCGTCATGCTGGGTTGGGGGCGGGGGGGGAGCTGGGGAGCGGGAACTCACGGCTCGGCAGTGCGTGGCAGCGGTTCAGTCCGAGAGAGCGGGTCTGTTCTGCAGTTTTGTTTTGTATATTCCCCTTTTGTGTATCGTTGTTGTTCCTGTTTCCCTCTGTTTGCTGTTCTGTTAAACTGCCCTTATCCCCACCCACCAGTTTCTGCCTCTTTCTTTCCATTCTCCTCCGCACCTCGGCGGGGGGAGGGGCGGCCGCGTGGCGCTTTTGTTGCCAGCTGCAGCCAAACACAGAACACACACTTTTGATAGTGTAATGATAACTTCTACTTAAATGGAGTTTTAACTACAAGAACATCACCTTTCATTGTAAGGGAAGTCCTCTTCATACTGAAATGAAATGCATGTTTGATACTGAGTTGCATCAGTCTGTTTCTGGCCTGACAAATTATAGATACCTGGGAGCATTTTCTGTCATGAAGGACTGCCAGCCTGCATCCAGAACATTAAATTTAGCCTCAAAACCAGACGGTAGCATGTGTCTCGTGTACGGCGGGCAGAATAACCTGCTTGCCTTGGCTCCCAAACTACCGTGGCTGCCTGGGAGCACACCAGAGGGCCGCAGCCGGTCCAGGCTGGGAACCACTCTGTGAACAGAACCACAGAGGCCACGGCAGTTCCCTGCCAGCAGTCAGTCCCCCACCCCATCACCACTCACCTGCCTTTTTCTATGCAGGCTACTGAGTGTGAAAAGCAGGGTTTAAGGAGCCGGAGCAGCAGCTGTGCCTGGTGTGGGAGGCGGCCATGCACTGCCCTGAGGCAGTAGCAGCCGGCCCTGTAACCACCGCCCACAGGCCCTGGGGCCCAGCAGGCAGAGGTGGCGGCCTCGGCACCCACTCCACGGGAGGCTGGAGGTGCTGCGGGAGAGGTGGCTGGAGAAAGGAGGCATCCCGCCCCAAAGAGTGCTCCTCCGAGGGGACTGCGGTCCATGGGGAACCTGCACTGGAGCGGGGACGCCTTCCTGAGGGGATGGCATGCATGACAAACTGGGAATGCGCCTGAGGGACAGCCATCATTTCCCCACAGACGTCTCTTTCATAGCCTAAACTGTCCTGGGCAGTCTGATGATTTCTCATGCTGAACCATCCCTGTCACTCCTCTGAATCGTACCTGGAGAGACTCCCTTCTTTCACAAACTTTTTGAATATTACATACACAAGAGAACACTGTGTGTGTCCCGATGCTACGCGCAACACCGTGCCTGGCGTCGAGGTCAGGCACTGCTAGCCCCAGGTTTCTGCCTCTTCAATAACGGCTGTTCTAAGGATGCTTTCTTTTTAATGCGGGAACCGACTTAAAATAGCTGCAATACACTGCAAGTTCTCCAATGTGTGCATATCCTTCTAGCACTGATTGGATACTACATTTATTTAAAAAGTGGGTACTCTTCAAGATGCCTGACCAGAGCCTCCCACACTTCTCAAGATGAAGGTGGTCCTGGCACAAACACACGAGCATAATGACAGTCTCTGCTTCATTTTCTGGCTGTTTTCCACACACTTCCTAACCTTCAGCTTCCTCCCTGACTTCTGAGCATCAAGCTAACGTATCCATACAACTGTTTACTTTTGCCCGAAGACTTCATTTCTACACAGCAATATTCAGTCAGAGCCCATCATGCAAGTTTAAGCTTGCCCCCCTCCCACCGTGTGCATCACTTTGCATTTCATTTTAGGTTTCATCTGCTATTTTATCACATTCTGCAGTTTTGCAATTTTCATAGTTGTCTTTAATGCCATGAATAGCTTAGTATCACCAAACTTTTTTCTTCCAAATCATTTTTAGTATATAGAACAGCACAAAGCTCTGCTTCCTGGCAAGCTCACATTTTAGAGTTAGTAATTCATCTGTTTAATTCCTGGGCTTCTTTAGAACTGTTCTGTCGATTGTCCTTGTCCTCTTTACCTGTTTATTTAATAATCTCTTCTACTATTACCTAAATCTGGGGCAGATCATTTGATGTCTCCTACAAGAAAAAAATCCCTCATAAAAGGCTTCGCAGGATCTCTTGTACTAAGCCTTTGACAAATGTTCCTTTAATCCTAGTTATATCCCTCCAATCTGTCTTGCTGACTTCATGATCTGGAAGAGGTTTCTTCGCAGATTTTTATGCCTTCATACCTTTGTTCCTGTTGCCCTTTTTTTGGTCATCTTCATTGCATTTTTGTATGTAATGTCTCATTTTTTATGTTTACTATTTTCACCATTTGGGCAAAACTTCGACTTTTTGAAGGATGTCTTTTCTTTTCAAGGACTGTGTTTATCCTAGTGTTTCACCGCGTCAGCTTTCTCTCACTTTCTGAAAAACTGTAGACTATATATTCATATTGTCCCAATTGTTTTTCTTGGGCTTCTACTAGTTGTAGAAAAAAAAAATTATTTTTATAGAAGCATGGCCTTTTTCTTCTTTACTGTGTCTAATAATAATCACACTGTTCTGCCCTTTCAGATTTCCTGTTTGATAAAAATTTTCTAACTCTATTTTTCTTCACAGGTATGAAAATTACCTAGGGGAATGCATAATTTTGAAAGGTGCTCTTTCAGAACTATCTGCCTTCCCTCACTCTTCAATAGAAAACCTCAGATATAACTCAACCTCAAAGGGTTTAAAACCTTAGTACAAGGTCTTGATTTGGTGCATGTTACCCGCTTCCTTTTAGGTTCAAATAAAGTCTATCCCTTCAAAAAGAATTTTTCTGTTCCAGCAGTATAAATCCCTCATGTTCTTATACTGTTTTCTCATTCACATGATGAAACTTTGGCCCAACTGCTTCTTCTTGCACTTCTTCATGCAGTACAGGAAGCACTTGAGAGAATACCACAGCAAAGATGGAATATTACTTATGTAACTTTTGAAATCTTTTTCTGGAAGTGTTCACGCTTTCCCCATCTCATCATATACTCATTTGAATAAAGGATAGCAATAACACCATTTCAGAATAACACAACCACCTTTTCTTTCTATCATAACTACATCTGTTAGAATTTACTGATGCAGTTCTAGCACACCAAATTTGTATTTGGTACTTTAATTTTAAAATAGCATATTCTCTGTATAAAAGTCATCATATGCTATCCTCTTTAAAAATGTTTCAATTACTATAAGGCATCAGTAATTGTTTGCTTTCTGTCTTTCACCCATGCCATGCATTCACATGACGACTTTACAGAGCAACTCGGTGTCCCCTTCTGCATGCTGATTTTTGTTCCTTTTACAGGTACTGCTAACATTATTCACCTGTTCCTCACAGTACCATAATTTCTTCACATCCTGTGCTTTCCTACAATCTCTCATATTATCCCTCCTTCTGTTCACATTTGTTACTGCATGTATTTCCTATTTTTTATGGTTCAATTTTATTAAAAATTAATCCCTGCACCCCAAGCTACTCAGATTTATGCTATTATAATTTCAGGGCATTTCCAGAGGAACAGGTCCAGACTGAAGTGGTAGCAAGGCACTCGAATTCAGAATTTGGCTCAGGGTCAAAACACATAACACATTGCATACAAATGACTGTTTAGTGAGAGCTATGTGATCCAAGTGAAAAACCCTTCAAAATTGCTGTGGAAGGCTAAGAGTTGTACCATATAAGGCAGATGTTTGTAAGTGTGAATTCTGCATACAGGTGAGAGCTGGGAACAGATGAAGAGATTTGTAAAAAGCTAGAAATAAAGCTGTTAATTGTGATAATTATCTACTTCATATTTGGATAGAGTTTTGCCACAGAAGCAATGGAGTAAAATCAAAGCTGGCAAATCTAAAAGCAAATTGAGAGAATGACCTTGTTGGCTGTGATTTTAATACTATTTTGTCTAATAGAGAAATACATAGTTAGGAGACCTTGTACACTAGACAGACTCTTGAACATGTTTTCTCGGAGAGATCTGCTTTATATTCCTATCATATGCAAATGACTGTTAAGGTCAAATTGTTAATCCCTAGTTTGTAACTCTAAATATAAAAATACTAGTGACAAGGATCTTGGCTTTCATAAAATAAGATATACATGTATCTTTTGATGATCTTACATCACTTATTTAAATTATACCAAAAATGAGAACCATGTTAACCTGAAATTATTTGAGGTGACTGAAAATAAGCTGTGCTCAGGCTTCACAAACCTGAATTTGAAAGGTTATTATTCTACAAGATCAGACTGAGAAGGTGGACAAAATACAAGTTTATGTCATTCTTCTTTTGGCTGAAATTAATTGAAGGAAACTGGAGCTAAAAATAATTTATTTAAAATGCTGTTCAATATTTCAAAAACATACATAATTTTTATAGGAATACCAGATTCTTATTACACAACAAATGTAATTTACTTCTTGTTGTGTTTACAGTCTGTCAACGGAAGACAACTTCCTTAAGGAAGAGGAGTTAGTACGATCTAAAAGAGATCAGAAGAATCTTCAGTGTAGCTAAAATACACTTTTCTGAACACACAAGTAGTCCATGTGCTACAGCAATAAAGGTATGAAGTGTAAAGTAAAGGGTTAAAAAAAAAAAACCAGAAATGAGAAATCCAAGAAGAAATTTGTGTGCCAGTTCTAGTCTAGTATTTCGGATTTTCCTACCTTTTTATGTCCAGCTGGACAGCAGCTTTCACAGATACAGCTAGCACTGGCTTTGTGATACCTTAACTTCTGCCTTCTCCAGTGCTGCAGATAAGATTTCTTTTAGCTCGAGAGAAACTCCAGGACAAGCATTTGACTTTGGATACAGAAAAGATACATCTAAAACTTTGTCATTGCAAGCCCAGGAAAGGCTGAAACACCTTTTATTTGACTGGATTTTTCTCCTTCTTCTTTTCTGGAAGAAGAAAGAGAGTAACTGAGAAACATACAGAGGACTCGGTTTTGCTGTGTTTCTTAGTTAAAAATCTGGAGTGCTTCTTTTGGAGTTTTGATTCTGTGAAGAAAGTGAAAACAATTCCATTTATAAGGTAGACCAAAACAATCACAGAAACCATGAGAATTCGAAGGCATCACAGAAATTACAGCACAAAGAGGCCCACAAGTTGCCTACTTATTATCAAAGATGGAAAGAACATCAAGAAAATGCGTGCTTTGTTAATTTGTAAGAAGACTTCAAGGTCCTTAATCTCAGCATTGAAAAATCCTTAACTAGAAGTTACATGCCCAGACTTGCTATACTGTACATGTTAAGAAAATTAAAAACACAATCAGCCACTGAGTAGACAAGCAAGTTGGCTAAGAAAAAAATTTAAGCTAATTTGAAAGACAATGCATCTCCCAGCCAGAAAAACCTTTCCTGAACTTCTGATTAAAGTGGAGGATGATACTTCCTCTCAAATGGAAGTACCCAAGGTCTTTTCTAGTTATCTTCTTTACTTAAAAAGCCTAAATTCTCCCAGAGCTGTGGGAGATGCTCTGGGTTGAACTTCAACCCCTGCACACTTTTGAAAGAGGGTTTTAATACACATATTCCAGTTCACAAGGGAGTGCTCTGTGTAACCTGATGCATGTTTCATGGGTTCTGAGGTGGATCTCTCTTCTGGAGCTGCACAAATTGCTATAATCAAGTGTCTAAAGGAGAAGAAATTTGGTGCTCTGTCCTTAGAGTCTCCCATTACTTTCTGCTTATGTTTCAGATTAGACCAAATTTAGCAACAATGTCATCAGGGGACATGAAAGAAGCAGTTAGTTAAGCTAATGTTTCAAATATCAGGATATTATGTACTCTAGATAAATTCTGACCCACTGAGTCAGGACTTCACCAGCTGGTTAAACGTGCTGCACTGCATGGCTGGCAAACAAAGAACTGGCCATTCTGTGTGTCCTTGACATTTCAGAAGTGTGCATTTTTCACAGATGAAAGAAATGGCAGGAGTTTATCTTAGTAGGTTCTTTAGTATTATGATGAATCTGAAATACTACAGAACTGTACATAAGAAATAATATTTGTGGGTAAAATTTCCAAAACTATGTCATTTGATGGCTGGATAACAAAATAATAGGAAATTATGACAGAAAATCTACATCAGGCACAGACCTACATTTGTTTTCCGGTTCTAGTAATCTAAGTACATACAGTGCTAATAAGTGGACCTTTAGAAAGTAAACCAGCTTAATTGCACATCTTTAACATTATTCATTAGATGTCTGTTGCTCGTTACTGGATGAAATCATCCTGGTACAATTACAAAACTGAACTTTAAATCCATAAGTCTAGGTTTTCATACGAATTTCTAGATTACTTTCTTATGTTCAATGATTTAATTTTGGTTTTTTGGTTCTTTCACCATACACAATGATAAGATTTTTTCTCTTTCTTTAAATTTGTCCGTAAACATCAAACTCTGTTTGTGTCTGTGTTACAAACCACTGTTGCAGTAATCATGACATGACCACACTAAAATTTCTGCTTTTTGGAACAGTCTTCATGCCATGCAATAAAATATCATCATGTTAGAAAACCAATTCTGCCTGCTTCTATTTTCCACTATCTAGCATTAAATTGTTAGCCCAGACAGTGTAACAAAGATCTACTGGGTGTGTTTTTAAACAGGGTAGCCAAGTTAACCACTAGAATCCACAGTTTTAACCAAAAACTAGTTTTGAATCCTACTGCTTTGTTTTCTGAGAGATCAGTCTGGAAACAGATGTGTGAGGCATGTCATATTTTTACATGTTTTTACATACACACATACATTTGCCTGTGCAAAAATACACACATTTTGCTATATTTATGATGTGTGGGAGACAGAATTCTGAAATGCAAACACAGTTCTCATGCTATTTAATTATAATGTGACTAAGATAATTTGTGTGACTATGACTTCGTGAAGCACTTAAAAAGAGACCATAAAAGTCAGCAATACTTATAGCCAGAAGGAATTTAATTCACAGCTCAAGCAAAACACATGAAGGTAAGAAAGCATCTGATACCACATAATCCAGAAGAAAATCTTTTCCCAACTAAATAAGAGAGTCTGCATTGATCAGAACTTCTGAATGAATAATTATGAATACTTAGATTTAAAAGCCTAGGAACCAAGGATTACTTAAAATCCTTTACTCTGTGCTACTTCTGTCACAAAACACATAGTTTCTGTGGCATATTCACTTTAACAATCCAGGCACAAAATATTTATAATACGTCTATTTCTTCCTAGGCCATAAAGTCACAAGAAGTTAAAAGCAAAAGGAACATAAGTTATCAAAATGGCACTTCTGCAGTGTAAGAAATGTTTAACATGAACCCCTAAAAACTGTCTAGGAAAAGGTTGTTCTTCTTTCTCTCCTTCTCCTCAAAACATACATACCCACATTTGAATCAGATATTATAAACAAGGCATATGTTATATTATAGGAAGATATTATTGGAAACCAGAAAACTTCTACTGTCTTAACAACTTAAAATAAAGATTAAAATGTTGGGTTTTGTCCACTTTCTTCATAAGTCCTCATCATTTCAAGAAATTACTTAAGTGTTAAAATTTAATTCAACCTTTTTATGTACAATAAAAAAAAAAAATCAAGGGTATACAAAGGAGAGATTACAACCAAAGGGAAACTTTGTTCTCTAACTGGCATAATTTACAGACAGATTTCAAATTACATGCATGCTTAAATCTAAGAAAAGAATTCCTTAAAACATTATAAATATTTTGACCTTTAATGTATATGAATATGTATATCTTGGTACAGAATCAACCAAGTTACATAGAAAAGCTCACAGTAAAGCGGCTTCAACATTGCCAAGTACAATTAAAACACAGATGATAATTTTTCCCAGATGTAAATATCATGTGTCCATCCCTACCTAATGCTCTGCCTTCCTTCCCTGTGCAACATCAGGTTACACTGCAACATCCCTATATGAAGCTTGACATTTTGGGAATAACACAAATAGCTTCATTTATTGTCATGTTGCCATTCACTAAACCTACTAATACTTTGCGGTTTTGCTGATATTCCTGTTTATTTGTTAAACTACCATAGCTTACTTTTTCCTAAACTTGCCTTTCAAGAAATTTAATTTACCAGTTTGCTCACTGCACTGAAGTCTGGAGCCTGGCTTCTTGAAACATATTGGTTAGCCATTGTTGTCCTCCGACTTTCCCTTCTTTTCACCAGTTTCAAGCAGTTGCCGTCTAGGAAATCCTGCTACTTAGACAGTATCCGTCTGAGCTGTATTTTAGCCTTCTGCACCAAGAAGCTGCAACAAAATAATCAGGAATCTAATAGGCAGTTAGTATCTTGTCGTATTGCTTCCCCAGAAGATATCCAGGAAATCCTTCCTACTGCACTATCCAATGCTTTGATTTCGTCTGTAGTTGCTCACAGAAAGCACTGTCTGCCTGTCCTTCCAAGTTTGGTGGCATGCTGCGCAACATCAACAGTATAGTGCCTCAGATTTTTATCTCCTTTAAATGTTGTCTCTGGACTTTCAGCAGATCCCATTCCTTATACATTCTGAATTCCAGACCAAGCATAAACATTTTTGATTTATAAGGCAACATATGTCTTCCTTCTTATCTGCCTCTCCTTTTATAGTAGTATTAGTCAGACAAGTTATTCCACAAGCGTCTGTTACATCAAATAAGTTGTAATGTCAATTAAGTCGTAATGTCAATTGTGCATTAAGACTTTCATCTCCTCTTGTTTCTTTTTTTTCCTGTATTAACACGGAGGCTGACTAAAAGGAAAAAAGCAATAGGCAAAGACAGACAAGAATATAACAAGTTAACAATGGCCTTAATGATAAGGATTTCACAAATTCTCCTTTAAACACTGAAGATTTTTTTAAGCAGATTTCAAAAACATTTTTTACCATCCAGTTTGTTCAGTTTCCCTTTGATTCATGGTAAACTTCTGCCTGGCACCTATCAAAGCATACTTTCCACATACGGCTTACAGCTGTGTAACAGGAAAAGCTCCCGGAACTGCTAAATTTTAATGACAGCTAGCAGCTGTCCTTCAAAATCAAGCTTCTTCAAATGGACTGCCTTTGTATCTGCACAGTTGAATGACACTAGAAACATCTATCCTTACATCTATGATCAACCTGTGCTATGAAGAGCAGTACAGATGAATTAATGGCTTTTGAGAAATTAGAAGCTAATAGAGAAAAGTTATTTGCATCTTTTCTTGGATCTACAGATTGGAGTCCTGTGGAATGTCAATTGTCTGCTGAGATTAAACAAGCCAAAAGTATACAAACAAGTCAAAGACATAGCTCTACTATGTACAGTGCACAATTAAGAAAGAAAACGAAGCAAAAGCATTTTTATTTCTTTGCCAATGCCCACTTTTTGTGGATCTTCAGGGCCTCTGTAGTGTAGGAGTTAGAAATATGATCAGATACAGAGTACGGCAAGTGCTACTGCAGGTAGAACACAAGGTGGTTGAAAAAATAGAAAAATAGCTTATGATTTAATACATCAGGGAAAAGTGGAAAAAAAAATTATTTCTTTCCTCCTCTCACAAAAACTGTTAAGACTTCTGGAATACATATTGAAATGCTTATCTAAAATGCCACTTCTCAGAAACAGTAAGAATGTTAATAAGTGCTTTGATGATACATTTAGTGACAAAAATGTTGCAAATCATTTTATAAATAGCCAGTTTTCTATTTGCAAACTAAGATTACTGCATTTGCACAGAGGAGGTAGCCAGAAATTCACAGATTGTATCAATGAAGAAAAAGAAAACCTTTATAACAGCAATAGTTTGGTTTTTTTTTCCCCTGATGCAGTCCCAGCTATTCTTGAGAGAGGAAGAGGTGAGAGATCCCCTTCTTTTAGCTCATCAGAAAAAAGCAAAATTCAGTACTTTTCCTTAGAGACCTAACTCCACGCTATAAAAAGGGCCTGGAAACCTTTTCCTCTGTGTTTACTCTGGGGCCACACTGCAAATGCCGCTTTGGTACGTCCATATCTCTTTCTAGCCCTGTGCTCTGCTGTTTTCTCTTGCCTTTCCTCAAAAGCACAGATCTTTTTACTTCTTCAGCAGTCAAAGTAATTTCTCAGCTTCCACAACGCATCTCTTAGTCTGTTCTGCAGGCAAATCTGTAAGGCAGTAGCCTCCACTGATGAAGTGCCTATAGGACAAAGAGGTGGTTCTCTGTCGTCTCGCTGAATTCAAAGGTAGCTGCTCTACTCAGGACGCTAACCAGTTATTGCTCAGGACAGAAATCCTGCTGGGGATGACTAACATCCATTCATTCCCCTTGTGTTTTCAGGCATGTTTAAAAAAGATTTTTTTTATGTTTTGCTTCTCCCCTCCCACAGAATGTGCTCAGATGAGCTTCCCTCCCAAGATAGACGTGTTATAGACAAGAATATATTTCCCATTTGCAAGTCCCTGTCCTAACCTTTACATATCTGAGCATGATAGCACATCTGAAAAGACTAAAAGGTACATGAACACATGTGATTTGGAAGTAAAAGTAAACCCACTCCAGATTTACAACTCTGAAAATCCATAAAAACAAAACAAAAACAAACAAAAATCCCACCCCACATCCTGCAGAATTTCCTTTAAAAATAAAATACAACTTAAATCCAATTCCACTTGGACTGTCTGCATGACTCCCCCCCCCGCCCTTTTTTTTTAGTCCTTATGTTATACTTCCTTTGTTTTACATCACAGTAGATATTTGAGATTGAAATGAAGAAATTTGTCACCACACAGTTTGTCTAATCAGGCCAGCTTTCCCACTGCATACCAAAAACTTCTTTCAGGCATCACTAACTGGTCTGGAAACAGTAATAGCATCACAGTCAGAGGATTATGGTGAGAGTTTAGGCAAGGAGCAAGACCAGAAATTATTTATAGATGGATAGTTACAAACACAGATTTCATTAAAAAAAAAAAAAAAAAGAAAGAAAGTGCAGATGCATGTCTTCCTAGAGTACTTTATAACTCATTTTATAGCACAGGCTGACTATTGCTATTGTGTCTGTATCTTAATTGAGAAAAATGTGGGTCGCATTCAATCCATGGCCAGCTTTGGTCCTCACATTGACTAGCTGAAGAAGTTTTAAGCAGTTAATTTAAATAAATGTATTTAAATTCAGGTAATTTGTCTATTTTCACATGATTACTAATAACTACTAATTTAAATGGAGATTTTCTATGGTCAGCTAGAAATAGATTTCAGCTAAGCTAAGGAATCAAGAGCATCTATACAGAAGTTGCTCAAGTTGTCTGACCTGCTTTAGTTAAATTCATTCATGTCTGTCTGTGCACAAGACCTTCATCTAGCAACCTATCTACCACCAGCCAAAGGACGTGCTAGCCAAAATTACTTTTTCAGGGACATGCGCAAAGGTTATATTGATTGTTACCATTGCAAGGCTGGACAGCCAACCCTTCCACCATGCATGTGAGAAGGTGTTACAGGTGCTGGCAATGAGACATGAAAGCCAAGCTACTGGGAAGGGTGTTTATGGCAGAAGTAGACACACCCACAGGGTGAATGGAAACTCTTTTGCAGCCTAGAGCTCTTAGCATCTCTGTATCAGGCAGAATTCACAAACCCCTAAGACAGGTAAGTGGTGGCCATCTACAGTTCCTCATCTGGGGCAAAGCAAAACAAATGGCCATGAGACAGCAGGGAAAGCTATGCCAGTTGTTTTACTCTGCCCTGAATGGAGAAGGAGCTGTTAATCATCCCAGCTAATAGTGTAGTTACCATAAGAAAGGGTGGTGACACCTTATGCTACCTCACTAAAATCCAGAGTTTGGCGTTTAACTGTGTCCTGCATCTTAGGGTGATGCGTAGAAAAGACGTTGAATGCCCACTGTAAGTGTAAAACTTTTGCATAAGGTTATTTATCCACACTTCTTTTGTGAAGCATGCCTATAACTAAACAAACTGATACAGTGGTCAAAATTTAAAAGTACAAGGATCATGACATCACCAGATTAAAAGTCCGTGTAACCCAATCTGTTTGTTTTTCACAGTGGCAAACACCAGATGCGCGAAGAGCAGGAGAACACAGCGAAAGTATAGATGATGTTTTCCTTGCATAATCTCCAAGACGCCAGGCTTCCAGTTCAGGACACAAAGAAATGTCCTTGTATTCAACTGCCTTTAATACTTCTGTTTATCATGAATTAAGTCATGTGCAACCGGTACAAACTTCATCAGATAGAAAACTACTTTCAGATACATTCATCCTTTTCACATAAATACATTTTAACTTCAAAGAAACAATAAGCACAGGTACGAAAATAGGCCCCTTCTTACATTCCAAGTTATAAGGGTTTATATTGTTACAATGTATATCACTTTACAGCACACAGATGAATAAAACATGTCATCCATTTCGATTTACAGATTATAAAAATAACCACTAAATTTCAATTGCAAAGAGTTTGCCTCTGCTGAAGAAAGAACACAAAATTATCCCGGCTTCATTTTAATATATCAGTGTATTGGCTATACTTACAGTATATTTCTATTTATATCAAAAACCGTCTAGAGAAAATGGAACGATAAACACATAAGCCTATATCATCATAATAAAAAATTTATTTCTTGGAGCAGAACTGATATAATTTATTTTTATTTTGTCTTAGGAATGGGCTAACATGAGATAGAACAAGAAGAGTACCTGAATATTTTCGTAAAAAGGGAAAAATATATGGTAAAGTAAATGTTGCATGGACGTGTTTCTACAGTCAACCAAATATTCAAATAATCACTATTTTCTTCTATACAATTTAGACTGATAAATGTCATGCTATATTTTAGGCTATTGGAATCTACAGAGACTACTGTAAAAATTCTCTCTCTAAGCTTATTGGTAAGACAAAATCTGAGGAATAAAATAGAGGGAGCAAAAGAGGTAAAAAATACCAGTAATGGCAAGCCATTAAATTTGTTCAGCTGAAAGGCTTTTGGAATACATCGTGTCTTTTTCTCCTTAGAAACAGAAGTCTACTTGCTTGATGAAGAGAAGGAAAATGCACTGAGGATTTGATATTTGCCTTTGAAGAAGGAATCTACCTTTGATCTTCTCTATAAGAATTTCCTCACGATTAAAATGAAGAGATAAAATCAGCAACGTGCCACCTTGAGAACGGCAAAAGAGACATACAGTGACTCGTAAGAGAAGTGGTAATGTGATGGAGTCTATCAAAAACAAACAGGAAAGCCTATATGTACCTCTCAGCTTAGTAAATTTCAAGTGGCTGTGACAAAAATAAGCCAACAATTCAGTAATTAATAATGAGGTTGTTAAACATTTCCTTGTAGCTGTAAGAACAGACAGATCAAACCAAGAAAATAAAAGAGAATACCAAGTCAATGAGTAGAATAGGAACTATTATGCTGGCAGAAACAGGTGAAACACACCTGTAAGATGATACATGTGAAAAAAAAACCTGATAATTCTATGAATTCTTAGAAGACCAACGTAGCAATGCATGCCCATAAAATGTTGAGCAGCTTGTGAACCACTTAAGACAACAAACAAAAGAAAAAACGCAAACAACACAATGTATTGTGATTGAAGAATTACAAAAGATAAAGTTGATCTTTCTAACATGAAACATGTCAAACAAAGTCTTCCTTCTGCTCTGCTTGTTTTGCTGATAAATTTTAGTATAAAGCAGCACAAGAAATTCTAACTGTGGATAAATGCTAAAATCACATTTATTTTTAAAAAACACTTTCTGAGCTTACTACATGAGCACATGACCACTCATGTCTCACAGTAGAGAGCAGATAATATGGGTGACCTGTATGTCTCAAAATGTTTTTTGATTAATTGCTCGCAGCCTTACTAAATGTCAACAAGCAAGAACTTCTGAAGCAAACGGCTTTGCATTTACCTCCAAAGACCAGAAAATATTGCACAATCTTCAACATGTGCACAACACAGCCCCTTGAAAACATTAGAGGGTTTTTTTATGTAAAGAACATCTAGTGCAATGTATCAAAAATTTCAAAATGGTGTCAGCATCAGCCCTATGCACTTAGTTGGAAACGCTACCCAAGACTTTAAAAAATTTTTGTACACATGAAGTCTTCTAACAGCACTCCAATACGTTCCCCATTTCTCTACGTCTAATTTAAAATGGCTTAAATCAATTACAAAATTTGAAATAGTCACTGTGAGCAGATTTGATTCTCTGTATAATCCAGACTAAATGATTGGCCAGGTTAATTGCCATTTGAATGAGAAGATGTATTCTTGAAACATTCAAGGTTGACAAAAAATGTTACCACAATGAAGACTCCATGGCAATCTTAACAACTAGATCTATGGTTGACTGTGTTCAAATTAAAAAAAAAAAAATGTTCCTCAATCATATGAGTTTGTCTTGCTTCAATGTTCAGCCATTTAATCCTGCCTGACTTTCAGTCCTCTCTAACTAGTGTGATTAAATTCCCTGAGTGCTTTCATGACAAGACATATTGCCTGAGCATTTTCTAATTTTTCATCATTCTTGAACTGCAGTTTCCACAACTCAACACAACACTCCAGTAACAGTTTGCATCACTCGCAAATTGAAAGATAAATGGAGTAGGAAGGTTATTGTAGCATTAGCCTTTTTACAAATCCAATCTTAGAAGCTATTTTGAAAAAATAAGTTTCCATGGCTGCTGATTTTCTATCAGAGCCCATAACTTATAAAAGTGCAGTAATTTGGTTATGCCATTGGCATCCACCTAAATAATAGCATAGGGAAAGTTATAATTCTTCTTTATGAAAATCCATTTGTGTTGAGATGATCAATAGGATAATACAAATGCTCATTATCTATTTGAATTTTATTCCACAGGGACAAGTTCAAAGTTGATATTCCCTTATGGTTTTTTCTCCTTTGCGTGTTTGGAACATCACCTTCAAGCTTATATCATTGGCCCTGCTTTTTAAAGCTATATAAGATAGTCAGTTACAGCAAGAGTCCAAATGCTGCAAATAAATATATAAAGGATCAGAATTGAGTTATTTTAGTATGAAAATCTTACAAAGCTGAGAAATTACTTTATAGACAGGATTGTCTTATATCGGACTTCTTGAAGGAAAGATATCTCACAGTAAGTGAGTGTAGTATGTCCTGTATCTAGAGCATTCTCCAAGTACTTCTACACAAAGCAGCCGCGAGTTACATCAGCCAAGGCCTGAAAAGCAAGTATTTTTCATCCTAAGAGTAGAGATAAACGCAAAACACCTAGCCAAGAGATCTTACATCTCCTTGCTTCTAAGAACCAGACCATAAAAGATTAAATCATTCAGGCCTTTTAAGCAAAAAAAATCCTTCAGATATTTCACAGGAGATAAACCTTAAATAATGGAGTATTTGTTACAAATACTCAGCCAGATATTGGCCCGAACACAGAGTTTAGTATCTTTGTTTTGTTTCAACAGACCTCTGGCATTTTGGATGCTCAAAACTGAGCAAGACCTCAGTTTTACACTTTTGTCATCTAAAAATAATAGTTTTATTGACACAGTAAAAGCTCTGAATTCTTCTGTAGCTTTGTATTAGGACTGTACTAAAGGGACTATTTGAAATGCAGTTAGATTTCCTACGCAACTCCATAACTTCTTAAAAAGGAATAATTTCAGAAACGGGCATCATGGACCTTGGGATATGCACAAAAACCTTAGTCTTCTATTTTCATCTCCTGGTTTACCCCTTTACTTTGCTGCAGATCAAATTTGTGTTATCTGATTGATATTGTAAGCAGCAAAACCTGCTTGCGCAGCAAGTTAAGTATATAGAAAGTCTCCTACCAGCAAAAATATTGGACAGCATTTGATGGCGAGATGTCTCATGTGCACATGCATCTGGAGAGGTATAAAGGCTCAAGAAGTGGAAGGAAACAGTGCAGGCTGGAGAGAGATTCTGAGAAAGTGGTCAAGTCAGGAAAAGGAGAACACAACGGACTTCCTCACATCAGTACTCAAGAATAGGTGGCTATTGGCTGCAGAGTTTCCACCACAGACAGAGCAAGATGAAGCCTTGGAGTCCGTGACCCAAACATTGGACCTGACACTCTCCTTGCTGCTAGTGCTGCTTCTTTTCCTTTCATCAGTAGGGTTTTCAACCAAAACATAGTCAGGATTGAAACTGATCTGCAGGAGGACTGTAGGAAAAATGTATTTCAGCAACTCTGCAATTAAATTTAGCTTTGACAGGCTCAAAGTGAAAGGCTTAAATCATCAGACAATATGACCACCCAAGAAAATACAAAAATTGACTGACTCATCACTAGCATGATAAGTGTCATTTATTAGAAGGTTTTAAGCAGCAAGCTTTTATATGAGGCATAAATCATCCTATTTTTTAAAGGGAAACACGCAGTTTAAGGGTTACATCATTTTTGGAAGGTGCCCTGCTCAGCTGAACTCCATCACATTTTTCTAATTTTTCTTCAATATGCTGTCACAATACACAGGAAAAAAGCAAGCAGCTAATTGATTAAAGAAAAAAAGGGTTTAATGCTATTTGTGTGAAACTGAAGAACTCTGATGACAAGTAACCACACAACTGTTTAACATGTTTACTAAAAGTCAAAATGACTATTTAAAAAATAACAACAAAGCATAGTATTTTTATCATTGGAAGCCTGACAGGTTTCTGTTCACCTCCTTCCTCCCCAAATGTGCAATACACTTAGCAGAAGACAAAGGGAAGAGTCACGGGAGCTACTGTCCTTCGCTCTTCTTTGTTCCCATCCCCCTGTGCAGCCCCGCTATGAGGGGTTCACTGTGCTGCTGCCCACAGCCCTTCCTGACACTTTCAGGGCTACCAGCAGCAACAAAAAACAGGGCACACAACTGTGCATGCAGAAAGAAATCACAAATTGTCACTTTGTAAACCAGCAAGACATATGTCAGAGTACCTCACGAACAGTCTCACTGGGGATCTCAGAGTACAACAGTGTGGTCACAAAGTGATTAGTCACAGGTTATTTTTGAAGCTTCAGACCGCTGCACGGACTGCCGTTGCAACCATTAAAGCCTGAAATGTTTGCACTCATTTTCATTCCTGTGCTTCATGGAACGTTTAATGCCAACTATAAAATCATTTAAAAGGCAATTGAGTTTTCAGCTCAGAAAAATAAGGTGACTCCCAAACAGCATCAGTGTATTCACAAAGCCTCAAGTAAACAGCTTAAATTCCAATAAAATGAGAATTCTTAAGGCACTGACAGATATTAAAAAAGTATTTTTGGAAATAAACATGTAGAAACTGTTGTGTAGGTATTAATTCTCTGCCTTCCATTTAAGTCTTACTTCTAAAAGGATGACATTATAAAGCCCTGCAACATTTTCCAGTTTAAGACTGTTCCTAAAATGATAGGATTACCACTCATCACACAACACTAAAAGCCTTTGTATGCAGCCAACCAGACACAGTCAAATTGCGTAGATACCACCTAGAATGGTTACAAAATTAGTTCAGATAGCAGAGTTGTCCTTTATACAAGCTACATCTCATAAGTATGAAATGTTGTGCCTATTATTCTTCCTTTCTCAGAAGAAATTAAGCAGATAACTAAACTGAGAATATTCATTGCACAGCTAAAATAAACTCTCACGTCATCCATACAAATTTGAAATTCTGCCTGCAATCACAGAGTTCCCCATAAAAAGAAAAATCAGCATGCTAATTATTAATAAAACTCCATTGTGCTTTACAATGGATTCTTGAGACTAGAAGGACACCATTTGTATTATTTCCAATAAAATACAAGAAAGAAATATTATTTGAGAAGTTCTGCATAAAAAAACCCCAGTGGCCTCAATCAGTAACCTTAGTATACTCACAGATAAGCACAAACAAAATGTGGTTAACTTTACCTGGTCTTTATTCCACAGTGGACATTACCACCTGTAGATGGGAAGCATACACAGCTATAGTTCTATTTGTGTTTAAAAATATAATTTGAGGAAATCCCTTAGCCTCCCTAATGCCTAATTTAATCCATTTTCAATCTCCAGTCTGCTCCCAGATCTTTACCCATTATCATAAGTGTTAGCATTGACAGTGGGGTTAATATGCAATGTAATTCATTGATGAAAAAAAACAATGGGGTTGTTTGATATTGCAAAATAAATGGTAGTTTCAGCTCAGAGTAATGACTACTCAACAGGAATCCAACTACCATGTTGGATTTTAAGTATATGGAATGATCAAATGCCCCAGATACTAACACAGTCAACCCATGCCTTTTCAGGGAAACACTGGAAAAAAAAGAAAGCTGGGCACTGTGGGAAATGAGATAGCATCTACAACCAAGAAAAACTGACAGGTCATTTGTCCATGCTGTCTTCCCCTCATTTACAGAAATATCTCATTTTAAACCAAGAGCCATAAATGGCCTGGTATCCCAAAAGGGAGGGTTAGTCAAACAGCCTACAAAGATATAAAAAGACCTTAATTTTTTGCAGAACAAAGAGCTTTACTCCTAATGTCTTTGCTATTTAAGTAAAACTTCTCCCAACAAAAATAAGTATTTTAAAGAATTGAAAAGAATGCCTGAAAGAGCAACAGTCAGAAGAGGAAGGTGGAGGACAGACAACTTTCCAACTGACAATGTAACTAAGAGGGTAACATTTGGAATTACAGCTCTATTGCCAGGCCAGCCTTCTAAAAGCAAAAATGATTGTGCCCCAAGGTAAAGTAACAAGACTTTCCCTTTGAAATGTCTTCATCCATGATTACCTGTGCTTTTCAGGCAGCTCAATTTCAAAAGAAAAATGGTATATGAACTATTTAACTTTTATTTATGGATTGGGAATATTCGAACGCTTCCCTGTTTTTCCACTGAAGCACAGTTGTATTGGGCTGGACCAGTTATCACAGAAGTACCACCAGCTCTAATAGCTAGGCACGGCAGTAAAATCAAGCTAAAACAAACCAAACACACATGTGAAACAAGAAAGAAAATGATTGTTGAGGCTTCCTGTTCCCTTTTTTCCTGAAGCTCAGTCTCCACTTCATGAATCGGTATATGTTATTTGTTCAAGTTTTTAAAACTTTCCCTCATGTATTAACGCATATTTAGGCACCACGTTCATAGAATCATAAAATGGTTTGGGTTGGAAGGGACATTTAGAGGTCGTCCAGTCTAGTCTCCCTGCAGTGATCAGGGACGTCTTGCACTATATCAGATTGCTCAGAGCCCTGTCCAACCCAACCTGAATGTTTCTACACATCTGGCTTCTACAGCCTCTCTCTGCAATTTGTTCCGGCGTTTCACCACCATCATAATAAAAAATTTCTTCCTTTTTCACTAAGGAAAAGATTTGTACAATTGCTTGACCTTGTATTTTGGGGTGGCGGCCACAGAGCAATAGCAAATGCATTCTTTATCTGTGGTGTGCTACACCAGATGGCAAATGCACCATGCTTAAATGTGAGTCAGTAAACTGTATTCAAACTGCTAATAGTTAAGATTCTTCAGAGCACGTGATGCAAAAGTCATCAGATGTTTGGAAAGGCAAATCAAATCACTTAATCACTAGTTAACATTTGTGCATATCAGAAAACCACCACACAGTTCAGCACAACTTGTACTCTCTGATCAAGGGAGCCCAGAATGGACCAGCAGGAATACTACAGATTGTAACAGAGGAGTTTCAGTACTGTCTTCTGTGGGAGTTTGCACAGACCTGCCTACTCAATGATTTCTGAGAGCACTAGCTGGAGGCACTCACTATGCTGAGTTTCAACTTCAGCCCCAGAAAGGGTGCAGAGGAGGTTTATTCAGGTCAGCTATTCATAGACTGTATAATTTAACTCTACACTCCATATTCCAAACTGAATCGGCATTCCTCTACTAGATATCTGTTGGGAGACCTAAGCGGTACTGAATGCAGTCTTCTGAAATTGGGGACAACTAGGAAGAAGTGACTCCCTGAATCTAATTAGGCACTCATCAGCAAGTCAGCACCCTTTTCAAGGCAGGAAAAAAGTGTTGAAATTCAGGCAGACCACTGAAGTGCAAAGGACTGCTGCAATACAGTGCACCTGAGCTGACTACCAATTGATTCCTTTGTTCCTTACTGATATTTCAACCCTACTGCCATCTTCTCATAACACTTGCTTAACATAAGGGTGCTGATATTGAATCTATGTTTAGAGATGTGTTAAGGAATAAAACCAGTTGAAGGATCCAACTGAAGTTAGATAAATTCAAAATATAAGTAATAACTACAAAAAGATGAAGTAACCATTGGAATATTTATTAAGGGACACATTTGATTTTACATTAGTTGAAGTTTTTATTTCAGGCTGGACTATTTTCTGTATGGTCTGGGTGCAGTGCCAGACTTACTTCAGACTACTAGAGTTCATGTTACGAGGGTCGGATAGAATGACGCTGATGGTCCCTTCCAGCCTTTAAAACTATGCTGTTTATATACAGTGCATATTGTAAACAGGTAATGTGTATGTCTTTAGCTTTCAGTGCTGGTGCTGTTTAGTTATGGCTACAAGCTTCTAGTCATTGTAGAGTTGCAAGTTTTAATTAACAAACACAAATAATGTGTCAACTCCAGAAAAAGACATCACTATAACCCTTGTATTCTGTAGACTCATTAGCCCAGTAAGTATGCTTTAAAAGGCAGTAATATTTGTTGATTATTAATGGCTGCTCTGAAATCCACTCTCTAAGAGCTCTTAGCAGAACTTGCATCTCTAAAAACTCAAAGTTTGTACCAGGAGACCAACAGGAACAAAATAAAATGTTCATCTGGAAAGCAACACATACTTTCAAGGACAATAACTTAACTTCACATGTTCTTATGTGCAGAACAGCAGGATTAGAGGAACCAGCTACCACTGAACAGCTGAAGAGTTTGTCTTGGCCCCGGCAGAAGGATATGGCTTGCATCAGGTAAAATTCTAAGATTACAGAAGGCAGCAGCTGGCAGAAAAGATGCAAATTCAAGAACAGATTATAGAGACACCTCAAACAGAACATCTCTTTGTCAGGAATAGTACAATCAAGCAGCTCACTAGAATATCAGCAATTTTACTCACGACCCCAGGTTCACTTCCTGCACTAAAGCATATATTTTTCCTTTCAGCACATTATCTAGACATTGAGTGAGATCTGATTTAGATCATGCAAACAAATAACATCAATGCAAGAAAGTTAGCTGAGCTACAAGGAATAGAGTGAAAGGAAATATTTATCTTAATTTTACCTCTCTAATGCAGTTACACTGCTTGAGAAGATTAATGAGTGAGGAAATTACAAAATGCTGGTCACGTTACTGCTGATTGTTCTTACATATTCTGTTACAAGCAGCATCTCATTAAAACAACAGAACTGAATCAGACTCTGCCCAGGAGCTTAGGGTGGTTTAGCAACTACTCTAACTGTAAAATTAGAAAGAAGCTTGCTTTGTTGATGTAGTCAAAGCTGGATTTTAGGAAAATGTATTACATGTTTGGCACTTCTGTATCTTAGAGCAAGTGCAACAGGAAGACAGATTTTTCTCTGTACATTAATTTATAAATGTGTAGAACAAGAATAAATTTGCTATCTTGGTAAGTCTGTACACTGCCTCAGTAAAACACTGAAGCTGTATTGATGCAAGATGTTTTAGTTTTCCATTTCAGAACTAGCGGTCTTTCATGAAAATATAAAAATACAGTATATTTTACAATAATCATTTATATATATTTCTCTGCTTAAATGGCATTATTAGAATTATTGTCATCAGGTGAGCTTGTTTTCCAAAATGACAATAAAACTTAAGGCTTCTCCTTTGTTTGGAAGAAATAAACTAGACAGCTTCAGAAATTGCTGTGAAAAAGTTGCAATAAGCTGACATACTTAAGGATACAGGAGATACATTGCAGCGTTTTACACCTACAAGAAATACAATACATACATACATACATAAATAAATAAATAAATCCTGTCTTTCCTACTTCCTCTGTCCAACTCTTAACATATCACTAGTAAATCATGGGTAAAGGTTTATCTATTGAATAGAGAGGCAAATCTATACTTTATTTAGATTTTGGCTACTTTAGACCGCGGGACTCGCTTTAAGAAACCTGGTGGACTGGGGGTGGATGGGGTCCATCTGTCAGAGAAAGGGAAGAGCATCTTTGGTCATAGGCTTGCCAAACTGGTGAAGAGGGTTTAAAGTAAAGTTGCTGGGGCGCGGGAACCCCAATCCATCCCATCCATGGCAGGGAATGTGAAGCTCAAGGGAAGCCTTGGCTGCAGTGACCATGAAATGGTGGAGTTCAAGGTCCTTTGGGTAGTGAGGAGGGCACACAGCAAGCTCGCTACCCTGCATGTCAGGAGAGC
>Ga0065711_1001447_pt1 | contig 51072 bp, 21 predicted proteins | sample Hoacrofraction12_FD_59098 | JGI IMG/M metagenome (GOLD analysis project Ga0065711, IMG submission 59098) | Hoatzin crop microbial communities from Cojedes, Venezuela - Epithelial fraction 12 v2 (version 2) | ecosystem: Host-associated > Birds > Digestive system > Esophagus > Crop | place... | reverse complement strand
GTTCACACAGGCCCACCTCTCCAGTTTGTCCAGGTCCCTCTGGATGGCATCCCGTCCTTCTGGTGTCTCGACCGTACCACTCAGCTTGGTGTCATCTGCAAACTTGCTGAGCGTACACTCGATGTCGCTGTCCATATCATTGATAAATATATTGAACAGCACCTGTTATGACTTTTGGGTTGTCTATGGTGTGATAGAGGGAAGGAATGAGGAAGCAAGGATACAACTGAATGTGTTTCAATTAATTTTTTGGGAAAAGCTTTACCTTAGTAGTCTTTTACAACTCTTTAATAATAACTGACATCGGTGGTCACAGTTGCAGTATTTTTCAGTGAATCTCAGAGACTCATGCAAAAGCGAGTTGTGTCCCTGTGTTAGAAATCTCTACCCCAAACATATTAAAAAGACTGAAGAGCTGAACCACCTGCTTGATTTAAAAAGAAACTCTGTGAAGGAAAAACATCCTGAGCCAATTCCAGAAGGCAGAAAAGTCTGAAACAGTTCGTTCTTTCTCACATTGCCAAAACTGAAGGCAGGTAGAGTAACTAAGCTTTCTCCCATCCCTGCCGTGTTGGCTTCCTAAAGCAAGCTCTCTGTTTTCAATATTCTTACAAAAACTGAACTAAGTCTCTCTATGAATGAACTGACTGTTTGCAGAAGTAGAATTCTGGAAGTGGAGGAATTAAGGGCATTAAACATCCTTAGCTTTCATGATTTTAAATCTTGGGAATCAACACATAAACTATAGATAGCAGCGACCTTGCTTATTGTGAAACCAGAAAGTTCTACAAACCAGTCTAGGAAGAGAGGATGAGGGTAAGGGAATCTGCCACGGTTAACTTAAAGAAATCAACAAGCAAATACCTCACTAATAACACATCTGCCCATCAGCACCTTAGTCATTTTGTTTCTGTTTCCTTACCCTGTACATTTGATTTCTGTTATTTCTAACTACATTGTCCTTGGAGCACAAGCCACACCTTCCAAGTGTCTAGGACATTTCCTGTCTTATTGCAGCCAGGATATGAAATCCCATTAGGATTTAAGGAATGATATAATAAAGTTGAGAGAAGCACATTGAAATAGATGAGAGCATATGCACATGTTTTAGGTGGTCATGTCTGAAAATTTGGCTTAGTGGCCTGAGTTCCTGACACCAATGGAAATGTTCCCTTTCATATCTTAAGAGGAGTTTCTGAGCAACATTTTTATCTCACTCTTTTTTCAAAACTGCCTTATTTAAATTCCCTTTTGGCATGACTAATGCTAGCTGGAGAAGAGCAATTCTGGCTTTGTGTACTGGATAAAAATTTGGTATTTGCTTTTGTTGAACAATGGAACTGAACTGCTCCTTGAAGATATTTTGATTAAAGGCATTTAAAAGCTGAAACACCAGGTTGCAAGTTGGGAAGGTGGAGGTTTTATTAGTCCCTTCACTGGTCAGAAGCATCCACACATCTTCACGCTTTAGTCACCCTGCTGTGCACAGCCATGAAATAATTTAGCTTCAACAAACAAACGTGTTTCAATAATTAATATATGTCCTGGGTTCGGCTGAGATGATAGGTTAATTTTCACAGGAAGCTGGGAGGGGACACAGCCAGGATGGCTGACCCAAACTAGGCAAAAGGATATCTGATACCATGTGACAACATGCTCAGTATGTAACAGGGGGAGCTGGCCGGAGGATGGGGATCACTGCTTGGGACCAACCTGGGCATTGGGTGATGAGCAAATTGCACTGTGTATGGTTCGCTTTGGTCATTCTTTTTGTCAGTAGTATCGTTGTTATTTTTCTCTTCCTTTGTTGTTCTGTTAAACTGTCTTTATCCCAACCCAAGAGTTTTGCCTTTTTTCTTCCGATTCTGCTCCCCATCCCACCAGGAGGTAGGAGTGAGGGTGCGGCCACGGGGTTCTTTGTTGACAGCTGGAGCTAAACCATGACAACATATTACTGAAAATGTTTCTTAATCATAAATTTGTGGTATCTAGGAAAAAAAACCCAACAACCCACTAGCAAACTGGTACCTCACTGACCAGTATTGCCTCAGTGGCTCTGTCTATGGTGTCTAAACACGCATCAGAGCTGCTCTCAGGGCCATGCTCCCCATCTTTCATGCTACAGTCTTCCAAACATGCAGTCCCAGGTTTAGTAGTCAAGGTCCCTGTGGCTGCCTGAGAACGTATTAATGTTCAAGGGAGATAACAGAGAATCAAGGGAGGAGATAACATATGAAGTACAGACTGCATATGAATAATTACAGCCCTATGTTATAAGCACAGGAGTTTTATTGTGCTCCTGAAACCAGGTTGTCTGTCTTTGTTAGTCTTCCCATGTTTTATATTAAGGCTACTAATTTTTTAAAGGAAATTAAACAATGCTTGGCTATTCTTTCCTTCAATTAGTCTTGAAAACAATCAAAAATAGAGCCTAGGAATCCAAGACTTTTCTCTGATACTCTAACCACTCAGCACCACTTTTCCTAGCAGTTTGTCCATTTATCTGAACCCGAGTGCCATGCAACATAAATTGAAAGGTAAGCAAAACCAAAATCAAATGGTCATATCTACACTTTTCACTACTACCAGTCAGTGACTCTCATTTAGCAGTAAACTTTTCGGCATAAGGTTTCTTGGCTTTACTGCAGACCAAGGTCATCATCGAGTCATAATCTTACTCTACATAATTACAATATACAGTAAGTACAAGGTTATTATGTCTGGAATTTAATGACAACCAGAAAACAAATCTAATTCCATTCCTCTGAAACCTAGTACAGAGTTCCCAGTGCTTAAGAAAAATGCCCCTGAATTTCTATCACCTGGTAACAAAAATAATTACGGAATAACACCTGGCAAATCCCTCTTTTCCACATAAGTAGAGTTCATATTTACACATGAATGAACACGGTGCTTTTTTTTTAACTGATTAGGAGCCTGAGATGATGGTTTACTGTATATGCTTCTCTATGAGCTACTTGGTTTCGAACTTCATGTTGAAAAATTAATATGAGGCTCTAATCTCTGCATCAAAGGCACAGAGAAGATGACCCAAAAGAACCAAAATGCTTTTACAGGAAGCCCTTTTGCACGCTTACTGCGGTGGCTGCTTCACAGTTATGAGTGTGCATTATGTAATAAGAAGAGGTAAGGAGAAAGAAAAAGAGACAAAGAGGTAAAGAGAAACCGTTTGTGTTGCACTCTTCTAAAGTGAATATTGATGTCGTGATAATAATCAGTAGCTAGTACTGAAAGGAAACCTTAAGGTGTCTCCATACTGTTACAAACACTATGAAATCTATATTTTGGCAGAGAAAGACATTATTGCCTTTGCAATACTGTTAGCAAAATGATTCAGCAAATGTACACAAATGAACTCTTCCCTCCTGTATTCTTTTCTGCTCTGATCAGGATGTGTCTGGTTTTCCCTCTCAATTTGCACTTATAATAATTCTCAGAAGCTCAGATCAGGCAGCCTGCTGAAGGCAAGCAAAATGGATTTGCATCTGCCTTGGTGGAAGCAGAAGAAAGTTTAAAGAGTGGTACATCTTGCAACAATGGGTGTAAAGACGTCATTCACCATCCTTCTCCCCTCCTACTCTTCTCTAACCTTCTGCTCCTCCCAGGCTTTTCTCTCTTTCCAGCTACATTCATGCAAATTATTGAGCAGACACTTTTCCGAGAAGGACGCAGGCTTCAGGAAATCCCTTTTTAAAAGGCATGACATTATAATCAACAAAAGCTTTGTCTTTGGAAATCTGGGTCATGTACAGCTTCTTGTCAGTCAACAGGAACCTGACAGAGACCAATTCCTGACCGCCAGGAGGGGGAGCTAAGACAGCAGGAAACTTTCTCTCCCCCGAATAAACAAATAAATGAATACATGTGGGACTCATTTTCTTCCCACTTTGTCGGTCTCCACATATATGCACACATTTCTTCTTCACTGATGTCTTGGATCGCCAGGGGTTGCTGGATTGTTTGACAGCACCTCTGTTACATGCCTGACAAAATGTTTGAGCAGTATAGCGCTTTGTTTCTGGGAAAATTAATATTTCTACTTTCTAATTATAAGCATTATTCTCAGCTTGAATTTTATGTGCTTCATGGTTCAAGACTGCTTTTTACTTGTGGGTTACTACTGAGTGCAATTATTGCATGGATATGAGGAGGCATGCAAGAAGGAGGGGGGAAAAGACAACAATAGAAAAAAAGAAAGAGAGGTTCATGAGTCACACAGCTCAGCTACAGCAGATTTTTCTTTTTTCACAGACTAGGAGGAACCAGTGGCAGGTCAAAAGAGAGAACAAACTATAAGACATAAGCACTAGAGTGACCACTCTACTCCAGTAAGTAGAGTTAAATAGCTACAAGAGCAATGGCATAAAGGCTTCAGGTGGAGCCATGAATTCAAGGCTGCCATTCAACCCAGTGGGCACTGTGCTGTGCCACACATCCTGCTTAGCTTCTCAGACTTGTCTGCAGGTGGGCGTTGAAGTGCCAAATCTCAGATGTGGAGAATACAGCCTGCCTAGACTAACGCAACTTTGTTCCTGCATTTACTCTAACATTTATTTATGATAGAAGGAATTTATTCTCAAAACTTCTTGTTGTGTAACTTCATCAAGACTGTATCACCTATGATAGCTAATAAACCTCTGAGCCCAGAAACATTTGTGTTTCCATTCTATGACAAAAAAAAATCATCCCTGGTCATGCACACAGATGCCCTATATGTTCATAAAATTTTTTGTCATAGTCAATGTACGTCAAGGAATGTGACTATTTTTAGTAATAAAAAATAGTATGCCTCTTTCAATTTCAGAAATTAAAGACTACAGAACATGTAATAGAAAACACTGAAGAAAAAGTGCATTTTCTCTGCAAGCTGCATTAGTGGACACTGTTGTGCTATACATCCAAATGTATCTTTTGGTGTGTCATACCACCCAGTCCAATCTGAATGCCTGTCTGCATGGATTAATCCTGCACAGAGCTTTGCTATTGATCATTTCAGCCTCTGGCAGAACCAGGAGAGCTCTAGAAATGGAAAACTGCCACTAAGGACTCCCTGCCTGTGGATTCCTGAATTCTAATGTAGGAATTGTCAAAAACAACAATTTCAGCTAATTGTATCTTTCAGAGTAAAAGTTAATGAGGACACATGGCAAACTAAAAAGCAAAATCTTTAATTGTCTGCACAAGCAGGTAGGACTCCCTTGTACAACACGAGGGAGAGGGCAACGTTCAGAACTCCCTGATGTGAGCTTCTGAGTTGTGTAGGACTTCAAGGCAGCCCAATGTCATTGATAGCCCAAGAAGTAAATACCCCTGCTTTCATTATAAAATTGCTGATTGTTGAAAATTTACTCCAGATGGTGACCATCATGATATTTTCACTCCAGTGGGCAAAAAGGAACAGATGATCACCTCCAGGACTCATATTAAATGGAGTATTGCAGCTACTAGAGAAGGGCTATTGGTGTCTTTATTAACCTTCCCCCAAGGCCTAGTCTAATTTTTCACCAGTCTAATGCTGCACTGTTCGAAACAAATTTGTCAAAAAGTGAGAACAATCTATTTAGTATGGTGGTGAATTAATTCCCTAGTCTTTCTTCCCTAGTCTGTCATTCCCAAAGAACTCATATCTTAGGTGAAATAGTATTGATGTATCTCATCTAGGACTTCATAAATCCAGCAATGTACCATGTGATGATGTAAAGTTAGACTGAGAAAGTTGGAAATGGCAGATGAAAAGAATCTTACATGAGGAGCTATCTGTAACATTTTAACAAAATGCATTTTCATTAAAATATGTGATTTCACTGAAGCCAAAATGTTTCACAGAGATTTATCAGTTTTGATAATGTTTTCAACAGGCAATGTTCCTGAGGTCCAGCGCTTTCTTGTTATTTATGATCAGAGGCAGAGAGAGAGAAAAGGACAGAGGAAGAGTAAAAAATTGACCACTTTATCCAAAAAGGTAAGTTTTGACACAATTTCATTGCATGAAAGCATTCACAAAATAGTGTTTACTTTCCACATTTTAAAACAGTGAAAGTTATTGTGGAATTATCTCCCTCTGGACAACTGTACTTAACATCGTAAAAGGAAAAGAAAGATATGCTTTGTTTGCTTTCTTGACCCTCTTCCAGAGGGCTTTCAGCTTTCTGTGACGACAACTGGACACGTCTGTTTGAGAAAAACTAATAAACTAATTTAAAATCATTCTCCTTTCGGAACACATGTTCTGTACTGTGTTTAGCATAACGCATTTTGTACTAAGAAAAAATGAAGGCAACCTGCTGTTTCTTTGCAAGCAAATTGGTCCCTACCTATAAATTATTCTACACTGTGAAGCAAACAGTTTGCTTTTATCTAGAGATATGTGGGCAGCCTGGCAAAACGTCTGTGGATAATTTGAAAAAGCTGCTTTTAGTGACCTAAGTGACTAAATATTGCTTCTGTGGAGACAACATCTTGACACATTTTAAATGTGCTGCATGGTCCTACATCACTGATGAGATTCTACATGGTGTCACATTAACTTGTGGGGTATCATTCATTTAGGGTTTTAGACAAACGAGTGTGGGCTGCCATGTTCGTATCTTCCCTATTTGTAGCATATGGCCAGGGAAGAAAATAAGGCACCAGCTGCCCCTCAACCTCTTAGGCACCTTGATATAAATAAAGCTGAAAGTATCATCATACGTTCATCTTTCCAGCAAAGCCAGATGGAGATCTCTCCTTCCCCTTTTAATATTGCTTAGCATGCTACTCCTTCACAGTACTAAGAACTATTCCACAAACACTGTTAAGGAGCTACGAAGAAAGATTAACAAAGTTTGTACCCTGTTTCAGAAAACCTGTCATGTGTGGTGTAGCCACTTGTGAGACCACTGAACAAAAGATGCTCCCCAGCTAGAGAAAATATCTTGCTTATACGACACAGCCCCTGTAACAGGCAAAGAGGTTATCAAACAAATTTTTTAAATCATTGCCATCCGATAGCCAGTTAACAGAAAAGAGGAAAGATATTAAAATGATGGATGAAGAATGTACAGCTAAGACTTTGAACCCCCTATTTGACTAAATAGCTGAATTATTTATCAACTGCACAATATGTCAGCATCAGTAGTGCCTGACAAAGGTCTAGGGATCTGGATTTGTTATCTTTTCCCAGTGATCCGATTACACTTTTCTGTATGCATAGGTGGAGAAAGTGCTGCATTCTCACTACTCCAGGAATGACACTAGAGCACTTCATATAGGAAAAACCTTGTGCTCCCATGTATCATCAGAATCAAAAATTTTATTTCACAACAATATAAAACACTGAAGATAAGCAGTAACTATTTTATAGCAGTACAAAAACATCCAGCCTGTGGTAGCATTCTTCCAAAATCCACTGTTTACCTGGACACCAGTAAAACCAGTGATTTCCCTTAGAGTACAGAGAGGAAAGAAACACCAGAGGCATTAGGGGAGAACAGTTTACCAAGGATATGGACCATTTATGGATTTTTTCTTTTTTTCAGTTAACTTTGTTCAGTTTTCCCATTTATTTTTTGCTTATTTTCATTTAGGATTCCATTAACTCTCTGTGATAATAACTGTTTTTGGTGAGAGGGTCCTATTGTCCCTTTTCAGTATTGATGGCCAAGCACATATCCCTAAGAATGTACACATCTGGGGAATAAAAGGATCAAGGAAAATATGACAGATCATGGGACTAAGCAATTTGTTTGGTGCAATGGCAATGTGAATCCCCAAGTCCTGATTCTGGCAGAGAGCAAATGTTTTTGGCACTTTAACCTGGTTTGGTTCTCTGTTGGTGGAAGGATACAATGCTACCTTTCCCCAGCAGTCATTAAGATTTCCAATTTAACTTCAAAGTTCTTTGAGAAAGGGAGGCTGCATGGGACTACACAGAATTTAACACAGGGCAGCTTCAGTTTTAGGTACTAGTAGAACTAAGAACAAGCTGGAAATAGTAAATGGACATTTCTAACCCAATGATTCTCAGCCATGGAATTAAAACCACAAGAAGATCATGAGAGGCCTTAAGGGATCACAAAGTAATAAATAAACGCAGTGTCAGCCAGCAAGAGCACTGCTCCTGCAGGATGAAGGAATACAGATTACATGTTTAAACACTGGCTGCAACATCAACCAAGGAACTACTAGCTGCCTTTAATTTCTGGCAGCAGCTCAGTTCCCTGGGGAAGAAAAGACAGGGCAGCAGAAGAAATGGTATTTACATCTGCAGCTGTGATTAAAGTCACTTCTCAGTCTTCCTCCTGCTCTACTCTTTCCTTGCAGGAGCAGAGATGCTGCCAACACAGCGGGTGCACAAAGACAAAGCAGAGCCAAATGGGCATCATATTTCCAGAAGCTGGAAATGTGCTGCTTCAGCCAATTTTTCTTCTGCCCTATGCTGATGGCTGCAGGACAGAACATTCCGTGTGAATAGTTTCACATGTTATACAGCATCACAGGTCTTCTGACCATGAACAGAGGAAAGAGGATACAGTAATGGCAATAAATATAATTTTCTCCACAATGTACAGAGTGACAGGAAAATGCCTGCCATCTATGTGCGTTTGTGAAGAAGCAGCTCACAGCAGAACAAGCCCCTGGTATTGTGTACTAAAGCTTTTGTCTTTATCTTTTCTCAGTAACTGCTCTACAACTTCTTTTTAGAGAGCTCTCCTAAGCTTATTTCACTCAGGAAGTTCAAAGCTTTCATGTTGAATGGATCCTGACAAAGACAAGAGAGAACAGAAAGCAACTGAGCTTTGTTTTTCCACTTCTCCCTTTGCCTTTGAGGTCTATGTGTGGTTGCATCAGTGAGATCAAAATTGCCAGCAGGCCCACAAATGACACCTACCAGCAGTACAGCAAAAACCATAGTCTTCTATCATTAGTGCTTCACAGTGGGTGATGTTTAGCCCTGTGCAGACAGCCAACAAGAAACTCGCGCACCACTTAAACTTTCCTAACAGCTTTTAAGTGGGTCCTAAGAGGTGTAGAAGCCTGGAGTTGGCCTTCAGCCCAAAAGCAAATTCCATCTGACATGTGCCAAAGCATTTCAGGCAATGGACTCCTTATCAATATGTGTCCTGCTACTTTTCAGCACAGTCGTTATTGCAAGGAATCACAGCAGTACTCTTATCAGCATTTTGTGCTTATACAAAACTTGAGCTCTCAAATGAGTTCAGGAAGGCAGAGAGGCAGTGTACAATAAAACCTGAGAGAGGGCCAGAGGGAGAAATATTAAAAAAGCGAGACAGAGATTTAAGCTATTGTACAGGCAGGAAAGTATGCCTGTTCAAAAATGCAATTATTGTTTTCTTCTGTTTGCAGAGCACTCTATCTATTCAGGTCACTGCGTGAATCAAATAAGAAGACACTCTCTTATGTTTTCTGTGTAGACTTCTGGGTACTCTAAATGGACCTCATATGAAGATCTGCTAAGGGCTTTGGGGATTTGCTGATGGGTTTTTCACATGGACTAAAAACTGAGGTAGGTACCTAATTCAAGTATCTTTGTAAGCATGGGAAATCTTGGATCTTGACCTATGTCTACACCAAAATTTTAGATACTGGACGCACAGATTCTTTACTTATACTTTTGCTAATAAGGCATGTATTTGTTATAAACCACTGATGTAGGGTATAAAGCCAGTGTTAACTTTACATCCAATCCATGGTATTTTCAGAAAATTTACCTCTTCTAGTCTGTTCTGATCTCTACACAATTCTTTCGTATAGGAGGCTGTAAGATAAGGGAACTAAAAAGCAAATCAGCTTTGACGGCCAGGGAAATATTCCTATTGCATACATGCACAACAGCAGGCATAGGCTTGCACCTCCCTTGTTTTATTCAATATTGGATACATACATGCAGATGTGCAAGGATACCTATGGAGCAAATGAGAAAAAAAAAAGAACAAATCCTCTGCTTTATGGATAGATGAATGGCAGCAGAGCCTATAAGCAGCCTGGAAAAAGGATTCTGAGAATTGGAGTAGCTGTAGATGTTTCTTTGATTACACAAAGGAAATTTTCTGATAGCACAAAACCCTCTTTACTTCACCTCTGTATTTGGGCTACTGTGTCTGTGTTGTGCTACTCAGGACATACAGCCTAGACAACAGAAATGCCACTTGGGGACTGGGATAAATATGACAAGGGGAAGTCACCCGAGCCTTCACACACAAACACACACACACACACATACACACCCCTCCCTTCGCTTTAGATTTGGCAGGAATTTATCAGATGTTTCACTCCAGATGTATCTAGACCTCTCTGACCTATTACAGTAAACAGCTGACCTTAATTCAAAGAGTGGTGTGAAATAATAAAGGGCAAAAAAATGAAACAGTTGCAGCTATTCCAGAGGATAACAGACTTACTGACTCCTACGATCTTGAGTGAGCTCAGCCTACAGCAGTGGAGTTTGTTTACTGTACAGTATTATTTTAGAAATCTTTTCCTTGCTAGTTCAATCAAAATGAACTGCATTTCCTAATACCGTACATCCTGAGAGATACTGCCACATGCTCTATCCAAACACAGGCTTAAACTAACCCACCCTGGCAGCAATTATCTTCAAGGCTTTTGAGCCTCTTGGGAGATATTGCCCTCCTCTGTTCCAGTGAAGCAGAAAACCATCTTGTATTCAAGAGGGGGGAAAAAAGTTTCCATATTCACTGCAAATATTTTAAGAATTAACTCTCCTCCCCCCTCCCAAACTTACTCAAATCTTCTGTGCAGGGCTTATATGCAGAAGGAAGGCTTGCCAAAGCAATAGTGTTCATCATTATTACTAATAACCAACTACTTTTGAAGCACAGATAAGGGCTGACTAAGCACTGAATGTTTAAACACATTCACTGTGCCTGTTCTGGTCACTTTCTGAGTTCACTTCCCACAAATCACTGAGCTACACTATAACAAAAGAAAACTTGAAGTGATTTGCATAGATAACTGTGCAAATTAACTGTAAATTCAGAGACATCAGTCTTCACCTGGGAAGCTCCTGACTTCCACTGCCCGACAACAAGCACAGAATTAGGAAAATTCTTGTATCAAAATCGTGTTTTTAATAAAGAGCCACTGAGATTCATTAAAATTAGTAAGCTATTTCTTTAAAACAGATAATACAAAGTACTCCTTTACACAGCAGATAGAGAAGTGAAATTTGCTACCCCAGGTGTCTGTGGAGCAGATAGTTTTGGCAGGTTCAAAAAAGGATTCAACAATTACAGGGTCTTTAAACAGGTTGCCTTGAAGAGAAGAGGAAGGGATGTACCCTCTAATATGCCCAGTTCCGTAGTTTTGGGCACTGCTAGGGGTGTGCAGGGAGAATGGATGGCAAAAAGCAACTGCAACAATTTCTTGTGTTTGTTGTGGACAAAACGCTGAGCTAGATGGACTGCTGGTCTGTCTCAGTTGGGAATTTCTTATGTTTTAGTGAGTCACACTTTACGGTCAGAACTAGGGACTGAGCGTAACAGCGGAAATGTAGCATGAATGGACCTGGCCATTACACTTGCAGAGTGTTTGAGTCAGAAATTAAATACAGTGCCATCCTGTTATCAATCTGATAGCTTAGAAGTCATCAACACAGCTCAAATGCTGCATTATTAAACACTGAATAGCTGCTAATGACCCTAAACACAATATTAATTCAAAACTGATCAAATAATGTCATCTCAAGCAAATGTTACTTACTTCTGAGCATTCCAGATGCAAGAAAAAGGAAAAGGGAGACTTCACTGCTTTACTATGCTTTTGAGGCCATGAGTTTTTAAAGTGAGAACAAATATAAAATGGTAAAATGATGATGCAAACATGTGCTTCCAGGGCTACAGCAAGTTCTAGTTCCCTAAATAGCAATGTCCTGATTTAGCTTTAGAAGACTGGAAACTTCATAGAGTGAAGCTGTGACCACAGAAGGAACTGAAACATATCATCATGTTTTGGACTATTCTCTTCAATGACCTCTGAACCTTTCCTATAGAGAAAAACCCAAGCCACAATGTCTGTGTATAGAATTGCACTGCCTTGAGGTTCAGACTGTTTTGGATCAAGGGTTTCAGTTTGAACACATCTGTAATTTTTATTTCTCTAAGATTTGCAGAAACATCATTAAAATATTTTTTCACTTCCATTTGTATTCTTTGTACGATACAGATGGGATCTTTCTTCTCGGTCTCCTACCCAAACTTTGGTAAAAGAGGTCAGTAGACCAGCCACTATATAAAGTCTATATGAAGTCTGTGAACTTGCTAAGGTTATGTCTTCTCCTTTTTGACTGCTGAGAAGACTGTCAAAGTCCTTCATAAGAAGGACTTTCTCACTAGCTTACCTCACCTCCAGATTTAGGAACCTGAAGAAGTTCAACAAAGGGGGAGGAATAACCCAACGCACCAGTACAAGCTTGGGGCTGACCTGCTGGAAAGCCACTCTGTGGAGAGGGACCTGGGAGTCCTGGTGGATGACAAATTGACCATGAGCCAGCAGTGTGCCCTTGTTGCCTAGAAGGCCAATTGTATCCTGGGGTGCATTAAGAAGAGTGTGGCCAGCAGGTCCGAGGGAGGTTCTCCTTCCCGTCTACTCTGTCCTAGTGAGGCCCCATCTGGAGTACTGCATCCAGTTCTGGGCTTCCCAGTTCAAGAAAGATGAGGAACTACTGGAGAGAATCCAGTGGAGGGCTCCAAAGATGATTAGGGGACTGGAGCATCTCTGCTATGAGGAAAGGCCGAGGGAGCTGGGCTTGTTCAGCATGGAGAAGAGAAGGCTGAGAGGGGATGTTATAAATGCTTATAAATATCTGAAGGGTGGGTGTCAAGAGGATGGGGCCAGACCCTCTTCTGTGGTTCCCAGTGACAGGACAAGGGGCAATGGGCATGAGCTGAAGCATAGGAAGTTCCATCTGAACACAAAGAATAACTTCCCTCTGAGGGTGATGGAGCACTGGAACAGGTTTCCCAGAGGGGTTGTGCAGTCTCCTTCTCTGGAGATACTAAAAACCTGCCTACACGTGGTCCTGTGCAGCCTGCTCTAGGTGACCCTGCTTTGGCAGGGGGGTTGAACTAGATGATCCACAGAGGCCCCTTCCAACCCCTATGATTTTATGTGATTCCTTTGATATTTTGAAAGAGCCTCATCTTTCATTAACCTATAGAATCCATAATTTTGGCTGTGCTTCAATGTAAAGAGCATTTAGCAAAAATGTGAGCTCTTTCTAAATTTGATACTTTTGACAAAATAAAATTTCAGAATAGATATCATGATGAAAAAAAACAAAAGCAGCAGATACCCACACCTTTGCTTCTTATGATCCTGCACTTCATTTCATCCCATCACTACCAGTAACACCTCAGCACTCATCCTCATCAATCCCTCTCCCCTTTCAGTGGATGAACACTTCAAAACCTTCCACTCCTCTCTGCCATTGTTAACCTAAGTAGTAACAATCACATTTTTTAAAGTCTATTTTCTAATCAATCACTATTTTTCTGCTGTTTGAATGTGCTAAAGCAAATAAAATAAATTTCAGATATGGTCTTTTGACAGCTATGGTACTGCCAGTCAGTAAATGCTTGGCAACAGCTAGCCTTGCTTATTTTCTCCTCCTCTAAAAAATGCAGTTACAGATTTGTGGTCAGAAATTGGAATTTACTTTCTATGCTGTATTTGCAGTCTCCCTCTAAGAGTCAGCTCAGCTTTTGCATCAACTACTGCAGGACATAGTGAACATGATCTTACAATGTTAACATAGCCATGAAGATTCGAACACTACTTTATTGCTAAAGGATAATTATATCCTGCAATCTGTTGGGAACGGTCATACTTGTCATTGTATACATCATTATTCACCTTCTGATCGCCCTTTCTAATCCCCACGAGGTCAGTAGTGTCCAGCCAACAGTCATGAGTGATGTGTATGGTGAAAAATGAGGTGGCAACTTCAGACTATTCCTTAGGAGAAGTAGAGTCTGAAACAGTGTGAAGAGGAAGAAGTTGCATGTAAGACAGTCACACTTCTCTTTCCTGACTCCAACACCAAACCTTTGATTGATTACTGAGCCAGGAGCAGTCAGGCATACCTCTGAAAGGGGTGCTTGGAGAGATTAGTGTAACATGACTCAGAAAAAACTCCACTCTTCAGGCTCTCTTCTTTGTAGACCCTGTTTTTTTCTCTGACAAGCTCTCTGGGTGAAAACCACCTTATTGTTGAAAGCAGCAGATGAAGACAGGACTGAAAATGAAACCATCCTCCTAATGTATGGCAAGCAGAATACCTCTGCATCCAGAGAAGCTCTAAATGGTGTTGTTTAACTGATGAAATAATTTATTTTTCTAAGAAATGGTGTGGTGGCCTGGACAGCTGTTGGCACTCACATTTGCAAGCACTATTCACACACCTATAATCACAAAGTCTTGCATCTTAGGGGAGAAAAGCTCAGGTTCTTCCAGACCCACAGGCTTCCAGTAGAAGGAACCATAAAAGTAGTATCAAGTATCTTAAGATTCACAATAAAATCAGAACTGGCAAGGTTGCAGGTCAGAACCTATCATCAGGAATAAAACCAGTGGATGTATTTCTTAAACTCCATGTAAGCATTAAGTAAATATGACTGATTAATCCAATTATCCCACCTGGCTTCCCACTTGAATATTTATGACAACTCTATCTCTCCCGAGCATAACAGAAGGTAAAATGAAGCCAAGCACCTAAAACTAGCATTCTCCATCAAGCTGTGTGGGTAGGCTGTCCCAAATATTTCACTATAAAGGTAACGAAAATAAACAGGATGAAGTGTCCTCTGCTGGCTTGTGTTCAACAGGCAAAGAAACAGTTTGTGGCAGTACCATTGGCTTCACTGAGCCATTGTCAAGGCAGAAACAAAGGAAATGTTCGTTTTCTGATACCTTTTTTTCTTTTTCTAAACTTGTCAGGTTTTGGATTTCCATCCTGAAAATCAGGGACTCAAAAGGCCAGTCCTCATATGTTCATACACTGGCTTTGTGAAGGTATTTTTTGGCAATACAAGATACAGTTAATCATATTTGCCCCAGCACTCATTTACATGTGTCAGTTTGGGATTTGAGAGCTCTGCCCTGTAACACTGACCTTGTTTCTGACCAGATGGCTGCCAGCAGGAGACAGGTTAATTCCCTGGTTCATTTGTGTGTTATGGGAATGCAGGACTGGGACTGACCTCCTGGGTCACGGAGTCCAGACCCCTGCTATCACAGGCAGCCCTGCCACTGGAAGGTAATACTTTAGCTGGGAGCTGACGCATGGTTTGTTCTTCATGCTGTGAATCCTTTCATGGCCCTTCCCATTTTCTCCTGGGAGATAAGGCCTTGTGCTTCAGCTGCTTTTGTTCCCGGGGTTAGCTAACAATCCCTTGCAAAAATCAGGGCATGACAAGCATTATTAGCCTCCTCCTGGAATTCAAAAAGCATTTTTATTTTTCAGTTTAGATTGAGAAACTGAGACACTGTGGCTGTTGTGTGTTTTGGGTTCAGCCGTAGACTGCATACAGTGCTGTGGCAGAATATAGAACCTTTAGTCTCCTCAGAGGAAACTGCTCTGGCAGAGTCAGTATCAAAAGCAGTTCAGACTTTTCCAAGAAATGCAGGATAAGACTCAGCATATGGGATATAAGGGAGTAAGGCCAAAGGGCTTTAGGATCTTACGTAAGTGTACTACATTGGGAAGTTATTCTGAGCTTCCTTCAGGAGGCCTTCATGTACACTTGGAGGAGCCCAAAATGAGGACAACTAAAAATGTGTCTAAAGTCTCCTTGGCCTTAGGGATTGGTGTTGCGACTCTAAAAAATGGTAGATCTTCCTCAGAGTTAAAAAAAATTGCTTAAGGGTTGCACAGTGAGACAGGAACACAAGTAAAATTAAAAGTTACAAGTTCCTGTCTCCTAGTCTGCTTTCAATCAATGAAACCACATGTTCTCTCTGCTTAGACATCCAGCTTGGAAGATATGGCCTTAACAGCCTGAGGTTTGACTGTTCCAGCTTTGTTATTTCGGTTTGGTTTTTTCCCTTCAGCCTTTACTACCAACCTCAGACAGAGTCATTCAATGCAAGTACAGGGAAGAAGCCTAGTGTCACAGTGGGGATCTCAATTTAATGAAAGCACTTGCAGAAATTCTTTTGTTTATTGAAAGCATGTAAATGGACAGTATGATTTACAAGGTTACAAGGAAACAAGGACACAGCTTCCCCTGATGCTGTTGTTGAGACAGCTTGGCAACTATTGTGCTGTGTGACAGAACAGCACAAACACACGCTGCTGAAAGCCACAGCATTATTAAAATCCATCTTTGTTTTAAGTACCAACTATTAAAGTGACCATGCTGGTTTTACCTTGTCTTTCTGACACCGGGTGACAAAAGTCCTTTTAAACGCTGAAAAATTGCAAATCTGCCATTTCTGAATTGCAGAGGGAATTTGTCTTTGTGGTTTTTGAATGGCACCAAATGAATGTTTTTTGTGGACCCAAAGCGAAAAAGAATAGCTGCAAATACTGTGTCAACTATGCACCGTAGAAAGCAAATATAAACCTGGAATATGGAGACCCACATGAATTAATGTGCCTAGATGTTTATAACATCCAGGTTTTAATGTAGCCTGATGAGACATGGTAGAACTCATGGCAGTTCTTTCACCTCATGAGTAAAAATATACCTCATGATGGTAATGCCACGATACTCCATGTATGCAAATTACCCAAAACTCTTGATTCAACAACATCATGTGGACAACTTTGCGCCAAAATCAAATAATCTTTGTCTTTTACCACTTTTTGCACTTCTATTGAGAGGACTGAATCTTAGTCTTCAAAATGATGCAAAAAAGTTGCAATAGCTGACTCAAAATTTCACCTCTTATGCTGTTCCTGAAGTGCTCCTGATTCAAATATCATGATTTTTTAAAAGATATTAATTAATTAGAATTATACAATAAAATATTCTACAAATTTCAGTGATTAGACGGTTTATTATTGAAACTGTCCTTATTATTTGCAGTTGGTCATATTAGTCATACAGAGAGCTTCTGGTTTCATGTTCAATGCTCATAATTTTCTGGTGGAAATGCTCACAGAAAGCATAGAAAGATATGTAAGACGAACTCAACACACCAACTTACAATTCACGTTTCAAAGCCTTCTCAAAACTCACGCAAATGTGCTCAAACACGAGGAAAAAAAGAATGCAAATGCATCTCTCGAGTTTTCAGGCATTTCTGCTTCCAGGGCCAAATTCTCTACTGATGAAAACAAGCCATTTTATTGTAATTCTCCTGCACAGAACATACCGTACAATATTTTAAATAGAGGTCTGACTAAGGGATTACACAGACATTTTAAGAAATGGGTAGAAAGGAGCTGTATAATTCTTAGCACCTTACAAAGGTTTTTTCAGGATCAGTTCTAAACGTATCCAAGATTTGTGGAGAAATATTTACTTTTTAAAACTGATGACACAATCTAGTAATGAAATTCGAGAATGTGAACATTATTCCTCTCTTAAAAAATAAACAAAACCAGCCTCCATTCTGACCTTCTTTCCAACGTTGTATGCTAATATGTTAGAGTAACATTCAGTCCCGTATGCTTTCTCAACCAAATTATATTGGTATTGTTAGCAGAGTACAAAACCTACTTTACTGTGAATGATACTTATTTTATCACTTAATTTAAAATATTCAAGTTCTATAATACTTCTCATATTTATATTATATTTTACAGGGGGAGATAGGTTTATTTGCACTAGGCTGCAAGACTACGTGCTTTATTTCAAAAGCAGACAGACATTATTAAAATTGGTCTATAATAAAAGTACAATTTTGAGAAACTAATACCAAATCATAGTCACGGATTCCTTTCCTGTGTATGAAGCTTCATGGCTCTGATTCCACTCTACTGCCTTTGAAGTCAGTGGAAAATTTCCCATTAGCTTCAGTTGGCCCTTTGTTTTATTTTCAGAAGTATTTTTTAAAGTTTCCCATTTCCAGGTTCCTATGATTTAACCTTGGATGTGATCTTGAAAGAATTTCTAAGCACATGAGTAGTCAGAGTTGCTGAAGTCAATGAGCCTGGAGGGCTGGACCCCAACATTACCACTTATAGTGTTATATTCTGTTAACCGCACGGAATGCCAATCACATCACTTGATTTCTCCATCCCACTTTATAACTCCAGATATACAGCTCTGCAGCTTGTGCAATAGTTATCTTGCTAACAATGTCAGCTCACTAGAAAAACACGGTTAATACTTTGTGGAATGACAAGGACATAAAACTGCAAGAGAGTACTTTCAGTACATTAGGAAAAAAAGCAAAAAGGCAATTTTCTCCAAGTTTCTTGGGACTGTTCTGAATGACAGTAATAGGCTTGAGAGAAATATTTTGAAGAAAATATCTGAAACTTTGTTTTACATAAAGTCATTTGATTCAGGCTTGTAATTATTGCTGCATCAAGGGACTTTTTGAAGTCCTGAATAACAAAAAACATAATGGGCTCCATCAGTTTCGTAGGATATTTAAGTGTCTAATTCACTTATCAAAATAAAAATTCATCCCAAAGTTTCATCTGGTGATGCAGTGCACCATCATGCATTACGTAAAATCTAACAGCCATGGCTTGATTTAATTTGAAGTAAAGATAAAAACACCACTGCATGTTACAGCAGTTTTTCTAATGATCGCCAGCCAAAACTTTAACTTCTTCCAGGCACTGTTCTTTCTCTCCCTCCCACGACTTACACGAATTAGATGGTAGCTGGATTTCTGAAAGGCCGTATTTGGTTGGTAAGTGAATACTTCTTTGATTCGTAATTGTTCAAAACAGAATTTCTAAGGTTTTTTTTTCCTTATTCTTAAATATCAAAGTAATTGAGTCTCCAGCAGCTACAACTAAGTTCCCCTTAGAATTGTGAACTAAACTTTTGTACTGGTATTTTTCAAAAATGGCATCAATGAAAAGAGCATAGAAAATAAATCCATTTTTCTTGCAAGACATCTGGGATAAATAAATGGATTTAAGGATGTCCCGGTTCTGCCCATAGGAGATAATAAGAACACTTAGCACTTACAGTAAATGTACTTTTCTGCTAAATGACTTTTCATCTCTCAAGTATAGTAGAAATATTAAATAATGAAGCTTCAGTCCAATAGAAAACCAGCAAATGGATAATTAAGAAAACAATGAACACTAGAAAACCTATAAAAACCCAGACATGCAGCTAGGCCAGTTCATTAAGTTCAGTCTAACTTGATTTTGGCTGTAACTATAATAATATCCAGCAGACACCCCCCTGCTGAGAGCTGAATGTGCAGAGAATCTCTTGACCTACTGATTTTTATAAAACACTTGTTTCAAATGCTTCTTTCTAATTAAATGTCCAGGTTTGGGGATGCTAGGTACCAAAGAAGGAGCACTAGTATACCTAGTATACCTAGGAAGTAGGCACTACATAACTGAATATATTTGTTTATAATAAGTCGAATTAAGAAATTATTAAAATTACTATTAAACATTGGTAACTGATAATTTATTGGGAAAAGATTGCAGAAGGGGAGTTCAGACATCAGGAACAAAAAAGTGGTCAAGGACTCAAAAAGTAGACAAAAAGCATGTCATGAAACATCTCCTACACTTAAAAATAAAATATCTACAAGTAGACTTCCCCACAAAACCATGACTGGGACCACTAAAAAAATACGTAAAACAGAGAAAATTAATTGTACATCAATAAGGCCTCTAACCAGAACAGACAAATTCTGGATGTAAACAACATAAACCTGTGATAAGAGTGCTAAATTACCTAGTACGTTACTACCTCCAGGGATTCAAAGAGATTAAATTAATTTCTTCATTGCACCATATTTGTTTCAGGGCTTTGATGGTCTTGTACGGGAAAGGAAAAAAATTTGTCCACCTGCCTTGATAAATGATTTAAGGTTTGGGACATTTTCTTCCACTGGCAGCTTGACACTTGCAAAGGGGAGAGGGAGCGAATGCACCTTGCCCTCTTCTCCCTGGCACTGCTCTCCTGTATTCCTAGCAGCAGCACAGGCTGTCAAATGCACACTTGTTATGACTGAAAAACATGCTTTGAGTTAAATCAATTGTCAGGTTTGGCTTTAAAAGCAAAAGTTTTCTTACTCCCAATTATTTCTGGAGAGAGGGCGTTATTTGTTGTCCTACCTAGTGTGGGTAGTGTTCCACTTCCTACGCTCGCATGGGAGTTCCCTTTAATAAATTCACAAGTAAGAGGTTGCTTTTACTTGTGAATCCTATATGTTGTTCCTACTGCCAGAATTGTTTTGACTCCTTATCTTAAACTGGGATATAAAACGTATTTTCTGGCTTGTAGTATATGATAGCAGACAAAACAAATCATGTGAACTAAATATTGAATGATTGCAAGGCTCCTTTCAATATTTTTTTACCAATACTAAGCATACTACTGCAGAATCAGTATTCTCCTCATATCGCTACTGAACATACCAGGCATACAATGCTGCCACAAAGGGTTTGCAAATCCCAAGTTCTCAGATGAGCTACGCTCAGATGATCTCTGCTCTATGATAATACCTGCTCTGTTGCTTTAAGGTAGCTCTAGTACTTGCAAAATTTAGAGGCACTTCAGATTGCTCTAAACCCTTCTGGCTGGCAGCAGCCTCTGCACAGCCATTTGCCATCTGAGAGTAATTGTAAGCAGATGCCAAGCAGTTGCCTCTGGTAAATAGTTGGCTCTGGCCCATCTGACCCCCAGGGTAACCCATTTTTTGTGGACAGGCTGACGATGGAAGTGTCAACTGGGAATAAGCAGTACTACTTACTCTTCTACTTTGTTCTGCCAGAGCAAAGCTGGAATGCAAGACAAGTTCTGAACATTTCTCTATAGGGTATGCAATACATGCATCAAAAATTACTGAAGTATACAGAGTTTTGTATATGAAGAACTGCCCAAAGGATGCTACGTAGGCATCTAGAATTTAATCTTCATGACCATGCAGACTATTTCCCCACTAACAATGAAAAGGGAGCTTTCTTTTTCCCCACTTTCTTTTCTCATAAGAACAGGTGATGCAACTAGTGATGAGGCTACCTGGGCTGTAGTTCATGTGAGTCCCCTAGGAGGGACAATGCACTACTGGCAACTTCTTCCATGAACCTTGCCAAGTGAGATTAACTTTCACCTCATGGCCACTGAGACTCTTTAGCTGTTCTGGTGTTAGAGCACTGAAGGAGCTCCTGTCTCACTCACTTCACTGACAGTCTCAGCAGAACAGGATGTCAGATGGGAGGTTTACGGGGAAGGCTCAATTACGTCCCCAGTCCCAATGATGGGGTGTTCAGCACATCTGCCTTGCACTCTTGGGACTAATGGGGATGAAAGAATGTGCGTATGTGAAGACTCTGGCCTTCATCCCCACCCCAAGTCTTGTGGCCACTGTCAAAAACAAATCACGGAATCAAAGAATCACAGAATCATAGAATAGTTTGCGCTGGAATGGAGACCTTTAAAGGCCACATAGTCCAACCCCCCTGCAATGAGCAGGGAGGGACATCTTCAACTAGATCAGGTTGCTCAGAACCCTGTCCAATCTGACCTTGAATGTTTCCAGGAACAGGGTATCTACCACCTCTCTAGCGACCTGTTCCAGTGATTCACCACCCTCACTGTAAAAAAACGATGTCCTCAGAACATTACCAGCAGCTTCTGATAGACTGGAAAAGGTGTAGTCTGCATTTTTCTGAGAATACTGATTATAAACTCACAAGCAAGCAAACAGAAATGACAATGTTTAATGCTTTGCATTACAAGCAAATTGGAAATTGAATTGTTTGGGACAAAGCCATGGGGCTCTCTCTTGACTAATATCAAATGTCTGCTGTAAATAGAACACATGAAAGTTTCTGAAAGAACAACTCACAGTAATCCTTTGTAAAGGAATTGCTAGCCAACCTAAATATAGAATTTGCTAATTAGCTCCCACTATAATTATTGAGTCAAAACACAGATGCGAGTAATAGACATGAAAAATAAAATTCTCTAATTCTATTTAACACAAAGTTAGAGGTAACTAATGCTAGGACTGTATTCCAAAAGCAACTGTTTTAGTATTTTAATAAAAAGTTCCCTGTTTTCAATCACATAATCATAACTATATTAACATTTGAGTGTTTTCTAAATGCCAAATTACTATTCCTCATATTTAGAGACTATGATTATACAAAGAAAATAAGATTTTAATCTCAGGAAGGACTGTCAAAAATTAATGAAACTTGGAGGCATGGCAGCCAAGGCCTGAGTGAGGGCAGCAAGTTTTTCAGACTAAACGCTGTTAGCAGTGCACGCATCACAGCGACTTTTACATGCCCTTTCACATTTAAAAGCATGTTGTAATCATGAACAAGTCACCAAAAATTTCTGTAGGGTAGATAAACACTGTAGACAAACAAGTTGAAGCTGAAAACTGAAGAACTGTGTTTTGGAGATTCTGAGCAACCACAGTTAGCTCGATTTCTAATAGGATTTTGAATGCTTAGTACTAGACTGGTATTTATTTTTTGGCAGTGCATATCTTCTGGTGGAAAATCCTGAATCAACAACATTGAAAAGGTTTTTACTGTATTGCTATCATCAGATTTTTAATTGTAAACTGAATTTAAAAACTTTTCAGACATGGCTGATATTTTCAGTGTTCACAGAAGAATAGGTATCTTCCCACTGCGGATGTGGGACCAGATGACTCTGAGGCCAGAAAATATTCCAGCCAGTCTCATGCTTTTTCACACAGGGAGCAGACAATCAGCTACTGCACCTCCTCTTGGCCAGGTTCCCACGAAAGGAGAAAAGGTGGATCTGGACGTATGCAGATGCGGATTCAGCCTTCCTTCCAGGCATATATTCTGGCAGCAAGGTGCCACAGACACGTTCACATAGCCAGGTCCAGGTCTGTTTCACAGTTACCAATGACACACAAGCTAGTTTTAACTCACTAATAAGTCTGAAAACAAAAAAAACCCTTTATTAAGGCTGAAATGAGATGCCTTGAAAAATCTCAGGAGTTCTATTTGTCCTAACTATTAAAGAAGAAAACATTTTAAAATTATAAAATTCAACACAGTTCTTATTTTCACAGATTTTTTGGAGAGACAAATAGAAAATAATAAGGATATAAAGCTAGAAGAGCGCAGATCTGCCACAAAGCAGAAGGGGTCAAATGCAATTAGCTCTAGTTTCCACATCAAAGTCAGACATATCTGTCATAGTTTCTGCATGACCTGCTCCTAGTTTCAGCCTATAAAAGTTTAAATTGGAAATACTGTCCTGAAAAGAACACAGATTGTAGATGTGGTATTAGATTAATACAATTATGAGGAATTATTTGGTTGAAAAACTTGAAAATAGAGTACAAGATCCCTCAAACTTCGGCATATTATTTCAAATCAATCTCAGCTGGACCCAACTGTTGTTGCAAGCTGACGGCAGTTCTGTATGAAATTAGTAGATTCCAGCACTGTTATCATGGGCAGGTGTGCACAACAAAAATCACAGTTCCCATTTGCAATAACTGGCCCCTTGTGCAGCCAAAAAAGCAAATAAGCACGGAGGTGAAATTATCCACTTATTCACTGAAAGGTCCCTCTGGGCTAAGTTTAGGGATAGAGTGAGACAATGTGTGTGTGTGAAAGGAGGATAAAAGCATGGCTCGTGCTTCCATAGTGCTTGTGCTGTATTTCTTCTATGAATAATTGGAGACTTTCACTGTTCAAGGCTTTCAGTCTGATAAACCAGCACCACAACAATTAATCATTGAAAATGGTGAAAATAAATCTTGTCTACTCACTAAAATGACAAGATGGGTAAATACAGAACAGTGTATAGGCAACTTAGTAAATTTTCTACTCTGTATTAAAATGAGAAGCCATTTAAATGTCTTTATTCTTATCCTTCTTAATATGGTATAAAAGAAAAATTAATCACACTCATATCACCCTTTACCAAAAAAATGAAGCTAAAGATTTCTCTGTGCTGCACACAGATTTATGTATGATCTCCATTAACATTAATGGGAGCCTTCAGCTAAATCCCCAAGCTCTGCCGCAGACATCTACCCTTTATAATTTAGGTAAGAACTGAAAAGATGGTGGTGCAAGACCTAAAAAGCATGAAAAAAAAAATCAGCAGAAATCAAATAGTAACTGGGACTGCAATAGAGACAGCAAAAACACTGCAGAAGTTTGTAGTTTGCAAAGAAATGGGGTTTTTGGATTCCAACAGGGTCCTGAAAAGACAAAAATAGAGCTGGTGTGAAAAGGCGTGACAGAAGTCCAAGAAGCTTAGGAAGCCCAGTAGCCGATCATCACCTCCAGGAATAGTGATATACGCCTCTATGATGGTGCAGAATGGAAGATACGGGATTATTTTCCAGGGATGACTCAGGGACACTTTCCATCTGTATACTGTGTTTTGTTAGTGGGTAACTGGCTTCTTGGAAAGAAATTTATCTGTCCGTCTCAGCAAAGGGAACATGGAAGAAGATACGAACGAACAACTCTGTGCTTTTCCAAGCAAACAAAAGTCAAAATAATAATTTAAACCAGATGAGCTCTTGTTCTAGCTGGCTCTATATTAAATACAATTTTGCAGTGTAAAAGTTAATTCTTTCAGTTTTCCTCTGTCTCTTCACACGGTATGTGCGCTGAAAGAAAATGAGACACATTCAGCGGTGAATATGTCAGTCCTGGCAATCTAAACTATTGTGTCTTATAACAACTTCTGTTCTCTTATCCCACATCTTCCAGGTTAAATCCCATGTCAAATCAGACCCCTGACATAAGAGTGGAATTTGATGCAAATGGAAGGCAAGATTTAATGGAATTATATGCCAAGAATACTTTTGGGCCAAACTAGATGTAACAGAATTTCTGCCAGTGAATTAGGTGACAGAAGCAGAAAATGTAATCAACTTTTTTACTATGTTATCACCTTTGAATTTAACGGTAGACAAATGTCAGAATGTATCATTTCCATGCTATAGGGGCTGCAGAAAATACAGATATTAAATGAAATACCCTTTGAAAGGCAGAAAAGATGGTGAATTTAGAGCAGTCTGACTCAGTGTGGCTGGAGATCCCCAGTATACGGTGTGAGAAAGTATTTTTTGCACCTGGGAGAGTTGTGATGCAGAGCAGGGTACTTATGCAGGGCAAAGATGAAATGCATGAAAGATTTAGTTTACCATGTACTCTAGAAAAAGGCCAGCTTCTTAACAAGTTGAACAGGAAGAATTAAATTCAAGTATGAATTTAGCATGTAAGAGACTGTTCTCTGAGTTGTGATAAGCGTTCTGATTCTAGGTTAGGAAACTCAGATTTGGTCAACATTTGTGTGATACATTATCTGTGTTGCTTGTTTCCAACAAAAGTGCAAGACCCTTCTACATTCATTGAAGTCACTAACCAGAGCTTGTTTTTCACTCCCCTTTCAGCTGTAGTTAAGTTCAGAAGTTTATCCCTAACTTGAAAATTGACACTGCAAATAGTTTGGCCCTCTTGCAAACCAAGAAGTTTGGCTTACTCTGCATCCATTCTGTCATCTTTGCGTTCAGTCGTATCTATAGTTAGATGTATTTGTTTATGAATCAAGAATCAGCAGTGTAAAATGGCTACAAAAAATGACAAAGACTGTGTATCACTGTAACAGCTGTCACCTAAAAGTTGCATAAATAGAATAAAAGAGAAGAACAGTGATCAATATAGAGAAAGGAGTTACAGTCACCAAAATAAAATAAAATTCTACTGGAACAGCTAAAGAGTGTTTCTCCCTCTTCCCTATTAAACTCTGCTGTTACTGAAATTAACACATTGATGTATACAGACTTTATCAGGAATTTCTGAAGGGTGATGTCTTAAATACATGGGATCTAATCTCCCTTTCACTTATAAATGAAAAGTAGAGAACTATAAACCTTAATGCCATCATTTTGAAAAAGTAATGCCAGCTCTAAAAAAAATCCAAAGTCTGTGTTCTGAAATTTGTCTTTGAAAAATACAGTGTATGTGTGTGTTTATGTATGTATATATATATATTTTCCTGTTAAGTTTTTACCCTTCCTTCTAAATCTGATACAGGTTTACGCAGAGAAATGGTATCGAGGAAGTTAAAGACATAATATTAGTGCTATACCACATTGATGTCAGCAATTTATGACGGGATGGTGGGGTCCAGTGCCACAAGCTATGGCACGGGAGAGACTGTTATTTTAACATCACGATTCTCCACGAAAGTCTGTCATCTTCTGTTCTTGAACATTTGCTAACGCACTAAGGTGATGTGCCCAGACAGAAAAGGAATCTTTTTCAGCTGTTACGTGGTGGCTACTAATATAGTTACTACATACAGTAAATATCCTACTACTGCTTGCCATCATTTTAAGTTGACAAAGACATAGGAATCTCTTTGGACACCATTGTTTCTGAAGGCCCACATCCTTCACTCTTTATTCAGATAAAATTCTGAGTAACTTAGCTCAGGAGAAATTTTCCTTTTAAGAATTTTAAGCCCTTGAGATCATCTAGGTACAAATACCATGCTGTATCAGGCCACATTCACTGCGACAGACAGGGCATAATGCAACACACAAATTTGAATTTTTCTGCACTGCTGATCTCATACTCCTTTGATATTTTTCTAACATGCCTGACAAGTCAGATCCAGCACATGCTCAGCAGCAGGAAGACAGAGATGAAATTTTGAACATTATGACTGATTTACCATTATGTCTGACTAACAGCCCTCACAATTCACTGTGGATCAATAAAAAGTCTAGCATTTATTTAACTCTTCCCAGAATTTCCTTTCTTTCTGCTACCGCTTTCACTCATCTGTATTCCAAAGATTTCCCTCTTTCTCAAAACCAAATGAAAGGTAAAGAGAAACTTTCAGTCTCGTAAAGAGGAGAATTTTTAGGTATACTGTTTGACCAGTTGCACATGGTTTTCTTTTGGCTATCAAGTTCTTGCAACATCATGGCCAAGGACTGTAGAGCTCATTCTTTAAAGCCCAATGGACAGTTTTACTTAGTTATTCATAGCTTACATACGTGTTCTTCTACGCAAATTATCAATAATGCCTGTTCTTGAAAAGAGAATTCTGTCTACACCATTCATCAAGAAAGAAATCTGAGCCACCAAGATGAGCAGATGCACCTTGATCATCCCAGTCACCTGAGCCAATCAGGTCACCTGAGCCAACATGGCACTTTGAGGCATCAGGTCACTCACAGTATCAACTCAGCAAACTGGGAGAGCATGAACATTCTGTGGAATCAGCAGAATTTATACAAAAAAGCATCTACAGAGAAATATTTACATCTCTGTATTTGAATTTCCTACGTCTGTAAAAGTATTTCTTTAATGTTAAATCAAAGTAGATGTTAATGCCTTTTATACTGAAATTAAAATCACAGAATCACAGAATAGTAGGGGTTGGAAGGGACCTCTGTGGGTCATCTAGTCCAACCCTCCTGCCGAAGCAGGGTCACCTACAGCAAGCTGCACAGGACCTTGTCCATAAAATGTAACATGCGTGTAAACATTACTGCTCATATTTGTAGTGCTACAGTAGCTGTATAACTTGTTGTTGTTCGTACCTACTCATACATAATTCCTACTCAGAAAGTTTACCACCTACCTTTCATGTACTTTGTTGCCTTCCCTCACCCTGATCTATTTTTCTGCCAAAAAATACATGATTTAAAACTTGAAAATGAACTGGAAAACGCAGAAGTGTAGCATTATTTCTCTTACACATGAAACAGAGAAGAGGAAGAAAAAAAAAAAAAAACAAATCCAAAACTGCATCACTGCTGGAAATGAAAATTGAAGAGACTTCAGACAACGCTAAACACGATCTCAGCAGAGAATGCAACTAATCACAGAAACAGGTGATCTACTGATCCGAGCACAGAACTGCAATTTGTATGAGCACATGCTGTAGAACTAGAGGAGGCATCCTGGGTCAGTGAATCCAATTCCCTACTATCATAAGTAATCATGTCATATAATCCCATTCATCTCATTTGAGCTCCAACTTAAAACTCTTTTTATGAATTTGCAGAATAAATGCATTCATAGATAGTTTATAGTCCTTTGTTCTTGTATAACCTTGTCCTTTAGCTAAAATAGCTCATCCTCCTTCTCCCCCCATTTTTTTATAGAAAGCAATCATACTTTTTCTTAGCTATTATTTTGCTAGGCTAAGTCCAGCTCTTTCAGTCCCCTCATGTAAAATAGGTTCTTCATTCTTCTAATTGTCAAAGCAGCTGGTCAGTGTACCTGTTCCAGTTCAAACATCTTTTTTTGAATAGTCTCTGCAATGTTCCAAATAGTTTTAATCATTCCTACTATTAATAATCAAGTTTTCATTACCTACTGGATGCTTCATGCATTCTAAGATGTTTTCCTTCTCTCATTCTCTCTCTCCTTCTTTCTTTTTCCCTTCTCTCTCTCTCCCTCCCTGTCATGGCCAAGTTACACAAGTGTTTTGTGACTGACTCATACATCCAAGTCTCCCCTCCCATGTGTTGTTTTCCTAGCCTGCAAGTTACACTTTTTTTAATTAACAATATAAATGTATCAATGCCTAGTATCTTTGTTTTGCTTAATTTCATCACAAATCTGTTATTTCTGCGCCTTAGAACTGTCAAAGACTTCTCATATATTATTGCAGTACTCTAATGAGAATTTATCTCAAATTTGTGTCATTGGTTGATTTTATTCCTAATAAACTAAATTCCTAAATGAAAACGTTAATAATTGTTAGTCCCAAAGATAATGCTAGAGGAATTCTGATAATAGGATCTGTGGAGACAAATTACTCCTTTTCTTAACTCTCTTCCCTTTTGTTGTTTTAGACTTAGAAAACTTATTGTTTCTCAGTCCCATAAGTCTCTAAGTCTATTCTTCAGGCTGAATAATTTCACCTTATCAGATATTCTCTCGAAGTCCAGAGAGAAAAGGTGAACTATAATTTTATTCTATAAAACCAGTTATCTTGTTAAATATAGCTATCAAGCTAGTCCAGCATGACTCCTTCCCCTACCTTTGGCTAATGTAAATTACATTCCATTACATTTTTCACAGATATCTATGTTCTTACATATTTGCCTCAAAATTTGTTTTAAATCTTTGATTATGACAAAGGCAAAGAACCATTAGCCACCATAAAAAAGATGATCACTTCATTCTCTCATTTTTCTGTTTCCTGTGTCCCTTTTGTGCTATTTTCCAGCTATGAAGGATGCTTCAGGAGTTACTGTTTCAAATCTTCCAAATTTCCAGGGTGAAATGTATTTGTCCTTAATTCTTGCTGCATTCTCAGACAAAGGAACATCAGTTTTTAAATATATGTTTTGATAAGCCTTTCTGCCTTTGCATTGTTCAGTGTCATCTTCAGTGAAAACTCAGTAACAGAGTTCTAACCCTGATACTGAGACTAGTTTAACTTACATGGAAGGACTTATAAAAACCTCTCTCTTCATCTGTTTACCTACAATAGGGATAATGAAATATATGTCACTCAAAGCATGGTTAGGAGGTTCAATTTACTTATATTTATGTATTGCTTTGGAAATAAAAAGCACTGTCTATGGCATCATCATATCACCAGTAAATGACACTGTGTTCTCATACCCTAAGTGTCCAAATGCTAACTTTCTTTGATCTCTCGCTAGTTCTGCTGGATGAAAAACTGTCATATATTTAGGTAATTCCTGGGAGTGCATCTAGATTAAATCATTATAGTCTATCTTTTTGCTGTTGTGCTATGATAATAAGTTATTATACTACTATTGTTACAGAGAAATCTTACAGTGGCAAAAATTGCTACAGTTTTATTACAATAGCTTCATAATCCAAGAAAACAAATGAGAAACACAAAATGCTACATAGGCTGAAAATTCTAATAAGAAATGTATGCAGAACTGATAATATTGATGTGCAGGTGCACATATATATATATGTATGAAAAATCTTTATAAAATTAAGCCCTGTAATGCAGACCAGTAGCTCCGATAAATGCACTTTAATCAGTACTAAACCTGGTAAGCAGATGCTGAAAAGGCTACATGGTATTAGACAGAATGAGAGGATTAGTGCTAAAAATATATGAAAAAAGAAGAAAGTATAATGTTTTAAACAATATGGTAACTGGCAAGATCCTCACTAGACAAAATAATTGTTTCATATTGAAAATACATGCTGTACATAGCAGAAGGGAGAAGAAGGGCAAGTCAGACCGGTCAAAATCAATGGCCATCACCAGACACTTCAGAAAGTCCTGAACACTAAAACAGTAAAGAAATCCTAAACTCTAATTGTTCACACATATTTAAAGAAGTTTATAAGCTTCTACCTAGCTCCTGAATGATTAACTGCTGTCTTATTCACTCACTTACAACGGCACATATGCTCATATCCATAAAATATTTTTATTTTGTAACTACGTATGTCCCATTATCCGTATAAATAGCTGATACTTGTCCTGATCATAACTTTTTGACTTTACGGATATCCTGTGGCACTTAGTTCAGCAGGATAGCTCCTAACTACAGAGAATGCAATCACTTTAGTAAATGTTTGTCTATTTGTATAGTATTCTGTATATAGACCCTTGTTCTGATAGAGTGAAAAAGACACTTTGGAATATTCAGTTTCTCCCTGTCTACCTAATAGCTTTAGTATTGCAGTATTGCCTTTGGGGCATCTCCCTTCTGAGCTAAGTATTTCTATTTTGTGTAGCATCTCCTTACAGTATTAATAAATTTTGTTGTGAAAAATGCATGTTTCCTTTGAAAAAAGAAAAAAAAACAAGAGAGAGGAAACTCTCCTTTCCTGATGACTTGAGTTTTGAAGAAATTGAGGTGTCTAGATTTCTATGGGACGTTTCACACTAAGATCATCTTTCACTTCATCATCTTTAAGTGTTTTACAGACAGTACATGATTCACCAATACAGCTATGAACAAACTTTCTGGGATAGGTCAGTATTTTCAACCAGATAGGACCAAAGGTTAAATGACTTGACCAAGTAAGCTCAGTGAGTCAGCAGCAGAGTCAGAAGGAATCAGACAGAGTGAAATCTTGACTTTCTGAAGCCAACATAAATTTCCCAACATTTTCTGCAGAGTCAGAATTTCACTTCAGTTTTGTAATATGCTTCTCACTTCTCTAATCACTAAAGCACAATTGCACTAAATGGCTCTTCAGTTACTAAACTATTAAAGGCCCTTTTGTTGGTGGTGCTGGTGATAGTTTTTGCCCATTAATGCACTTGATTTCACATGATTTCACAAAAGTGCTCATCATGAATTATTTCGGTAATATAAGCTTGGACAAGTAGTATGATTTAAAATTTATTGACACTATAATCCCTTTAAATCAAGTAAACTATAAACAAATTTTCTGTAGAAAGACATATCTCCTTTCAGACTATTTGCACCAAAGAACATGATGATAAGGTACAATATTTGCAATGATTTAGAAATGCTTTAACAACTTTTGTTTGTTTTTAAGGGACTCATACTAGTAAGAATGACAGGATTTTCTGTCCTAAATCTTTGGAAACTGTGAAATAAACTAGATTAAATAAAACAACTATATATTTGTTCAGTTTGGAGAAACTTGAATAGTCCAGCAGAATTAAATCTTCCTTCTTTTGACAGCAACAAAGCTGTTCAGGTATTTGCTTAAAATCTTTTATTACTTTTTTCTTGTTTATTATTACTATACTTGATAAGCTTATTACAAAAATTTGCAAGCACCAAATCTCTTCTAATGTTTTTGCAGCAATACTTAAAAATTATTGGAAAATTAGCTCAGACATCTTCAATAATTTCTTGATAATCCTAGTAATTTTCCGATCATAGCAACTCTCCAGAATTTTGCTCAAAATGCACGAGAACTACTTGAAATTGAAGGAGTGATTCTTTGATTTAATACTTATATTTTTAACCAATACAGATGGGCATATTTTCCAATGCAATTTTACCAGTGACATTCAATTTGGACAGCTACAGTTCTCACATTACTGAGATCATGTTATTGCCATTAATAATCTCAAAGAACCTCTGAGTCTGAAGGTATTGATAGAGCCACAGATGGCTCCATGAAGGTCATTTTTTTCACAGCTATAACATTAAAAATGCTGGAACTCCATACACATGTCTTTGTTCTGCTGTACGTTTACTTTCAAAAAGCCAGAAATTTATGCGACAGGAAGAATACTTGCAGGAAACATAACACTACATAAACGACACTCTAGTGCAAGCTTATGGCAATATAAATATTGATGTTATTAATGCCACCTAAAGTGTCCAAGTATAATATATACCTCCTTATCTTCTGTGCAACATAGCAGTTTATGTCAGCAAGGCATTACTTGTGTTGCAATAAGTTTTATTTTAAAATTATTTCTTGCATTAAAGTCTGTCAGGAAGGAAGAGGAGCTTGAGGAGGTGCATAATGGGAGTAACAGAAGACCAGGAAAAGAAGAGAGAACTTGATGCACGCAGAATTCAATAGCATAAATGATCATAGTATCTTTCCAGAGGTTTCTACAGTACACATTTTTAACTGTTGCCTGCAACTTATGTATTTCTCTTACCGGAATGTAGATTTCTGAAGCAAATGGAAATTTGGATATTTGTAAAGGTTTAGCAAATTGGCCCTATGCATATAAGATCTGGAATATATGTATAACAGATTTTATGAATAGATGCCCAGACAAAAATTCTGTCAGTGTTCAGTAGACTCCTGCTGTTATTTCAGTGCCATGTGCTCCCATTATCTTCTTAATTACTCACCCACAGCTCCAATTGAAGACAGTCATGTTGCAGTCAGTGCATTGTTTGTCAAAGCAGAAGATATGAATCCTATGGTAAGATTAAACCCTGGTCATTCCTTTCCGCTATTCCAAATGACGAAAGTTTCCTTATGCCAGCTGTAGCAGACCTGTCACTGCAGGCATATTTTCAACACAAATACACCCATACTTTTCAAAGGTAATTTTATTTGTGTCTAGAAATGAGGCTTCCATAATGTCTTGGAGACTGTGTAATAGCTTTTGCTCTTAGAAAAATATCCTGATGCTCTGCTTAGTTGAAGCAGTGGCTAAAAGAGTAAAGATGGCATTCCAGCTGCTGAGACAGTATCATGATTTTCAGTTTCTCAAAGAATACTTACCATCTCTCAATAATTTTTACCTGATTATCTGTAGACAAGTACTTTTAAGACAGGCAGTTTATTAGGGTCTGTGAAAAATTCAAGACTGAATGTCGCAAGTAGTCTATATGGCAAAATATACATAATAAGTTCTGGCACCTGCTTTTACAGACTTTCTTTAGTTTTGCTGACAGATGCTAACATGCAGTACTGAGTCTGAATTATACACAGAACTCATATGTATTATCTTAGATTCCAGATGTCTGTATAATATTTTTTTTGTCTGGCATTTGGGGCGCATGCTTATCTCACTATCCCTGTTCTATCGGTGCCCTGAGCACGAAGAAGAGGAATATATCCCTTTCCAAGTGGCTTGTAAGTCTTTACAATAGAGTTAAAACTAGCAATCAGACCACAAGTTAAGCGTTTATATGTGGCCTTTACTTGGATGGATGTTATTTTGCATGAGAGAGGAAATATAAAGAGCTCATAAGCATATTAAAAGTTTTAGCAACTACCTGATTATGTGCTTGAATGAAGTCCTCATCAGCCATAAGGGATATGGAAGGGGTAGCTAGAAGTAGCCTCACTCCTTTGATGTCAGTGGGGACTATTTCCATTGATTTTGCTGAGGGATAAAGCATCACCTAGGTCTTTGACTCCATGAACTTTAACCACTTACATTAAACAGAGACTCACATGGTTACTCTTAGCTATTTTGGTGCTATTAGCTATGAAAGTGCTTAAAGATGGACTATATTCAAATTAATCAATTACATATAACAATGGTCTGGTATTAAATTTCTGGGGTTTAAGCCAATCAAAATATTATTTGAGTGAACGAATGTAATTCTGCATCACTTCTTTAGATACCCTGTCTCACCAAATCGTTTTATTCAAAATTCATTTAAATATTTCTAAAATTTTCAGCCAATTCTAAGCATAATGTCAAAGAGAAAATTCATGACTTTTTGTGTAAATTTAAGACAAATGGCTTCATCATTAATATCTGATATTTTCTTAAAATTTTTGCTACTCTGGAAAGCTAATCTAGAGATCAGATCATCTAGCTGACCATGCATTCCTTGGTTCAAATCCCAAACTAGCACAACTCATCTAATAATTAAAGCCAAGAAAATTATGTCAGTACAGACCAACTGAGGAGCAGACCTACACATTCAAATTAGAGAGTATAAGATAAGCTAAATATCAAATCAGTAACTGGATGCCATATTTTCAGCCCACTGGAATCACACTCACTCCAATATTACGATATTTTCTCTCCAGGAAACACTCGACAAGGGAAATTTCAGATATATACGAGAAATTGCTTAGATGAGCTTCGCATTGCAAAAATTATTCCAACAAACTTTATTTGGGAAGTTTTAGTACAAAGACAAGCTGTGCAATTCAAGCAAACCAAGACGTTGAAGACATGCAGAACAGCTTTCCTTTGAAATAAGTTTTAATTCCTCTCATGTCTCTAGAAGAAAACTGCGTCTAACACCTTATATTTTTCCACTGTTTCATTTAATGATTTACCAAGGGAGATTAGTCTTTGCTTTAATTCTCATTGTATGCCAGCAAACCTGCTACCTATTCTTATGACCTTTATCACTTATTGCTGTTGTTTTGCGGACTTTGCAGGTGATACTGCTGCAATTAAACAAAATACGTCAGCATGAGAAAATTTCATCTTCAGAAAGAGCTTTTATTTCAAACTGCCTCAGTTTTATATTTTAGGTGGTATTATATTTTGAAATGAAATCTTTCTCATGCAAAAATCTAACAATATAATGGGTGATGCTTTTTGTTCCTTCAAACGGAGACAGCTGTAAGCCATTTCTGTCAGTTTAAATATGCGTGGAGACCCTGCAAAATGGTTATCATGTTCAAAACCTATTGACTTGGACTGGAATTGAAAGCACACAGAATTCTGCAGAATTTGGCCTCAGCTGTGGAAAGGGGACTGCTTCCCAAATTTAGCTTTGGTCAAGCTGGAAACAGAAGTAACCAATGTCATATATAGAATAAAATGGAGGCCTGCATTTCACAGGAACAGTACCTTAGTCACTTTTGGGGGCGGGGGGGTGGAGGTAGCAGAGAAATCAAAGCAATTTCTATCATTTTAGCATGCAATGACTGCAACAATGAGTACAGCTGCATCATTCTTACGATTTTTTTGGAAAAAACGCAGTCTTAGATATTGTTAAATTCGAGTAATGTGGAGTCAATTCTCCTCAGGACCAATACTCTACATGCACTGAAATACTCATGAGAAGATATTCCTGACTTACATTGTCACAATGGAGAGTAAAACCCCTAGAAATCAACCACGGCTGCCAATAGCTCCCTGTGATATTTACAGTTGTAGTAGTAATAGCCACTTTGTTACAGTATTCTTCAGATTTTTGCTGTACTTTCTGAACAACCTTATAATGTCCTTCCCCTATTTACTCTAAATTCTGTTTGTATATGGAAAAATCAGATATTACAAGATGCCGCTTCATTACAAATTATCTGATTATAGCAACAATTTTAATGTACTCGGGCTGGCAGTAGACAATTGTTTTGCTGGATTTATTTTTGTTACTCTCCTGGGCCCCACACAGACAAGTGGCAGAATGGCCACATACTAGGCATATATATAGGTTTCTCTACAGGATGGCATGCTAATCATCAAAATAAATCAAGAAACTTGGCTCAAACAATGTGATAATTTTGCTGTTTATGGAATGCCAATTTTTTTTCACAGCTTATACTAAAAAGTAGAGGATTCTTCTTAATTTCCCTACTACTTGGTATTTTTAATGAAAATCTAACACATTTTTTAAAAATTAATTTTTGGACACTCCCTTTGGACTAAATGTTCTATTTTTGATTCTGTTTTCAGAAATGTTGTGGAGTTTTGCACTTGCCTTTTAAACTCTACTATGGGTATGGGTGGCTTGTGCAATAGCCTGCACTTTGTAGTTATCCATTGATTTGTCAGTGCACTGGCATCTATGCATTGATTCAAAATCATCAGCACCCTCTACTTTGGGTATTTCACATAGTTCTGTACATACACTGCAATTCTGATTTTTTATAGCCCTTAATAAGTTTTGCAGTGAGACTGTCAATTGGTCTGATGTAAGGATGTTCATCTTCTTTCTGCTTTACTCCATGGATGAAGATTTGAAACAAGGAGTAAGCCTCTTCAATGATGTAGATGTCAAATAACTCCAGATTTCAGAAGAATAAACTTGGATCTATACCGGAGAAAATCTGTGGTGAAAGCGTGATCAGTCACACACTAGTTCTTGCTATTTCAGGGCTTGTAACTCCTTTTCCCTTATTGGTAGTGGTGTGTCATGAAAAGATTCAAATAGTGAAAAATTGTCATAAGGATTCTCCTCTATTTCAGGCCAGTAATAAGAGATATTGAAATATTTACTTCACGTGATTTACTTGCAGCATTGCAATGCATGTAAGGGAAATAAGGATGCCCATAACGTTGTCAGCAATTATACAGCACACATTTATAACAAGGAGAATCTTCCTACTGGAAATTGCCCCAAAAGCAAGCAATACATTGGGCTGAGGAATTCAACTTGTATAATTACCTGGGAGAAAGGAACGAGAGTGAAGGAAGAGGAGATTTGCTTCTTGTCAGATCAGCTCTAATCTCATTTCCACACAGTCTAAAATGACAGCTTTGCACCTATATCTATTAGTGAACCTTTAGACTGCTTCCTAAAGTAGCTCTCAGATAAGAGACGTTAAAATAGATAGAATCATAGGATCATGAAAGCACGACCCTTTAATCTTGGTGGGAAGACCTAGGTTTCAATATATCTAGGATTTTAAGCATTGGAGGTTAAGACAGCAGTTAGAAAGAGAGAGAGAAAGGGTGAGGGAGAGATGCTGTATATTACATTTCTAAAAGAACGATCCATTGGGAGTCACTTTTGCAACACTGTTATTTGCAGTTGGAATAGGCAGCACAGTTGATGTCATTTTGCTAATTACTTATCTAGATTGTTCATATGTATAAAGTCAGTGGAGTTATAAATATAATCCATGCACTGATAAATAATCGTGGGTACAAAACACTGTCCTGAATTTCATGTTCAGAAGGGAATGTAAAGCTTTGCAATTCTGTCTGACCAGGTCTCATGTTATGTATTAATAATTCTCTGCATGAAATAAAGTCATCTGATATTATTAAACACCACAGAATTCTTTTGTAACAACACCTTCACTGAAGTTTCACAGATAGGCATTCAGCTACTACAGCGATGAGCAGAATATAAGATCAAATAGAACAGAACAGAATGTGGCTCATTATTATTCAGATTGTTTTATATCTAGTTGAAAAACACTACAGTAGTTTCTATAAAGGAAACGACTAACAAAATGGATACATTTATTCTTAGCCATTAACTGCCTCTGGGGTACTACTGAAATTTATACTGGAAAAAGGCACTAGATCATATAATAGAAGATATCACTGGTTACCAGCTAGCAAAGCTCTAAACACTCTGCTGCCTGTTTCCATTTGGAGACAACAGTGTAAACTCTCACTGTAGATTCTGGAGATATAAATTCACCCACAAAGCAGCAGGACTAGATTATCTCCAGCAACATTAAAGCAGTTTCTTCATATGGTTCTTATATTTCTTAGACCACACCATCATCAGAATATGCACAACTACAGGCTTAACTGAAATAAAAAAGTGGTAAATTGATGGAGGGCATCTGTCATTATTCTCCCCACTCCTACAGTAAAGAGTTCCTATAACAAGAGGAATTATGTAATTCACTAAAACCGATCACTTTGAAATTTACTGCAAGTGCCATAAGTCTACAATAGGATAGGATAGGATAGGATAGGTTATTTTCCATTGGAAGTGACCTACTATGATCATTGATAAAACCTTTACGTCTGTAGTCCTCTGGTAAGAGGAGATGAGGGCTAGGCTGGTAAATTTTTTAGAGCCATACGACACACCCACAATGGTCACATGCATGTGAAAATCAAGCTTCATTAGGTATAGCAATGGTGGAATGCATGAAAAATGTCACGGAAAATATGTCAGTCACAACAAGTATAGCAATCTCTACAAGACAGATACAAGAAACATAACTGAAGTATAAATAGATGTCTCAATAAATTACATAACCATGCCCACACATAAATCTGAAACTCCAAACTATACAGCAAGTAACTAGAGCATTGCTGTAAACCTGACCTTAGACAATTGTATGCCCAAGCATTTCCTTAAATCACTAATTATATCAAGAAAAAAAATATTTACTTTGTGTGAGAGATTTGAAGAGCAGGGTCCTCTATTGATTCAGAGGCAGCTAGGGCACAAACAGCACAGTGTCAGCTCACAGACTACAATCCTTCCCCCTGACCGCTAAAGAAGGAAGGCTGGCCTACAGTCATGGCTCTAACAAGGAACTCAATATTCTGGTTTATGTTGTGGATATTTAGCTGCTGTAAACTGGTCCAGCCCTGATTTACACGAGTGCTACACATGTAATATCAAGCAGGTTTCTGAATCTGCTTGTGCGTCAGTGTTCCTTTGATCAAATGCTGCTATTAACTCTTCCTTCTATCTTTCACTTGCGTTCTCTTTTTATGTCAGGAAAAATAGTGCAGAGTTTGTTTCTGACTATGTGCTTCTTACCAGGGCTTGTACAGTGTGACTTAGGCTCAGTTCTGCTTTATAAGAACAGAGGAAGAAGAAGATGTAGAGGTGAAAGGGCCATTCATCCTCCTTACCTAATGAAACTTTTCACTTCTGACAAGGACTGGAAAAATGAGGCTCAGCTGATAGGGGTGGGTTTACTTGAGTCCACCTTTCATTTCATATAGATCACTACAGACCATGTCTGGATTTCAAACAAAAACAGAAAGATTTTGTATTCAGCAGAGGAAACCCTGTGTCATTCTGTCCCCTCTTAAGCTTTAAAAATATTGCACGTTTTTGTTATTTGTCTTAGACTGTGAGGAAAGATGGCTCAGAAGCTGTAATATTGTTCCTGTTCTCAGGAACAAAATCTTGGCGAGTAAGAAATAATTCAGGGCATTTTAATTTTCACTTGTAGTTCATTTATTTGAAATGCCTAATAAAAGACTTGCAAATCTGACAAAATGCAAGTTTTCTCCAACTCCCTAAAAACAATTACTTAAAAAAACAAGTTTGGCTCAGTTTTAGTGCTTGTGAAGAGAGAAGACAGATACCACTGAGGGAAGCATCGCACATAAGTTCCCCGGAGCAGTTCTGCCAATGCAGTTCAGCCTCACACCTGTCCTGGAACTATTCACAGAGCTAATCTATGCTGTAGTTATTCCCGTGTGGGCAACTATCCATGAGAGGCTTGACTGGGACCAGCCAAATTCATCTGACTCGTGTTTTATTACTCACAGGAAGCTTGATCTGAAAGACTGAAGGGCTACATGTTAACTCATACAGTGCCATCTTTCCACTGAGGTTTTTCTTCTCTTTTACAGTTATGGTAACTGGATCCTAGTCAGGTTCTTTACCAGACTTTCTGCAAGATTACAAGTAAGCATGTAAGCAGAGTTACATACTGTCCCACATATTATTACTACCAGAACACTTGTGGTGAATGCTGAAATCACAAAAAAATTGCACACCCTCTCTAACAAAGCAAGGGCATATATCTTTAGTATAACCTTCCCCATAAATTGTCTCGCTCCTTCCTACTGAGCACCTGAACTTGGTACTGCTGATGACTGTGGGCATTTGTCATGCCTGGGGGAAGAGAATTGCCAACCCTCCCATATGTACCCACATGCAGGGAGTTTCTGTGATCTCCATCAGTTCAGTCCTCAGTGTGCACCACTTCTTGCCCCCTCACTGTTTTTAGAATCCAGTATTGAATTCTGCCCTGCCTTCAGCAGCAACAGGAAAGAGCATACTGCAAGCTCAGACCGCAACACAGAGTTTGATCGGTGTCTGTCCTAGCCAGTGACTTAATCAACAGGACAGCATGAATGCGCTAATGATGCAGAAGCGACATCACAGTTCTTTATGTTGCAGTGCATGATGATCATTTCCTTCAGCACGTTTCTTATAAGCAAGAATAATAAAGACCCACTTTGGTGCCATTTGCCCCCACTGTATTGTCCCCAGTGTTGCCCTAATTCAGTCTTTTTTCATTATGTGATGAATCTCTAAGCTTTCAGATGAGACGTCTAATAGCAAGAGAAAACTAAATGACATAAAATTTTCCAGGATCTAAATTATGTATTTTAAATAAATAATATTCATTATTCCCTTTTGATTTATCTATGTAATGCAGACTTTCTGTGTATATACCCATGCCCAAGAGGAAATTCTGAGACTAGTTACTCGCTAATTGCTTTATCCATCCCATCTTTACTCTGTTTTTTGTTATGGCTAACACGCACAGTTTCTAAGGTCACAAAAAAGAGGGCATGGAATAGTATAGAGAGGCAATACAGGAAAGCTCACCAAACCAGACTCACTGAACCAATAAGGGTTCTGTTCTAGAGCTAATATACTCTGACATAGCATTAACTCTGCCTGATAATTCCCATGTGCTATTCCCACCACAGAAGGGGGTGTGAATCTGTGAGGCGACTTCACAGATCCTCTTTTCTCCTCCCAGCTCCTCCCAGATGGTGCACTGCCCTACTTCTCCCTCTCCTGGCAGTGAACAATCTTCCTCTCAGATGAGTAACAGCTTAAGTCGTTGAAACTGTGATCATTAGGAAACTCCAATTTCCTGTTGCCCTGAAAGTTGGTTTTTTATCTCTCCACTTCATTCAGTCTGGAAAATTTTGATTACTCACTTTCATCCTGTTTTTCCCCCCTTTTTTTTCTAGTTGCTTTCCCTTTCCTGATTTTATCTTCCCTCTGCACAATACTGCAATACTTGACCTGCAAAAACAATATGGGAAAGATTTAAATGAAAATTAAATCTTCCATCAATCAGCATTATTGCTTATTTTAGTTTTGATAGTATCTTTAGGATACTTTGTGTCCTCAAAGCACCTGACATGACAGATATAACAGAATGAACTCCAGCTTAAGAAAGAGATCTTTCTTAGCTCAAGAGTTAACTAAAATTCTGATTCAGCCGGTGCTGTCACATGTATTTAAAAAGCAAAGAGAGTGAGAGAGCGAAACAGCAGAGAAGTATCAGAATATAAATACATACCAATAAAAGTACCCCAGATGGTGGAAGAGAGCATAAATTTTATAGCAAGGCTACAGGTCTTTGTGCTTTTTTCTGCTTCTAATAATTAGGAGATACTCTTTTAGCACAGCATTGAAGGAGTTAAAAAGAATGCCTTTCTGCCAAACACGGTTATCATTCAACACAAGACAATATGCAGGGCTATATTTAAACACCCGTTCCCAAGATCACCAAATATTTCTTCATAAGACCTAGGTAGCTTGTGAACTGATACTGATGTTATCTGAAATTTAAAGGTGTTTATTCTCCCCGTGCTTAGAAAGGATCATCTCTCTGCAGCTGGTTGGCTAGACTGTAGGATGTCTTCCCTCGGTCGGCACATGCATAACCAGACAATCATTCGGCAGCTTGTAAAATATGATTGCAGAAGATATTGATGGCCTAAGGGAAGTTCTGAATATCAGAGGTTCGTAATTAGAATACCTATGCATTTGATCCAATAGAGTTTCCATCAATGTCACAGAGATGAGTGGTTATGAATTTCAGGGTCATCTCTGCTCATACAGACTGATTTATGCACTTTCAACTTTGGACAAATGAAGGGCAAAGAATTAAAGCCAAACTCTCCTATCTAGAAAGCTCCTTATCCTTAGTGGGTTTCTGAAATTTATAATCGCCCCTCCCGGTGCTTAGGATCAAGCTCTGCAGTTGGTACCTCATGACCCATTTATGCTCACGCCGTCCATCCGCCTTCAGTCATTCTGTCCTCTTATCTGTAAATCCACAGTCACACCATGTAGGATGTGTGGATCTGCTGATAAGAAATTTCTGCAGGAAAGAGAATCTAGGCAGATCAACAGTTCTGTTGCCAGAGCTGTTGGCAGCAACTCTAACATCTCATTTATTCCAGATTTGTAAAGATCCACTGTGCTGATCTGAGGATAGAGCTGAGTGTTTGACTTTTGTGATAATAGACTATCTAGTTGAAACCTGTATTTGGTATTAAATATTAAGTTAAATAGATACTGATAAGATTATCCAGTGTGGGACAGAAAACAACCATCTTGTTAATGTTGAGATTTTCACAGTTCCTGGGCTGTGGGGTTCCTTTGGTCTTCCTTTTGGGTTTGGTGTTTTTGTTTCTTGTTATTTAATTTTAAATCACTGCATTTTACTTGAATTATACATAACTAAAAACTAAGGCATTAGGGCGAAGATAGGGATTCAGCACCCTGTAGCCAGCACTGGAAAAAAAAAAAAAAATCCAACTGCATAGTTCTTTTAAAAACTGTATTAAACAGATTACTACTTGTGAAAACAGTTCTCTACTAACTATAAGGGAAAAGCACTAGGTGAGAAAGGCAAGCAAACCAGAAAAACTTGTATAGTTTCCATTTCAAAATTCTACAGGACCACTGATTGCCCTGCTTTCTAGCTAGATAACAAAAAAGGAAGATGCTGACTAACAATCAGAAGCAAACATATTTTGCTAAATGATCTTCCGCCACTCTAACTCTCTCACAAAGCTCTTTTTTTTTAATATTTTATTTGTGTGTTTGTGTCCTCGCATGTATGTTTGCACATGTTTATCATTCTGAATACACAATACCACACGAATAAAAAAGAGATTTTGATAGGGCACAACACGGATAAAGCAATTAGAGTAACCTTACTGTCAGATGCTCTGCCACNGAGTTTTAGGCATCTCCAGGTGATGATAAGGGACTCGGCTCTGTTTGTGGCATTCAAAGTGCACATTAAAAAAAAAAAAAGAGAGAGAGATGTCCATTGTGCTTCTTTCTTGCCTAATTATTTTCAAAGCTATAATGATAGACACTTTCCTCTCTGAGTAAAGACTGCTATTCTGTTGCACAACCGCTAAAGAACAAGGTTCTGAAACTAATTTTGTCAAACAGCAAAAGTAATTTCTCAAATAAAAAAAGACTTCTACTGGCAAAATGCATTTTACAATTTACTGCTGAACTGCTGCAAGAAGCAGCTCTTCACTGAGCAGCATGGCGCAGGGCCAGAATGAGCTATTTCAGAAATCACTGTTGAGCATATACCGGTTTGATACACAGGATTTAGCAATACAGTTGGGAATGACTCTGTGTATATGTGTGTATGTGTTTATGTTCTGTTAAATTTTAGCAGTGTCTAACTGTACACTCATCTTCAGTATGAGGAAATTTGTTGTTAATCTGCTAAATTTGTTTTAAAGAAGGAAAATTTTACCAAGCTGGATAATAGGACTTTTTACTTTTCTGATTTTTGTATTTTGTTTTGAAAATTTATTTTTTATGGACAGTTCAAAGGATAAAATGTCTCAGATGAAATCCTTGAAAACTTTTAAATCAAGAATAAAAATTTTATGAGTGTACTAGAGAGATGACTGTGAGCTGCTGGTTAGCCTTATATGTCTTTTCCACCTCCAGATTCTCTTTTTCAATGAATAATGTGGGGGCTTACAGTAATGGATTAGTACAACATTACACAAGATGCATACAGAGTATTAACATATTAAATTGGAGTCCTCCAACCACCTGATCCAGGTTCATATCGATTCAGGTAGCAGTGATGTGATTTTTTTTTTAGATAATTATAATAAATTAGGAAATAAACAGCAACTGTTTCTTATTTTCAACTGATATGGCTCAAGAAATAATGTTTAGTCTAGGAGCATTTGTGACTAATTCCAAAGCTAAGTGGTTAAAGATAAGGTTAAACCTAGATCAGTCAATGAAGTGGCCTGTGAAACCAGATGAACAAGATTGCTAAATGGGGTATTAGTTGGATGCAAATCTCTCAATGACATAATAAGCACCACGTAGGAAAAACTTCCTAGATCACAAATCAAATTATAAGTTAATACAAAGACACTACTAACAAATAATCATTCGTTTAGAGACACCTCACATGGTTCCAGATAGAATTTCAAGAATGCAACAGGCTCACTAAAACTACCTCACTTACCAAAATCGTAATTCACTAAATGATATGCACACCCAACGCCTAGTCTACAGGTAGTATTTGTAGAAGTATACTTATGTTGGCTGTGTCCGTGACAAACACATATACTGCTACAACCCTAATACAGATGCAGTTCTAGTCATTTAAATGACTTGTACCTACATAGCTTGTTCGCCCATACACACATGAAGAAACTACTAATGAAAGCATATAGACATTAGTATAACCAGAGACACACTGATGGGGTTGTATTATCTTCAATTACAGCTAAATGACATCACTGTGGGGTATTCAAATTATTACTCACATGAGTAATCCCCAATCATGAGAAGAGTGTCTGTGAAATTAACTTGCCAGTGAAAGAGAGGATTGAGTCTGGAATCAAATAAATTAATTTAAATCTTTCAGCTGTGAAGTTCTATTTCATAAGCGCAGGTAAGCTTGCTACAGACTCTTTCCACTCACCTTGGGAGCAACACCTCTCGGGAGCACCTCGATTTTTTACGCAGTTTAGAAACTTCCAATACACTGGAGGAAAAATACAGTTTTTTTCTTGTTTAATTTGATTTGCAATTCACCAACAAAAATAATTTTGAATGAAAATTAATTATATGTGCTTTGAAGGGTCTGAGGAAGACCTCTGTGATTATAAAGTCACAGTTACCTATATATGTAGTACATACACAAATTACATATGTATGGATATATATATAAAATTCCTACATTTCTTCTTCAGAACTGTGTATTAAATCTTTTGCTCTGTCAGAAAGATGTTGGTGTAAAATAATATTTGTTTTCTGTTGTATTCATTTACAATGACATTGTGAATGTCATACCCATTTTAAAACAATTCTAATATTGCATTTCTTTTTCTCTGTAGGTAAAGCATGAAGGAAATCTCCAGAGAAAGAATGACTTGCAACTCTGAACCTACAAGCCTGTGCTTGATGATCTTACGACTGCAGTTTGAGATCCTCTGCAACCTGTGTGAAGACTAAGGACTGTGTGTGAGCATCACCGAAGGCTCCCAGCAATGCCAGGACATGCTGCTGGAGCGCTGTGTCCTTTCCCTACACGAGCAACCCCTTTTGCACATGATGTTTCTTGCCTAACTCTTCAGGAACAGCTCAGCGAGGTATGAACTACTCGTAGCTGCGTGGTGCAGCACTGAAAGTACTCTCGAGAAAGGCTCTTGTCTTTAGTTTAATTTTCCCTGTTGGTTTTGATGAAGGAATGACAAAACCTGCCAGCAGGAATGCGGAGTGACGCTGCCGCACATTGATTTCAGTTCTCAGAAGGTGCTGAATAGGCTTTTCACTCAGAGCTCTGACCTTTCCTGCTCTTAATGGGTCATGTAGTACTTCCATATGATTTACAGTATTTACTGTGAGAGAAGTGTCTAGCATCAGCCTGCCCAGACCTTACTGAACACAGAAGTGTGTGACAGTGAACAGCTAATGAATCAGAGAGACGGAATTCCAAAACCTTTTGCCTGTAATTCTCCCTCAAGATCCCTGCATTAAACAAGTTTTGTCAATTTTGTCTGAATAAAGATTGTGGAGTAGTTTCAGATGAATTCAGTCATAGCTACCATGTTTTCAGGAAGGAACTTACTTGATGTCTGTATGATTTTGCATTTTGAAGATAATTAGACAACTTGGCTACAATGAAGAACTTTGACCAAAGAACAGAACTCCTGCCCCTTCATCCAAACATTATGACTGTGATATATTCACACATATGTAATTACAAAAGGAACTAAATGCCCTTTTCTTTATTCTGTGGCTCAAGATACATCCCCACCTGGCCAGGCATTTGTAAAACCAGACTGCAGACCATGACAGCAATCTACAGATTATTGTCCAAACCACATTTCAGAATGATTCTTTTTCTTCAAAATTTTTTGACTGCAGTCTTTAATCTATAGCTGTCGCAGAAAATTACAATGATAATTCACCTCGTGAATAGGTAGCTGGTGATTAAGTGTTATGAAGGTGGCCTGTTGACTTGAAGGCGAAGACAGATTATTATCTGTGACCTTTAATACTGTGCTTTGGAAGGGGCAGTCCTACAAAACTCTGACCAGGGTCTGACAGAAACAAGTCACCTCTCACCTGGGGCCTAAGTAAACTCCTCACTTTGCAGGACAAAGTCTCGCAATTATCCGATCCTGCACGTCAAAAGCCTATTGAGTTTTGTCTGCAAGGACTGAAGGATCAGTTTCAACGACAGTGTACCTTTGAATGATCAAAAATTCTCTGCACTGTATGCTTTTGTAAATACAGCCTCACATTAAACTAGGCTAGAAAAAGTTTCTTTTACAACAAACTAATAAATACAGAAGTTACAATATGAAGTAAAGTATACAGGAGACTGTTTCTAGGTAGAGCTGATAGCACAAGATTTCTTTTTGGAAGAAAAGAGTTTACAGATCTCTTTCTGCATCATTAAGTTTTCGGGAATGCTGAACAGGGCATGATGGATTTGTTTTAAAATGTTGCTAGTATTTAATTTTTATTCAGTTCAAAGGGCCATGTCAGAAGAATAAGTCAAGGTGGGAGGGGGAACTGTTAGCTGGGTAAATCGTCCATTAAAAAAAGGAAGGTATAAGAAGGTTCCAAAACATTTCGCCAGTGGCTAAAAATATCAGGCTAAATTGCACTATCCCTGGGACATCTTGTTTCATGTGACTAGAATATAATTTGTTAAACGGAGAATAGTTTTTATTTCAAACGCTTCTTTCCTGACTATTACCTACGGGTTAAAGTTTGAGTTTGTTTAAAATAAATTAATAAAACATGTTTTGTCAAATAGATTCTAATGATTATTTTTTGTGGCCATTTTTCTTCAAAAGCAGTTAATTACTTGAAAGGTGTAGGTTACACTTCGCTGTAGGGGAACTAACGCCCCTATCTACAGTGTATGTTAAATTACCCTTCTTTACAATAGTAAGTATATATTATTCTTTTCTACTATTTTTTATAAAAGACTTACAAAATACAAATATTTATTTTACCAAAAGAAAAGAAAATGCAATTTTTATACCTCTGGGACAAGTTCCAGCTCTTTTGGTTTCTTGAGGAAATAAATAAAAAGCATTGGCAGAAAGACTCCTAAAAAGACTGCCCAAGGGGGAGGGAAGGAAACACCTAAAACCATCATATTACCAAGCGCTGAGGTAATCAACTACAATCTGGGAAATGTCAAACAATGGTATTCACCTACCCAAAGATATTGCTGATCAAGTCCTCAACTGCCATTTAAAATTACTAACTAAAACATGGAATATAGCTGTGGTTATAAACAAGAGACAAATTAGCATTGGGAAGCTGGGTTTAATAATGCCCTAAAAGAGACCATCTGTTTATAAAGGCCCCCTTTTCCTTGATCTCTGACATGTATTCCTAATATAGACACAGCTGGATTTTTTTTTTTTTTTTACATTTTTTAAACACCCTGCTACTATAAAGTCTAGTTATAGTATAACTGGTCTGAGTGTTTGTCTCAAGTTTCAGTTATTATGTAAGCACTCAGGGGCAATAAAATTTCACATAGAGTCAGCCTGCTTCAGAGTATTAAACCCTCAGACAAACGTAAGTGCAATTCCTTTACTATTGGATGTTCAATTTTTGCAAATGTTCATCATTTTATCACTGGAATAGCTGGAATAGATTTAGAGTTCTGTTCAAGTACTTGATACATGTTTGGAACTGTAGTTTGGTTTTCATGTTTTCCTGTTGAAAATACTAGGAAATCGCACTGCCCATAATCGATATAATGTTGATAACCTGACAAGCTAGGTGATTTGCAGGTGTAAAAGACCAAAACAATTCATAGCCTGTGTTTCCAGTCCACTATGGTGAAGTAAAAGGGGAAAAAAACACCAGTGACTATACGCTTCTCACAGATAGAGGTCACTAATGGACTGGATTTGAATCCATCTGGTAAAAGCCTGAAAGTTACTTGAAAGTAATCTAGTGAAAAATGAACTCATTTTGAGATTAAAGAAGTAGCAGAAATGAATAAGAAATAAAGCTCTCACCTTCCTGGAAACAATATTATCTTAAGTGAGCCCTCTTTCCAGTCCTTTAAATAGAAAGTGCAGTACAGGAAAAGCCTGATAGCGATGCTTGTTTGAACTCCTTTTTGTTTTCTTGACTTGGTAAAACTATGTCTCTCCTTCTTTTCTGCGGGAAGGGTAGGGAAGTCAGCCCTAATAACATCCTACATTTTAGATACTGCTATTTTAAGCAGTTAGAGGCAAGCACATTCTTGAATCTCAAAGGAAACCATAGCCTATGTAATGCAGATTCCAACTGGGAGGGTGTAGGATTGCGCAAAAGAGATATGTCTACAACCTAAATCAAACTATCCAGCAGGCCAGGATAGAAATGTGACTCGTAACAGTGGCTCAAATTGGATTCAGACTCTCAAAGCCAAACACAGATAATATCACCTTACACAAAATATAGGGTGTATGTGCACGCAAGGAGTGAATCTTTCAAGAGTGCTGGGTGCATTCCAGCACCACTTCTTCTTGCTACAGCCTTTGACTTTGGAAAACACTGACGACTCTTCCAGTCACAGGTAGTTTCATGGATACTGTATTTTCACAGTGCTATGACTTGCTTCACCTACAGTACTCCAGGCCTGCACTCCCTTACTTTTAACTGCCTTGCTACCGTATCAGGATAGAAAACCAACAGTTTAAACAGCAAACCTCCTCCAAATAGTAATCGTGTTTGAAATCTCTCCTCTCACACCATTTTCAAGAACAAGATCAACACTAACATTTTAAGGTCATTTTTGTCACTTAGAAATTGGGTCTTTTGCATAACATCTGTTGTATCTTTTTGATCATGCAAAGATTATGTCTCTGTGATAACACTGCATACATTGACTCTTTAAAGGAAGAAAGGAAAGAAAGGTGGACAGAGGTATAGGTACAGTACCTTTCACGTGTTTTGAAAAAAATGCCAGGATGGATTTTTCTCCTTCCAAAAGTACATCTGAAACCCATTCATGATTTTCCTCTGAAACTACAAATATGCAAAAGCGCTCTTGGAGAAAGACCATGTCAGTGGATGAAGCAAGGAATTAAGTCCATGGAAGTTTGTGGGGGTTTTTTATCCTGTTGGTTGGGTTTTTTAAACCCAAGTAGCGATCAGTCTCAACCTCTAAACTGGTTTAATGTCTCTGCAAACACTGTAAGGCTAGATGCAGTAAACAGACCTGTCTTTAACAGACACCGTCTTTCTGTGCACCGTGTGTGTGTGTGTGTGTGTGTGTGTGTGTGTGTGTTTGTGTGTGTGTGTGTTTGTGTGTGTGTGTTTGTGTGTGTGCGCGCGCGCGTGCACGTCTGTGTGTTAGAGGTCTGACTTGCGTTAGGATCTTTTCCTGCTTCTCATGCAAGGAACCTCTCCCTTTCTCTTTAGGTGAGCTCTTGCTGCATTGCAAAAAGCAGTATCTTAAGAAATCTAACCAGTACCTTCCACACACAGTACAGGAATCCACACGGATTTGTGCCTTGGATTTATTAGCTTATTGTAAGCCTTAAAACAGATTTCGTCCTTTAAAATTAATTAAAAGCTGCTGTTGACTGATTCCCACTCTGCAAAGAAGGTGGAGAGTCTTACTCTCTTACTTTGCCGCCGGAAATTTCTTTAGCCTTTATGGGGTTTTATCTCATGCTCTAGAGAGGTCTTTTCAGCTGTTTGACTTCTTTTTGCGACCTGTTTTTATGCTGATTCCCCACCACCACCCCACCCCCTCCGCAGTATTTGTTACTATTTTGCCAGAGACCACGGTCTGACTGAAGTGGTCTATGAGGGGCTCCTTTGTACTCAGAAGTCCTGACCCAGTCCTCCCAATCTCGCCCCCACCCACTCACCCCCAGCCCGGCTCCGGAGGCTGCTGGTGCGGGTCTGACGGATCCTCCCCGGTCTCTGAACGCTCGCCAGCGCCGAGCTCAGCCGACTGCCTCTTCCGAGCAGGTCTCACCGTCAGAGGTCCCGCTTCCCAAACAACGCTAACGGCGGTGCTAACACAGGCGCTCTGCCGGGCTGCCCTGCAGCAGGGGTACTTCTCGGCTCTCCCTTCCCTGCCCGGCGCCGTGCGGGGAGCGACGGGGCGGGGGCTCGGTTCGCCCCCCGCCCGCTCAGCACCGAAACGCGACCGGGGAGCCGGGACCCCGCTGCGGCGGCGAGCTCCCTGTCCCACTGCCAGCACAGACGCCGGCGCTGAATAACGCGGGGTCCCTGCTAACGCCTGCCATTCATAAACCCGTGCGTGTGTGTGTGTGTGCGTGCCCGGTGCCGCACGCTCGCAGGGACGGGGCTCTAGAGAGGCGGAGGCGGCATTTCTGACGCACGGCCCGATCCCGGCTCCTTAACTTCGCCTTTGCGGAGAAGGCCAAGGGCACCGGGGCTCTGAACCGCCCGGGGCTGGAATTACCAGGAAGGAAAAGAGGGAGAAATGAAATCCCGACTGTACCTGGCGGTGTCTGGGAATCCCTCGCCGGCACCGATCATGATCTCCCTCTGCGCCCCTGGCCCCCCGCACCAAAACTTTTCCGCCGCCGCCGCTCCTCGGTGCCGGCCGCCGCCTTCCGCGCCGCGCAGCGCGGCCGCCCAGCTCCG